>Ga0114982_1000235_pt1 | contig 30075 bp, 21 predicted proteins | sample Shrwel_input2_FT_FD_87183 | JGI IMG/M metagenome (GOLD analysis project Ga0114982, IMG submission 87183) | Subsurface microbial communities from deep shales in Ohio, USA - Utica-3 well 1 S input2 FT | ecosystem: Environmental > Aquatic > Deep subsurface > Shale gas/oil reservoir > Produced... | reverse complement strand
CTTGAAACAAGCAGAAGGTCAAAGAAAAAGAGTTGAGAAAATTTTAGGACAAAAACGCAGCGAAGAAACAAGAAAATTAATGTCGTTAAAAGCAAAAGGCAAACCAAAGGGGCCAATGAGTGAAGAAGAAAAACTAAAACGTTCAATAACAATGACTGGACAGAAGAAAACAAAATCACACGCTACTAATGTGGCAAATGCAGTATTAGGCAACATCAGTATCAACAAAGACAACACAGAGAAGAAAGTAAAGAAAGATACACTACAAAGTTACCTAGATGATGGGTGGCAACTTGGTGGCAAAAAGCGTAAATCGGCATAAATACTTTTAAGTTCTTCTTGTTCGAGAGCACAGACTACGGTCTGTGTTACGGGAAGGAACTAAAAGCACTCTTCGGAGTGCTTTTTTTGTGGTTAGATAAGTACTATATGAACGAAATAATTTATACTCTAATCGTCACGCACATCACTATAGTATGTGTCACTCTATTCTTACATCGTGGTCAAGCACACAAAGGCATCACGTTTCATCCGATACTAGAACACTTTATGCGTTTTTGGTTGTGGCTAACTACAGGCATGATTACTAAACAATGGGTCGCTATACATAGAAAACATCATAGTGCTACAGATAAAGAAGGTGATCCGCATAGTCCTGTTGTGTACGGTATATGGAACATATTACTAAGGGGAGTTTATTACTACTACCTTGCAGGTAAGAATGCTAAGATGATTGTTAACTTTGGCAGAGGAACACCGGACGATTGGATAGAACGCAAAGTATACACACCCTACAACTATTTAGGTGTGGTATTAATGTTATTAATAGATGTTTTACTATTTGGTATTATTGGTATTTTGATATGGTTAGTGCAGATGATATGGATACCTTTTTGGGCAGCCGGAGTCATTAATGGTATAGGTCATTGGATAGGATATCGCAATGGTGAAACCAAAGATCATAGTCGTAATATTAGCCTATGGGGAATTATAATAGGTGGTGAAGAATTGCATAACAATCATCACTTAGAACCAGCTAATCCAAAGTTAAGCAGACGTTGGTTTGAGTTTGACATTGGTTGGATGTGGTTATCAATTTTTAAATTTTTTAGACTAGCTAAAATACGTACTATATAATCGTATGATTATACTCGCTCCAATATCATTAGGTGAATTAGTAGATAAGATTACAATCTTAGAACTTAAACTTGAGTTTCTAACAGATTCAAAAAAGTTAGAGAATGTTAATGTAGAACTAACTCATCTTAATAATACATTGAATGAACTAACTATACCTGATATAGTAATTGAACGTGACGCATTAAAACTTGTCAATAGAAGACTATGGCACATTGAAAATTTCAAACGTGAATGTGAAAAGAATCAAACGTTTGGTGAAGAGTTTATTGAGACTGCTAGACAAGTTTATATTAAGAATGACTTACGTGCTGAAATCAAACGTAGAATTAACATAATGGTTGGTAGTACTATCGTTGAAGAAAAAAGTTATTAAATAGTATAGTCAGTATCAACTGTAATATCTAGTATAGATTTTTTCTTTTCCTTCATCTTCTTTGTGTGCAATCTATTACAATTTGCACACAATGTCTTTAAATTATTCTTTTCTTTGTTCTTTTTGTTTCCATCTTTGTAAATAATGTCAAGTTGACATTTATCTTCAGGAACAAAAGAACATTTTTCACACTTATTCTTTTTATGTAATAAGTAACCAAACTTACTATTGTATGCCGCTTTGGCACAGCTAGCACAATACTTGTGCCATTGTTTAAAGCCGTGCTTGCTAGTACCATTTGGTTTAGCAAGAGATACTTTGCAGTTCTCACACAGTGGTCGGTTTTGTTGTCTTGTTAACATATATCTATTTATAAGATATCCAGGGTGCTTTTTTTCATAGGAGTAAATGTTAAAAAAATCATAAATACATTAATAAGTAAATTGGATTTTCTATGGCATTTGAACCCTTTAACTCGGTAGGTGGATATACAATAGGTATACCTCCAATACCTATTATTAATGAAAATGGTGTTGCCACACTTAACGGATTACAAGTAACTGGATTATCTAATTTAGGTTCTGTTGGTAATATAATCATCTTAGGTGGCGACAACGGATATTTCTTACAAACCGATGGCGAGGGTAGATTAACATGGGCACCCGGTGGCGGTGGTGGTAACGTCATCCCGGGCGGCGCAAATACCCAAGTGCAGTTTAACGATGAAGGTAACTTTGGTGGTACCGCCGGCTTTACCTACAATAATGTAACGAGTGTATTATCAGTATCTGGTAATATAATTGGTAATTATTTTATAGGTAATGGTAGTCAACTAACTGGAATTGTAGCACCAACTGCAAATTTTTCTAACTTTGCTGGTACTGTAATTGCAAGTAGTCAACCTAATATTACTAGTGTGGGTACATTAGTTAGTCTAGATGTTAATGGAAATATTACTGCTGGCAATATTAAAACTGACCATTTATTATATGCAAATGGCGATCCATATCAATTCACAACTAATGCAGCCGGTATCAATACACAGGTTCAATTTAATAATAATAATACATTTAGTGCAAGTGCTAACTTCACATTTAGTACTAGTAATAATACATTAACCGTAACAAATATTATTGCAAATGGTGCAGGATTAACAAATCTTACTGGCGCTAATGTAAACGGGGCAGTTAATTTAGCAAATTTTTCTACAACTGCAGGTACAGTAACAACAAATGCTCAACCAAATATTACATCAGTTGGTACATTAACTGGATTAACTGTTTCAGGTGATATATTACCAGGTGCTAATGTAACATATAACTTAGGTAGCCCCACAAGTCGTTGGAAAGATTTATATATATCTGGTAATACTATTAATTTAAATGGTTCTACTATTTCGTCGAATGCAACTGATATTACATTAACCAACCCAATTGGTGGCACATTCACAGTTGTGGGTACAGGATCATCAAATACCGCATCACTAGTAAACGGCAATAGTGGTATTATAATACAACCAAATTCTGAAATTGATTTCAATGTAGCCGGAACAAATAATATTGTTGTTATATCCAATATTGGATTGGCTGTCAATTCTAATGCAAATATTACTGCTAATTTAACCTCAGGTAATGCTAATTTAGGTAACTTGGCCACTGCTAACTATGTAAATGTATCACAAGCAATTAACGGTAATATTGGTAATTTTACTGGGAATGTTATAGCTAATAGTTATCAAATGGGTTCAGGGGTATATAAATTTTATACTCAATCTGTATATTTTTCAACAACTACTAGTACTTCACCAAATCAAGTAATATGGTCAGTTCCTGTAGCTAATGTTAGTGCGATAGATTTTACTATTATTGCAACAAATACTGTAGGGAATTCTAGACAGCAATGTAAAATGTCAGCAACAATTTTAGGCAGCACCGTGGTGTATAACGAGTACGCTGGTTTATATATCAACGGAGGAGTAGGAAATTTTAGCGTAGTATATGCAGGTGGTAGTACGCCATCAGTACAATTACTAGTAACTCCGGATTCAATGAATCTAACAGAGTACAGCATATTAATAGCAGAATATGCACCGTAATAATTGGGTAGAATTGATATTTTTAAAAAAAGATAAATATAAGCATAAGGACACATTAACATGGCATTAAAACCACTAAACTCAGTAGGCGGATTTTCAGTAGGAGAAATTCCTGCTAATATAATATTGGCTAACGGGGATATAACATCAAATAATGCAACATTTACATCAAATGTAGCAGCCGGAAATATATTAACTAATAATTTATTATATGCAAACGGTTCAGCATGGGATTTTGCAAATCCAGCCGGCGCAAATACTGAGCTTCAATATAATGATGGTACTGGTAATTTTGCAGCAAGCGCAAACTTAAAGTTTGATTATGCCACAAATATATTAACAGTTATTGGTAATATTGTAAGTACTAACGCTAATTTGGGTAATGCCGCAACAGCTAACTTCTTTATTGGTAGTGGTGCAAACTTATCAAATTTACCAGGTGCTAATGTAACAGGATTTGTAGCTAATGCTAATATTGCTAATACGGCATTTGCAGTAGCCGGTGCTAATGTTTCAGGTGAAGTATCATTTGCTGCAACTGCTAATGCAGTAGCAGGTGCTAATGTAAGTGGTCAAGTTGCTAATGCTTTGATAGCCGGCACTGTATATACAAATGCTCAACCAAACATAACCAGTGTTGGCACATTAACAAGTTTAGGTGTAAGTGGTAATATTACTGCTGCAAATATCACAGCAAACTCCGGAATATTTACAGGTAATGGTGCTGGATTAACTAATATTGCCGGTGCTAATGTAACTGGTAATGTTGCTAATGCAACTCACGCTAATGTAGCTGACTCTGCAAATAGTGTAGCTGGTGCTAATGTTATCGGTGCTGTAGGTAGTGCGACTATTGCTGGAACTGTAACTACAGCGGCACAACCAAATATTACCTCAGTCGGTACATTAACATCATTAAATGTTTCCGGCGTAAGCAATTTAGGTCCAGTTGGCAATGTCATCATTACAGGCGGAAATAATGGTTATTATTTACAGACAAATGGTTCAGGTAATTTAAGTTGGGCAGAAGTTCCGTCGGGTACTGGAATCAGTAATGGAACAAGTAATGTAAATATTCCGGTAATTAATGGCAATATTGTTATGTCGGTTGGTGGCAATGTCGGTGTCATGGTTGTCACTGGCACGGGCGCTAATGTTACAGGTACTTTAAATGTCACATCCAATGCTAATGTTGGTAATTTGGGTACAGGTGGATTAATTACTGCTACCGGTAATGTTATTGGTGGTAATTTAGTAACAGCCGGCAATGTACAAACTGAAAACATAGTTAATATAACAGGTAATACAAGTATTGGAATGGGCAACGGTAGTGGTGTACTATCACTTACCTCAGCCGGTAACTCAACTCAATTTAAACCAAGTGGCCAAATAGAATTAGGTGGTGTTTCACAAATTGTTGGCGGCACATTCGGTGGCTCTGGTATTACAGTAGCCGGAACTCAAACAGATATATTTCAAAATCGTGGTGGTAATGTAACTGTTCAAGTTGGTACAGGTGGTTCAATTGCTAACACATGGACATTCGCACAAGATGGTTCATTCACAAGTCCTGGCAACATTACTACAGCAGCTAATGCTAACGTAGGTAATTTAAATACTGGCGGGGCTGTAGTTGCTACTGGAAATATTTCTGGTAATAATTTATCTATAACAAATAATGCTAATGTAGGTAATGTAGTTTCAACCGGCTCTATATCAGCTACTGGTAATATTACAAGTAACGCTAATGTAGTAACTGATTTAATTGTAGGTAGGACATCAAGTGTTACAATTACGGCAACTGGCTCAGATCAAAACATCAATTTAACTCCAACTGGGAACGGTACAGTTAACGTTGGCAACTTTATAATTTCCAATGTTGCAACTCCGGTAGCAAGTAGTGATGCAGCAACTAAGCAATATGTTGATGATGTTGCTCAAGGTTTACATACTCACGATAGCTGTAATGCAGCTACATCGACTACATTGGCAACAGCTACAACTGGTACTATTACATATAATAATGGTACAGCAGGTGTAGGAGCAAACTTAGTAACAACTGGTTCGTTCAATTTGATCGATGGAGTCAATGTTCAAACATCAGGTACACGTATCCTTGTTAAGAACGAAGCTAACGCCGCACACAACGGTATCTATACTTGGGCAAACAGCACAACTATCGTTCGTGCAATAGACTTTGACACTCCAACTGAAATGGCAGGCGGTGACTTCACATTTGTAACAGCCGGTACATTATATGACAACACCGGTTGGGTAATGCCTGACCCAGTTACAACAGTTGGAACAAGTCCTGTTGTTTGGGTACAGTTCAGTGGTGCTGGTACATATATTGCAGGTACTGGATTAGTATTAAACGGTAATGAATTCTCTATTGCTAATACAACTGTAACTGCAGGTAGTTATGGTAATGGCGACAGTGTAGCAACATTTACTGTTAATGGTCAAGGTCAATTAAGTGCAGCCGCGAACGTAGCGATTACAGCTAACGCCGCAAACTTGACAGGTTCATCACTTGCATCAAGTATTACTACATCTAATTTGACAAGCTTTGGTGCAGTCACAGGAATGAGTGTAACTGGTAATATTACAGCTGGTAATGTTTATGCTAATGCCGGTACAATTGGTGCATCACTATTAGGTGGAACACTAACAACCGCATCCCAGCCAAACATCACTAGTGTTGGTACACTAAGTTCATTGGCGGTAACTGGTAATATAACCGGTGGCAATATAGCAACAACAGGCATTGCTAATATAGGTACATTATCAGTAACAGGTGTAACTAACTTAGGTCCAGTTGGCAATGTCATTATTACAGGCGGAAGTAGTGGTTATTATTTACAGACAAATGGTTCAGGTAATTTAAGTTGGGCAGCCGTTCCATCAGGTAATGGAATCAGTAATGGTACAAGTAATGTAAGTATTCCAGTAATTAATGGCAATATTAATATGTCTGTCGGTGGCACTAGTGATGTAGTAATTGTTACTAGTACTGGTGCAAACGTAACAGGTACTTTAAATGTCACATCCAATGCTAACGTTGGTAATTTGGGTACAGGTGGTCTAATAGTTGCAACTGGTAATGTTACCGGTGGTAATTTAGTAACTAGTGGTATTGCTACGGTAACCGGTAATGTTGTTGCAGGCAATTTACAGACTGCAGGTAACGTTTATATTGGTAATACCGCAGTATATTGGTCAAATGTTACTACAAGTAATACCGATCCTAACTTAACAATTGCTTCTACTACTATACCAGCTGGTATTTCTGGTGTAAGATATTTTGTTAAAGGCACTGATGTGACTGGCACTAAATACTCTGTTGCTACTGTACAAGCTGTTACTAATGGTAGTTCAGTAGATTACGCTATATACGGTGGAGTTAGTTTAGGTGGCACTACAGGGTCTTTAGCAGTTAATATTATTTCAGGTAATTTAGCACTTCAAGTAACTGCTGCTAGCAGCAATTCTACAGTATGGGTAACGCAATTTCAATTAATTTAAACTTAAATGCCATTAAACACACTAAATTCAGTCGGTGGGTTTTCTGTAGGAGAGTCCGAGGCTGAGGTAATATCAGCTAATGGTAATATATCTACCGGAAACCTAACAGTAAATACTGCCGGTGTTGTTAATTTTACAACAACATCCAATGTTGCTTTAGGTAATGTATCTAATTTGCATATATCCGGCGGAACTGCAAACTATGTATTAAGCACTGACGGCGCCGGAAATTTGTCATGGGTAGCAGGTGGTGGCGGTGCTATATCTAATATCAGTAATGGTAATAGTAATGTAAGTATACCAGTAGCTAATGGTAATGTTAACATCAGTGCTGTAGGTAATGCCAATGTAGTAGTTATAACTGGTACTGGTGCAAATATTACAGGCACTGCAAACATAACTGGTAATTTAACTGCTGGTAATATTATAGCTGGATCTGGCTCTGGTGGTAATATCACTAACGCTAATGTTATTTCTGCTAACACATTCACTGCTACTGGTAACGTTACTAGCGGTAATCTAACAACAGCAGGTGTGTTAAGTGTAACGGGTAATGCCAATGTTGGTAATATTAGTGCGGCAGCAGGTGTGTTTACAACAGTTGCAGGTATATTAACAACTGCGGCTCAAGGTAACATTACTTCGGTTGGTAATCTATCTGGTTTATCTGTAAGCAATGCAACCGGCGTAGTTGATTTTACAACTACTGCTAACGTTACGCTTGGTGCTGTAGCTAACCTACACATAGCAGGTGGATCAAATGGACAATATTTACAGACAAATGGATCCGGCACATTAACTTGGTCTACTGTTACTAGTGGTTCTACAAGTAATATCAGTAACGGCAATAGTAATATAAACATTCCGGTTGCCAATGGCAATATAAATTTTACTGCTGCTGGTAATGCTAACATAGTTGTAGTAACAGGCACAGGTGTCAACGTAGCAGGTACATTAAATGTTACTGGACAAAGTAATTTAGGTGCAGTTGGTAACGTAGTTATTACAGGTGGTACGGCAAATTATGTGTTAAGCACTGACGGCGCCGGAAATTTGTCATGGGTAGCAGGTGGAGGTAGTGCTGCAAATGTAATAGTAGATAACTTTACTGGTAACGGTGTACAGACCGTATTTACTTTAAGTACTACGCCAATTGGCATAAATCAAACTAGTGTTAACTATAACGGCGCAACAATACTTCGTACAGATTACTCATTGGCTAACGCTAATATCACATTTAGTAGTGCTCCTGCAAATGGCAGTTTAATAGAAGTAACAACAATCGATTTAAGTGGAGGTGGCGGAGGCACTCCGGGTGGTACTAACACCCAAGTTCAATTCAATGATGCTGGTAGTTTTGCCGGTAATACCGGTCTTACTTTTAATAAAACAACAACAACATTAACAGCTAATAACTTTGTTGCTACTAGTACTGCTAATTTGGGTTCAAATGCTAATGTAATTATTACAGGCGGAACTGCAAATTATGTATTAAGCACAAACGGTTCTGGTAATTTAAGTTGGGTGGCACAATCTGGCGGCGGTGGTTCTGCTAATATTGCGATTTATGATGAAGGTAATTTACTAACAAGTACTGTTTCTAGTTTAGACTTTGTAGGGTCAGGTGTTACTGCAACAAATATAGGAAATGCTGTTACTGTTACTATAACAGGTGGTGGCGGCGGTGGCCCTGCATCAATTATTTTAGATTCATTTACAGGTAACGGTGTACAAACAGCATTTGCTTTAAGCACTGCACCTCAGAGTGAAAACTATACATTTGTTAATATTGACGGCGTGGATCAATTAAAAACTGCATACTCGGTAGCAGGCTCAACTCTTACATTTAGTTCTGCCCCGATAAATGGTGCACAAATTGAAGTTACAATAGTATCAGCACTAAGCAATGCTCAACCTAATTTTACTACAAGAACCTACACAGGAAATGGAGTACAAAACACATTTGCTGTAACAAATGGTGTAACAAGTACGGGTATATTAGTCACGGAAAACGGTATACTGCAAACACCAGATACAGATTATAGCGTTACGGGTGCAAACTTAATATTTACAACAGCACCGGCGAATTTACAAGCAATTCAAGTGCGTGAATTGGGTACGGTAGTGGCAGAAATCGCAAACTTTGCTAACATTGCTAACACAGCAAATAGTGTAGCAGTAGCTAATGTAAGTGGCATAGGTAACATTGCTACAACTAATTATAATGGTAATGGTAGTCAAGTACTTGCCGGCAATGGTGCGTGGGTTAACAGTTCCGGCGGCGGCACATCAGCGGCAGCCGCAGTAGGCTATTCATTAATATTTGGAGGATAATATGGCAGCACCAAACATAATCAGTGCAACAACAATCACAGGTAAAACAACAGGTGCAAATCTTACAACAACATCAGCTACGACTGTATTAAACAATGCTAGTGGTAGTGGTAAATGTTTAAAAGTAAACACATTAAATGTAGCAAACTACGGAGCAAATGTCGCTGTTATAACAATTGGTTATTATAATGCAGCCAACGTTGGTGGAACATTATTTCAACTTGTAGGAAATGTAAGTGTTCCTAGCAATAGTACATTAAATGTTATTGACAAAACAAGTCAGTATTACTTAGAAGAAAACAGTAGTTTAGGAGCTACAGCGGGGACAGCAAACACATTATGTGTTACTTGCAGCTACGAGGATATAAGCTAATGGTTAAAAGATACGCAGGTGGTCTAATTTCCGCCACTCAAGCCGTAGCGAATTCAACTGCCGCTAGTGCAGTTTGGGCCATTAGCGAGCAAATTCAATTAACGCAGGCTGGTAACTGGCCAATACTTGCAACTCTTCCGCCATCAACAGTTGAATATCTTATTGTGGCAGGCGGCGGCGGTGGCGGTGGCTGGCAGGGGGGCGGCGGTGGCGCTGGTGGATTTAGAACTGCATCAGGGTTTGCAGTCTCTTCCGGCACAGCCATTACAGTAACTGTAGGCGCTGGCGGCGCTGGTCAGCCGGCCGGCGCAAATGCTGCTTACACAAACGGAAGTGACTCTGTTTTCAGTAGTATAACTTCTACCGGTGGAGGTCGTGGGGGAAACTTTACCAGTGCCGGATTAAACGGCCAAAATGGTGGCTCGGGAGGTGGAGGCTCATATACTGGTGGCCCAAACCTTATACCTGGTACAGGAACAGCGGGCCAAGGTAACGCCGGCGGTGCTGGCAATGCTGGTGCCACCAGTTACAATGGCGGAGGTGGTGGAGGAGCCTCCTCTGCTGGAGGTAGCTCAAGCGGCTCGGGAGTAACTACAGCTGGGGCCGGCGGGGCAGGTACTGCATCAAGCATTTCCGGGTCTGCCGTGACATATGCCGGAGGCGGAGGAGGCGGGACTTTTGGGGGCATAGGAGGTCCAGGGGGAGCTGGTGGTGGAGGAGACGGTGGAACAAGGAGCGGAACACCTACTAGTGGCGCTAGTGGTACGGTGAATACAGGTGGTGGTGGTGGTGGTGCAGGAAGCACCGGTGGTACCGGTTCAAATCAATTAGGTGGCGGCGCCGGTGGCTCTGGCATAGTGATTATTAGATACCCTACTTCATTTATTGCCGCAACCTCCACAACCGGCAGTCCAACAATTACAGTTGCAGGTGGATATAGAGTATATAAGTTCAATGGTTCCGGCTCAATTACATTCTAATAAATAATAGCATGACAACACAATTAGATCAAAACAATATACAACCAGCCACACTTGCTGCACTACAACCTGTCACTATAACATCTATACAAGTTACTGATAGCAGTTGGACTCCAATAGATGACAGTGCGGTCAGTACTAGCGGTGGCTATATTGTTATTACTGGTGCAAATTTTATTAGTGGTTGTAATATTATTATTAGTAGTACAAATGCAACAAGTGTTGCATTTGTAAATTCTACTACACTTAGAGTACAGGTGCCAGCATTAAGTGCAGGTACATATGTGGTATATGTAGCAAACCCAAATGGCGCTACTGCAATCATAGTTAATGGCTTAACTTATAGTGGCACACCAACTTGGGTAACAGTAAGCCCACTTACATCGGGTGTATCAGGATCACCTATAAGTATATATTTAAATGCTACTGGAGATGCACCATTAACTTACGCTGTACAAGCAGGTAGTACATTGCCGGATGGGTTAACATTGACTAGTAGTGGATTATTAAGTGGTACTATTACTGGGTTAGCATCAGAAACTACTTATAACTTTACTGTTGTTGCAATTGATGCACAATCGCAAGACAGTCCTAAGGCATTTAGCATTACTATAACAGCAGGAGATCAGTATTGGGATTATGTTACTACATTATTACCCGGTACTACACTCACAAGTATTTTTAATGATGATGCCAGCACCAACAACTTTGATGTAACTGTAGTTGGCGATGCCCGTCCTAATAATTTTAGTCCATTCACACCTAGTTATTATAGCAACTTTTTTGATGGTACAGGTGATTACCTAAGTATAGCAACGTTTCAGGCAACATCAGGGGACGTTACGGTTGAATGTTGGATAAACCCAACAACACAAGTTTATGTAGGTGATGCTACTATTGTTTCCAACAATAATACCAGCGCTGCTGGTACTTGGGGAATTAGTTTAAATAGTACAAGTAGATTGATAAGTGTTTCGTTGGATAGTCAAACATCCAAAAACATTACCTCCACCGTAGCTGTCACACTTAATACTTGGACCCATATTGCTGTAGTTAAAGCAAGTGGTGTGGTGCGTTTGTATATAAACGGAGTACAGCAAACAAGTACATATACGCAAGCTGGTGTTTTTGGATTTGCTGGTGGGCTTTATGTCGGGGCAAGTTTTGCCACCGGCGGCGCGGCCTACACCGGGTACATATCCAACTTTAGAACAGTGTATGGTACCGCAGTCTACACTGCCAACTTCAACCCACCTACAGCTCCACTCACAGCTATCACTGACACCGTCTTATTGACTTGCCAATCCAGCAGATTTATAGATACTAGTGCCACCAACTATACCATCACACCCATTGGCAATGTTAGAGTTCAAGGATTTCAGCCGTTTGCAGTTACTGACGGATTTTCAAGTCTTGGAAGCACTTACTTTGATGGTACTGGTGATTATTTAAGTGTTTCAGACAACGCAGCGTTTGATTTTACCGGAAATTTTACCATGGAAGCATGGGTCTATCCCAATGCTATTTCGGCTAATAATGGTATTGTGGCACAATGGACCTCTAGTTTAAATTTTATTTTTAAAATAGTTACCAGCGGAAGACCATATTTTGCCGCTTATCCTGGTTCAACAGTAGTAACTCAGGGAACTACTACCGCAGTAGTAGTCAACACTTGGAACCATATAGCAGTAACCAGATCTGGATCAACTATTCGTTTATTTGTAAACGGAATATTAGACGCAACAACTGGTACAGTATCAGGTACTATATCGGGCGGAAATCCGGTGACTATAGGTTCAGTAGGCACCGCTGAATATTTGAATGGGTATATTTCTAATTTACGCATAGTAAACGGCACCGCAGTCTATACCGCTAACTTTACACCACCGACACAACCACTAACCGCTGTTGCCAACACCAGTTTACTAACCTGCCAAACAGACCAACCCAACAACAACAATGTATTTTTAGATTCAGGCACCAACAACTTTTTAGTAACAAGAAACGGCAATACCACACAAGGATCGTTTAGTCCCTATGGTAGTAATTGGTCAAATTACTTTGATGGTACCGGAGATTATTTAACTGCTCCATCAAACGCACAATTTGCGTTTGGAACCGGGGCATATACTGTTGAAGCATGGATATATTTAACAGCGTTTGACTCACTTGAATCGATTATTTTTGGATCAGGTAGTACTGCCGGTGGATTTGGATTTGCAGCGGCACAAACAGGAGCAATGCTTGTTGTAAAATATGGCACTGGCACAATAGCAACAACAAACACCGGCATTGTCACATTAAATCAATGGTATCATGTTGCTGTATCAAGAGCTAGCACAGCCTCAAATAATACAAAGTTTTTTCTTAATGGTGCTTTAGTAACAACCACAACAGATTCAGAAAATTGGACTATTTCTTCAGCACCTATAATAGGAGGATGGTCTAATTTATCTTCTTACGATATTTACGGATACATTTCTAATCTTAGAGTTGTCAAGGGCACCGCAGTATATACCTCTAACTTTACACTACCTGTATTTCCATTACAACCTATCGATGGCACCAGTTTATTAACCTGTCAAGACAACCGATTTAATGACAGCTCCATCAACAACTTTGCCGTAACCCCAGTTGGTAATGCTAGCGTACAAAAATTTGGACCTTTTGCAGGAACAGCATTACCAACTCCTTATTATTATTATAGTGCTTATTTTGATGGTACCGGGGATTATATAGCAACACCGGTTTCAGATGCTTTTACATTTGGAACCGCATCTTTTACTATTGAAGCTTGGGTTTATCCCGTTGCGAGACCTTCTAGCACTGTACAATGGATTTATGGTAATATAACAACTGCTACTGGTAACACTCAAATTGGTATATCAATTACTACTAGTGGAACCATGCAATTACGAACATGGAACTCTGTATTAACAGTTACCACTTCAACTATACCGTTAAATGCTTGGACACACGTGGCAGCAGCGTTTGATGGAACTACATATAGACTATTTATAAATGGAATATCAAGTGCTAGTAGCACAACAACATTTACACTTAGTACCAATGGTGCCGGTACTGTGGGTTATAATGGTAGTCAAGCAGGAAATGAATTATTTACTGGATTTATATCAAACCTTCGTGTAGTCAAAGGCGTGGCAGTATATATTGCTAACTTTACACCGCCTACCCAACCACTCACCAATATCAACGGCACTAGTTTGTTAACCTGTCAGTCTAATAGATTCATTGATAACTCAACAAATAATTTTGCTATTACTGTTAACGGTAACAGTCAACCAACACTCTTCAATCCATTTACAGTACCATATTTAACAGTGCAAAGCTATTCACTTAGTGTGTTTGGGGGTAGCATGTATTTTGATGGCACCGGTGATTATCTTTCAGCGACTCCAAATAGTTCACTAACACTAGGTGGTGATTATACCATTGAATTTTGGGTATATTTTACATCACTGGATACCGCAGAAAGAATTCCAGCCAACTGTAGGAATACTTCCTCAGGGTGGTGGTTTAGTACTCAAACCAATGCTTGGAATTTTAAATCTGGCGGTTCACTCGTATTGACATATTCAACAGTAGCACCCACTGTAGGACAGTGGTATCATCTAGCAGCAACAAGATCAGGATCAGCCACAAACAATGTAAAGTTTTTTATAAATGGAGTTCAAGTAGCACAAGGAACAAACACCACTACCCTAACTCCTGCTGCAGGTGCAACAGGCTTTGTTGCTGGTGCCGGCCAAGATGGTACAGGGCAACAAATAACAGGATATGTTAGTGACATTCGCATAATAAACGGTGCTGCATTCTACAACGGTAACTTTGAACCACCTGCAGCACCACTAACACCAGTTGCTAGCACCGCATTGTTACTAAACGGAACTAGTGCCGGAGTCTATGACAGCAGTATGATGAACAATTCTGAAACTACAGGTAATGTAAAAATATCAACTGCGATTTCAAAGTTTGGCGGGTCGAGCATGAGCTTTGATGGTACCGGAGATTGGATACAAGTATCTGGTACAAATCCTAGTTTGGCTTTTGGTACAGGTGCATTTACCGTAGAGTTTTGGTTTTACTCTTTGGCAGCCTCCGGAACACAACAATTATTTGATACAAGACCTGCAGGCACAGTTTCAACTGCCGGTTATATGGCATTGACCTACACTGGAAATTTGAACTACTCTACTGCCAACATTACTGCTATATCAGGAGGCGCTGTTTCTGCTAATGCCTGGCATCATGTTGCATTGACTAGAAGCAGTACTAGTACTCGATTATTTGTAGATGGGGTGCAAGTTGGTAGTACTTACACTGATTCACAAAACTATTTGATTGGATTGAACAGACCCATCATGGGGGCTGATGGAAATTCGCCAAGTGCAAGTTTGAATGGTTACATGCAAGATATCCGTATCACTAGCGGTATTGCTCGTTACACCGCAAACTTCACGGCACCAACTACTCCTTTCTCAACTAATTAATATATGGCTGTAACACAGATTGATTCTAACAACCTTCAACCAACTTTTCAACTTGGTCACCCTACCATAACCAATGTGCAGGTTACTAATTCAAGTTATGTTGTTGTAGATGATACTGCGGTAAGTACCAGTGGTGGCTATATTAAAATTACTGGTAGTATGTTTAATAGCGGGGTACAAGTTTATATTGGATCCATACTAGCAACAAGTATTTCATTAGTAAGTTCAACTGTATTAAATGTACAAGTACCTGCTATAATAGCAGGATCGTATGATTTAATTGTTGTAAATACCAATGGTACATATTGTATAAAACCAATTGGAATAACTTTTAGTCCAATTAACATAACATGGGTCACCTCAAGCAGTTTAGGTCCATATACATCGGGAGGAGCAATATCATTACAATTAAATGCTACAGGTGCCACAGGATATCAATTACAATCTGGTAGTACATTGCCAACTGGATTAACATTGACTAGTGGAGGATTGTTAAGTGGTGCGGTAACGGTTGTGTCTGATACTACATACTCGTTTACAATAGAAGCATACGATAGTGAATTACAAGATGCTCCTAGAACATTTTCATTAACGGTGTTATATTCAGTAGAATATCTAGTAGTTGCAGGTGGCGGAGGTGGTGGCGGCTATGGCGGCGGAGGTGGAGGTGCCGGTGGCTTTAGAACGGCATCAAATTTTGCAATCACGCCTGGCTCAGTCATTACAGTAACCGTAGGCGCCGGCGGTACCGGTCAACCGGCGGGGACAGATGGCGCCTACACAAACGGAAGTGACTCTGTTTTCAGTAGTATAACTTCTACTGGCGGCGGCAAAGGCGGTAACGGAACAGGTGCCGGCCTGGTAGGACAACCTGGAGGATCAGGGGGCGGGGGAGCACCCTCTGCTACTACCGCAGGAGCGGGTACAACCGGGCAAGGTAACGCAGGCGGCCCGGGAGTAACTAGCGGAACCGACGGTGGTGGTGGTGGTGGCGGCCGAGGTGGCGTTGGTAAAAATGCTAGTATTGGTGGTGGTGGTGGCGCAGGATTATCGTCGTCTATATCTGGATCGGCTGTGTTCTATGCGGGCGGCGGTGGTGGTGGACGGGGAACCGCTGGCGCCGGCGGCACTGGTGGCACCGGTGGGGGGGGCAATGGAGGAAATGACTCAATTGGTGGTAGCGGAACAGTCAATACCGGCGGTGGTGGTGGTGGTGCCGGAACACCAAATACAACAGTACTAAATCACAAAGGAGGTGGCGCCGGAGGCTCCGGTGTCGTAATCATTCGATACCCAGACTCAAACCCAGCTGCCACAAGCACAACAGGTAGTCCAACAATAACAGTTGCAGGTGGATATAGAGTTTATCAATTTACTGGTTCCGGCTCAATAACATTTTAAGGTAAATTATGGCAATATTAACTGGATTAACAATATCGGGCGGTGGAATAACTATTTCAGGTGGTGCCATACCAGTTACATTCACAGTTGAATATCTTGTAGTCGCAGGCGGTGGATCAGGTGGCCGAAGTCAATCGGGCGGTGGTGGAGCTGGGGGGTTGCTATCAGGATCAACTAGTGTTGGGTTAGGATCATATAACATTATTGTAGGTGCCGGCGGAGTAGGACAAGAATCTATCGAATCAAAAGGAAATGACGGAAATTCTAGTAGTGTATTTGGTATTTCTGCTACGGGTGGCGGAGGAGGAGGCGCATACGGAACCGGATCGGGACGAGCTGGCGGCTCAGGAGGCGGCGCCGGGTCTGCTCTAGCCGGGCCATATGCCGGCGGCTCCCCGGTATCTGGCCAAGGTAATGCAGGTGGCTCGGTAGGTGTATACGCTTCACCCTATAGAGGCGGTGGTGGTGGGGGTGCAGGGGCAGCCGGCGCCACAGGTGCGGCAAGCGGAAATGGTGGTGTTGGACTACAATCTAGTATCACTGGGTCCGCAGTATATTATGCAGGCGGAGGTGGTGGTGGTGCATATCTCAGTGCCGCCGGCACAGGCGGACAGGGTGGTGGCGGTGCCGGATCCGATGGCGACACTGGAACATCAGGAACAGTCAACACCGGCGGTGGCGGTGGCGGCACAGGATATCCGGGTGTAAGTTCAGGCGCAGGCGGTTCGGGTGTAGTAATTTTACGATATGCAGACACCTTTCCGGCAGCAACAAGCACAACAGGTAGTCCAACAATTACAGTAGCCGGCGGGTACAGAATATATAAATATACTAGCTCTGGTTCAATAACATTTTAATAGGATACAAACAATGGCACATTTTGCACAAATAGACGAAAACAACATAGTTCAACAAGTTATAGTAGTTAACAACAATGAATTGCTTGATGAAAATGGATACGAAAAAGAAAGTAAAGTATACAATTTTGTGAATCTCTACTTGGCGGATTCTGGGTACAAACAAGTTATAACGCTAGTTTCAGAAAAAACTTTGCCGGTATAGGTTATACTTTTGACAGAGCAAGACAAGCATTTATACCTCCTAAACCGTATAACTCTTGGATATTAAATGAAAATACCTGTCACTGGGAAGCACCTACACCAATGCCAGATGACGGTAAAATGTATAGTTGGGATGAAGAAACAACATCTTGGATTGAAATCACTATGCCTCAGTAACTGTTAGGAGTTAAATTGGATTAAATACATATATGGGATTTGTAAACTAATCCAACTACACAAATAAGAGAATTACTACATGGCAATTACAACGTTACAACCGTTCAACCTAGATACAACCGCTAATTACACCTTTGCCAATATTACCACAGATAATGCTAATTTAGGAAATGCGGCTACAGCTAATTTCTTTATTGGATCTGGTAATAATCTAAGTAATATTCAAGGTGCAAATGTCACCGGTGCAGTATCCAGTGCCACCACATCCGGTACAGTAACAACAAATGCCCAACCAAATATAACAAGTGTTGGTACATTAAGTTCATTAGCTGTAACCGGTAATATTACTAGTGGTAACATAAATGCAGGTAATCTACTAACAGCAAACTTTATAACAGGTACATTAACAACGGCTGCACAAGGAAATATTACTAGCTTAGGAGTATTGAGTTCAATAACATCAACAGGTAATCTAAACGCAGGTAATATTATTACAGGTGGTATTGTAAGTGCTACGGGTAACGGAACATTTGGTAATGTAAGTGCAACAACATTTACAGGCGCATTAAGTGGTGCAGCAACTACTGCCGGTACTGTAACAACAAATGCACAACCTAATATAACAAGTGTTGGAAGTTTAACTGGACTAATTGTAAGCAATGCAACTGGTATAGTTGATTTTACAACTACAGCTAATGTTACTTTAGGTTCAGTTTCTAATTTACATATCAGTGGCGGGTCTGCAAGCCAAGTACTTACTACTAATGGTAGCAACACACTCAGCTGGACTACAATCAGCGCTGGCGCAACAATAACAGATGATACAACTACCAACGCTAGTTACTATCTAACTTTCGCTAATACTACATCTGGAACATTATCAACTGCGTTTATAAGTAGTACAAAATCATATTTTAATCCAAGTACAGGTCAATTAAATGCCACCGATTTCAACTCATTGTCTGATGTAAATTACAAGACTAACATTAAACCGCTAACAGATGCTAAATCTATAGTTTTGTCAATGACAGGTGTTAGCTTTGATTGGGCAGACGGTACTGGAAGTAGTTATGGCTTCGTAGCTCAGGACTTAGAACAAATAATACCACATGTGGTTAATACTAATACGAACGGTATTAAATCAGTAAATTACTCAGCGATTATTCCATTCTTAGTAGAAACAATCAAACAACAACAACAACAAATTGATAATTTAACAACTATTGTTAATAAGATAGTAGATGCAGATTATTGATTTTTGATAAATAAAGCATAGAAGCCTAGTAGCTCGTTAGAGTAACGATGACGGTATTGACATTTGTTATTTGCTGGCTACCTATGAATGGAGAATAATAAATGGCAATTAAGATTTGTAGTACGACCGTTATTGATAATGACTGTCAGTTAACTAATATAAAAAATTACAACGCATCTGGTGCTAATTTCTTTGCTGGAACTAATGCGGGTATTTGCAACACAACAGGTAGCTACAACACATTCATTGGTTTAAATGCTGGTAGTTGCAACACAACAGGTACCAACAACAACTTCTTTGGAAATGCTGCTGGTGGTTGTAACACAACAGGTACCAACAACAACTTCTTTGGCCTTCAGGCTGGACTAAACAACACCACTGGTAACGACAACATCTTTATTGGTCAATATACTGGAGCCTGCAACACAACAGGCAGTTATAACACATTCATTGGATTACGAGCCGGCTTCAGGAACACATTCGGATGCGACAACTTCTTTGCGGGTCGTTGTGCTGGCGCTTGTAACACCATTGGCAGCTTCAACAACTTCTTTGGTATTGGTGCTGGCTGTTCTACTATAGCAGGTTACGAAAACAACTTCTTTGGTCGTTATGCTGGTACATGCAATACCACTGGCAGTTATAACAACTTCATAGGCGGTTATGCTGGTTTCAATAACACAGCAGGTAACCACAACAACTTCATAGGTCGACGTGCTGGTCGATGCAATACCACTGGTGTCAACAACAACTTTTTTGGTTGCCTTGCTGGCGGGCGTAACACAACAGGTAGTTACAACACCTTTATTGGTCAATGTGCTGGTTTTTACAACACAACAGGCAACTTCAATAACTTTTTTGGTCGTTATGCTGGTTACAGCAACACAACAGGTTGTAATAACACCTTTGTTGGACCTAGTGCTGGCTTCAGTAACACATTTGGAGGCGACAACTTCTTTGCTGGTCTTTGTGCTGGTCGGTTAAACACAACCGGCAGCAACAACACATTCTTTGGATGCAATGCAGGATGTGCAGTAACAACTGGTTCTAATAACTTAATCATTGGTTCAATAGTTGGCTCTGCTGGCTTATGTAACACTGTTATATTGGCTGCAGGTACATGTGAAAGATTGAGAGTTGATTCAACTGGACTTCAAATTAATGGTGCACCATTTAGCGCACCAAGTGCGTTTAATGTTTGCAACACGACAAACATTGTAAGTTGCATTAGTGGTACTGGTGGTACTGGAACAAATAACTTCTTTGCTGGTCAATGTGCTGGTTATAATAACACGACAGGTAACTTTAATACATTCATTGGATTAAGGGCTGGTTTCAGTAACGCATTTGGATGTAACAACTTCTTTGCTGGTCGATGTGCAGGATATTGTAACACAACAGGTAACTACAACAACTTCTTTGGTACATGTGCTGGTAAAAACAACACAACAGGTAGCTTCAACAACTTCTTTGGTTTAAATGCAGGGCCCACTAACACAACAGGTGACTCTAATAATTTCTTTGGTTTAAATGCTGGTTATAGCAACACAACAGGTTTCGCTAATAACTTTTTTGGTCAACAGACAGGTTTTAGTAATGATGGAGGTTACGGTAATAACTTCTTTGGCTCTTATGCTGGATATTGTAACACGACAGGTCATAGCAATAACTTCATAGGAAGAAATGCAGGTCAGTACAGCACAATAGGTCGTTATAACAACTTTTTTGGTAAAGATGCTGGTAAAAACACGACAGGTGACTTCAACAACTTCTTTGGTTTAAGTGCTGGTCAGAATAACACAACAGGTAACTACAACAACTTCTTTGGTTTAAATGCTGGTTTCTGTAACACAACAGGTAACAAAAATAACTTCTTTGGTCAACAGACAGGTTTTAGTAACACAACAGGTGTCAACAACAACTTCTTTGGCTCTTATGCTGGATATTGTAACACAACAGGTAACTACAACAACTTCTTTGGTAAAGATGCTGGTCGTTCCAACACAACTGGTATAAACAACTTCTTCGCTGGCCAGTGTGCTGGCCACTACAACACAACTGGCAACTCCAACACATTCTTTGGTTGTGATGCTGGGCGCTACAACACAACAGGCAACAACAACTTTTTTGCGGGTAGTAGTGCAGGTCGCGATAACACAACAGGCAGGTACAATAACTTCATTGGTCGAAATGCAGGACGTTATAATACAACAGGCAGGTACAACAACTTCTTAGGTCTCAGTGCTGGCCGCAACAACACGACAGGTAGCAATAACAACTTCATTGGCTACTATGCTGGGCGATACAACACATTTGGCTGCTTTAACAACTTTTTTGGTAATAGTGCGGGTACCAACAACATAACTGGCGCTTTTAATAACTTCTTTGGTTGTGATGCTGGCCGCACTAACTCAACAGGCAATTCTAATAACTTCTTTGGTGGTCTTGCTGGCCGCAACAACACATCAGGTAACTATAACACCTTCATAGGTCAAGCGGCTGGTCGCAACAACACATTTGGTAGCAACAACTTCTTTGCTGGTTTTTGCGCCGGCTTCTGCAACACAACTGGTAACTTCAACACATTCATTGGATTAAGTGCTGGCTTCAGTAACACATTTGGCTGCAACAACTTCTTCGCAGGTCAATGCGCCGGCTATAACAACATAGGAGGCGCATACGGCGGTGGCAGCTACAACACATTCATTGGTCAATGTGCAGGTTTTAGTAACGTGGGGGGCACATTCGGCGCGGGCAGCTACAACACATTCATTGGTCGGTGCGCCGGACTATGCAACACGACTGGCAAATACAACTTTTTTGCTGGAATCCGTGCAGGCTCCCAGAGCACCATTAGTCGTGCCAACAACTTCATTGGAGCATTTGCCGGACTTTGTACCACAACAGGTAATTACAACAACTTCTTTGGTCGCTCTGCTGGGGAACGCAACTCAACAGGCTGCAACAACTTCTTCGCTGGTTTCAATGCTGGTTTACTCAACACAACAGGTAGCTTCAACACATTCATTGGATTAAATACTGGACGCTGTAACACAATAGGTAGCAACAATTTCTTTGCTGGTCACTGTGGAGGATATTGTAACACAACCGGCAGCTTCAACGCATTCATTGGATCAAATGCTGGCTTAAATAACACATTTGGTTGTGATAACTTCTTTGCTGGTCGTTGTGCTGGATACTGCAACACAACTGGTTGTGACAATATTTTCTTCGCTGAAGGTGCTGGTTTTAGAAACACAACAGGTTGCAACAACTTCTTTGCTGGTCAATGTGCGGGCTATAACAACACAACTAGTAGCAACAACACATTCTTTGGTGCAAATGCTGGTATCTGTAACACAGGTAGCAACAACTTCTTTGCGGGTTTTTGTGCTGGCAGATCCAATACAGGGTTTAATAATATCTTCATTGGTTGTCTAGCAGGTCTCTGCAACACATCCGGTAATTACAACCAATTCTTTGGTTTTCGGGTAGGCGAACGCAACACAACAGGTATATACAACCAATTCTATGGTCGCTATACAGGACAATATAACACAACAGGCAGTAGTAATATATTTTTTGGTGCAAGTACAGGTCGCTTCAACACAACAGGTAGCGACAACACATTTATTGGTCTCTTTGCCGGACGTTGTAACACGTTTGGCTCATGTAACACATTCATTGGACGTTACTCAGGCGAGCGCAACACAACAGGTTGCTTCAACACATTCATCGGATTAAGTACTGGCCGATGTAACACATTTGGATGTGACAACTTCTTTGCTGGTCGATGTGCTGGTTTTAGTAACACAACCAGTTGCTTCAATACATTTATTGGACAACGAGCAGGTTTTAATACCACAACAGGTAACTTCAACACATTCATTGGAAGATATGCAGGTGATGGTAACACATTTGGATGCAGTAACACCTTTATTGGCCTACGAGCTGGTTGCCTGAACACAACGGGCTGTTACAACGCATTTATTGGTCAATCCGCTGGTCGCAACAACACATTTGGTTGTCATAACTTCTTTGTTGGAGTATATGCAGGTACATCCAACACAACCGGGTGCCACAATAACTTCTTTGGTCAAAACGCTGGTCGTTACACTACAACAGGCAGCAGTAACAACTTCTTTGGTTTTTATGCTGGCCGCAGCAATTCAACAGGCAATCATAACATCTTTATGGGCAACCAAGCCGGGCGCCCCAACACAACAGGTAGTTACAACAACTTCTTTGGTTTTTATGCTGGTCGCTTTAACACCACAGGCAACCACAACAACTTTATCGGCAACCAAGCCGGTCGTTATAACACATTCGGTAATAATAATTTCTTTTCCGGTAATTGCACAGGTCAGAAAAACACGACAGGTGCCTGCAACATATTCATTGGTTCATATGCAGGTTTCAACAACACATTTGGATGTAATAACTTATTCTTAGGCTTCGGCACGGGCGTAGCGGTCACAACAGGTTGCAACAACTTATTGTTTGGTATTAGAGCTGGTACCACCGGGTTTACTCCGGGTGGTTTGGTGAATCTTACAACAGAATCTAACCGCATTGTTATGGGTAATGCAACTCACACATGTGCCCAGATTCAAATCGGTTGGACTACGGTTTCCGATTGTCGTGATAAGTTCATCTTTGGTAGTGTGCCGCATGGTCGCGGATTCTTGCAGAACATTGAACCTGTTGAATTTGCATTCAAAGATAGAGAAACTGGTTGCATCACCGATCTAGGGGGTAAACGCAGGTATGGTTTCAGTGCTCAGAACGTTCTTGAAGCTGAAGGAGATCATCCCGTTGTTGTATCTGTTGATGATCCTGAAAAGCTACAACTAACCAACGATCATTTGATACCAATTTTGGTTAATGCTGTGAACGAACTATCAAGGGAAGTTGACGATTTGAGAGCCAGATTGTCATCACTGGAAGCAGCATAATTTTGAGGCTATCGTAACAGGCATATATAATATGTCTGTTCATTTATTTTGAGTTCTTTATGAAAAAAGTTTTGATTTCTACCCCATGCCTTGATCAAAAGGTTGATGCATATTTTGTACATAGTCTGTGTGAATCCACTAAACTAGGTATTAAAAATAATATTGATATTAAGTGTGTGTTTCTTGCGAATGAAAGCATTCTGCCCATGGCTCGCAATGAACTTTTTGCACTTGCTTACCGAGAAGATTATGACATTATGGTATTCATTGACGATGATGAATGCTGGGATGCTCAGGCACTGATGGATATAATCCAATCTGAAAAAGATGTAATCACTGTCCCTGTGGTTAACAAGGGCGATAAAAATATATCCTTCAACGTATGGATTCCAAAGAATTCAGTCACTGACGAAGTTGATGGTTATGTTAAGGTGCAAAAGAGTGGCACAGGATTCCTAAAGCTGTCTCGCAAAGTAATTGTTGACCTATGGGATTCAAACACTGAGTTGGTATTCAGAAATAAGAAACTGAAAAACATATGTGAATACACATACGAGAATGGTGACTTTGTTGGTGAAGATATCACTTTGTCCAATAAGATTACTGAGCTAGGTTATACAATCTGGTGCAATCCACACCACACAGTTTCCCACATCGGAAACAAGATGTATAAAGGTGATTTCAAGCAAGCCAATAAATTATGATTGATATCATTATTCCCACAATGTGGATGGCACAGGGTATAGAATCCTGTATTGAATCTTATGTTTCACATCCAAATGTCAAAAAGGTTATCATTGTCGATAACAACAAAAGCAAAAGACCTAACGCAGATATCTTGAGACACAACAAGATTGAGTTGATTAGTTACGGTAGAAACATCTATGTGAATCCTGCATGGAACGAAGGTCACGACCGCACAACGTCCAACATCATCGCAATCATCAACGATGATATCTCAGTATCATCTGATGTTTTTGATATGGTTATCAACTTTGATTTGAAAGATGGTGATTTGATAGGTGTCAATCTCCGAGGATATCAGAATAACTATAAGATAGACGATCACATCAATACCAAAGAAGAAATTGTTAAGCTCAACTACAACAAAACAAAACCAATTGGTGGTCAAGCATGGGCTTTTGGTATCTGTATGTTTATGACAAGAGCAACATATAACAAGATTCCTAGTTTGTATCAGATTTGGTATGGTGATGACTATCTTGCACAAAGAGCTAAGAATGTGTATGCTATAAATTCAAACAAAATCAAAGGCAAAATATCAGAAACATTGAAGCGATTTGATGATCCAAATAGTGAGATATCTAAACGAATTGAATTAGATTCAAAGAATTTCATTAGGTTTGGTCACTTTGAAGATGGCAAGAATTGGGATATACCATACCAGATGATTAATAAACGACAAGCTGTGATGGGCACATTTCAATTAGAATATGAACGAGCAACAAAAACACCTAGCGATATCAACGAGAACGTCCATCTGCTATATGAGTTAGCACAACAATGTGAAACGGTAGTGGAAATGGGTGTTAGAACTGGTGTAAGCACACGGGCATTTCTGAACACACGCACCAAATTAATTTCATATGATATCTCTTTAGACAAAGAAGTTGCTACGTTATTTGAAATGGCTAGAATGGAGGGCAAAAATGCCCAATACATAAAAGCAAACGTATTGGATATTGAGATTGCTGAAACAGACTTACTGTTTATTGACACACTACATACGTACAGCCAACTATCAAAAGAGTTGAAATTGCATGGCAACAAAGCCAAGAAATATCTGGCTTTCCATGATACATACACATTTGGATTAACGGGTGAAGTTGGTAAAGATACTAAAGGACTTATGACAGCAATCATTGAGTTTATGATAGATAATCCGCACTGGCGATTTAATACACACAAGACGAACAACAATGGTTTTACTATTCTAGAACGAGTATAAATAGTACATCTAAAACATATCATGAAACACATATGAAATATAGCATTTTCCACGTTCAAGGTGGCATTGGTAAACATGTCGCAGCAACAGCAGTTGCACAAGCCATCAAGAACAACCATCCAGACCGCAAACTTATTGTTGTCTGTGCATACGCAGAAATTTTCAACAATTTGAGTTTTGTTGATCGTGTATACACCATTGGGACAACATCATACTTTTACCAGAATTACATTCAAGGAAAAGATTCAATCATCTTTCACCATGAGCCGTATTACACTACAGATCACATTCATAAAAAATTACCACTAATTCAGAACTGGTGTAAGTTATATGGATTGGAGTATAACAATGAACAACCTGTGATTAAGTTCAACAAGTTGCAATACGATTTATCTAGAAAGTTCTGGGTAAAGGGCAGCAAGCCAATCATGGTCATTCATACCAATGGTGGAATGATGACAACTGATGCAAAGCCATACGCATGGACCCGTGACATGCCCGAGAAACTAGCTCAAGATTTGGTAGATCATTACAAAAAAGACTACACAATCTACCAGATAACAAAGATAAATTCACCCAAACTCAAGGGCGCAAATCACATCTTTGCAAGTCAACAACAGACACTATCACTGATGGAATATTTCAGTGTACTATTGCACAGCGATAAGCGTATTCTTATTGATTCCTCACTTCAACACGCAGCCGCTGCAACAAACAAACCATCAACAGTTTTGTGGAATGGCACCAGCCCAACAGTGTTTGGATATGACATACATACTAACATAACAACAAAGATTCCATACGATTTCAAGTTACCAGGAAGCTACTTGTTTGACTTTGATTTTAATGGCAACGAAGTTGAATATCCGTTTACGGATGATCAGGAACTTTTCAATATTGATGAAATTATTGCATCAGTGAACAAACAATAAGGATTTATTATAATGAAGAAAAAATACTATTTTATGGCAGGTTTACCACGTAGCGGCAGCACAATGCTATCAGCTATACTAAACCAAAATCCAAGATTCTACTCTGGCCCTAGTTCGCCGGTGGTTTCTACTATGTTAGCCTTGGAACAATCACTGAGCCAAGATGAACTGTTTCTTGCATATCCAAAGATGGATTTTGGTAAGAATCTAGTTACATCGGTCATTGATCAATATTATGCCGATACAGACAAGCCAGTGGTATTTGAAAAGAATCGCAGTTGGGTAAACAGAATGGATTATATTCAAGGATACTTTGGTATTGAACATCCAAAGATCATCTATCCGGTGCGTGATGTAGCTGAGATTCTAGCATCATTCATCTCAATGATTAAACGCAACCCACACATCGTCAACGACAGATTAAACTTCATCGACCAATCGCTTGTGCAGCAAGGCATTCCATTGACTGATGAAAATCGTTGCCGTGCTATTGCTGGTCCAGGCATCCTTGGTCAATCGTTTGATGGACTAAAGAAAGCTCTTTCTGAGGGATATAGAACAAGTATTCACTTTGTTGAGTACAAGGATCTTGTAAGTAATCCAAAAGAAACTATGAGACAGATATATAAGTTTCTAGGAGAATCAGAATACAATCATGATTTTAAGAATCTGATAAACCGGCATCAAGAAGATGATGCTAAAATTTATGGATTCACTGACATGCACGAGGTCCGCAAAGAATTGAAGTCAACTGCTCAGATGCCTGAGGATGTATTGCCAAAAATCATACTTGATGCATGTGTTGGCGCTGAATTTTGGCGCGAACTTGATGATGTACCATTAACAAACGAAACGATTGATCAAAAGCCAGAAAAGAAAATCAGCTTCTTTGGTGAAGTAATCGATCAAGAAGACACAAGATTTATTTAAGGAGAATCTACTATGGAAGAAGTGAGAACATTAGATGATATCAAAAGAACCATTACAGCGGCACGTGATAGTGTCTGGGTTATTGGTGATGAGATTGAAAAATTAGTCGCAGGAAAACCAGCGAACAACGAAAGAAAAGGCAATATTGAACGCAATGTTGCACACCTGAAAATTGTTTTGGCTGATCAAGCAATTGTTGATTCAGGAGAAGATATTACTGATCTGCAAGCAGCTATTACAACAGGCGAAGCTAAACTAGCCGAAAACATTTGGCAAACACAAGGAGAATAAAATGGAAATTACATTGAAACTAACATTGGACCAAGTTAATGGTATCATCTATGCATTAGGTGAACTACCAGTTAAAACAGGAGCAGGACAATTGATCAACACGATTAGTGAACAGGTTAAACCACAAGTACCAGAACAGCCACCTGAGCAAACAGAACAAGCCGCAGAATAATCTAACAAAAGTTTATTATGATAAAATTCTAATTATGGGTTTGCTAGGCGCCAAAAAACCGTAGATGGTCGACCATCTACGGGCTTACAGGAAATATGTTGACTGACTAAATGTTGATGATGTGAGAAAAAGTTTAACGACTGGGACTTTAGTCACAAAATTCATGTTCGACAAAAATTGGGGTAGAAGAAATTAATTTTTCGACTACCTATCGCTATTTAATTGTACATCTAATGAATATATTTCAATCGTCTTATGATCGTAGGCTAGAGAATTGGCACGATCTAAGAGTCTCTTTAGAAAAAACTGACACACAAACTAAATGTATAAAAATAGACGAATGGTGGCAAAATGCACCATTGGTTAACCATCATCTACACCCACATGACATAGACAACTGGCCTGACCCCTGGGAACTTTTGTCCGAAAATACCTATTGTGAGGTTGCAAGAGCGTTGGGAATGTGTTATACTCTATATCTAATTGGAGTAAACGATATAGAATTAGTATTAGCTAGAAATAACACAGGAGAAGATGTTGTATTAGTCCTAGTTGATGCTGCAAAATATATACTTAATTACTGGCCTAATACGGCAATAAGTAATACACTACAAGATTTTAAAGTAGTAAACCATTTAGATATTACAAAAATAAAAGATAAAATAGGCAGAACATGAAGATAAACGTTATTAAACGATCCGGAGCAAAAGAACCACTCACATTAGAAAAATGGCAAGCACAAGTAGCAAAAGTATGTAAAGGGATAGCAGACGTTAGCCCTAGCATGATAGAAATAAAGTCTCAACTACATTTTTACGACGGTATCACTACTACTCAGATTGATGGAATTACTTTACGGGCTATTGTTGATTTAATCGATGTAGAAAACAATAGTGATGTAGGTCACACTAACTATCAATATGTAGCAGGCAAACAACGTGTTAGTATGCTACGCAAAGATGTATATGGCTCATATGAGGTTCCCCATCTATACGAAATAGTTAAAAAGAATGTAGCAACAGGTCTTTACACTAATGAATTATTAACTTGGTATAGTGAAGAAGATTGGAACAAGATGAATGACATGTTGGATCATTCTAAAGACGAACAATATTCTTATGCCGCCATTGAACAACTGATTGAAAAATACTTAGTAAAGAATAGAAGTACAAAAGAAATTTATGAAACTCCTCAAATCAGATATATGGTGGCAGCGGCTACTGTGTTTCACAAAGAAGAACCTAACAATGCTAGAATGCGCTATATCAAAGAGTATTACAACGCTGCCAGTGATGGTCTTTTTACTCTTGCTACTCCTGTCCTCGCTGGGCTTGGCACTCCTACTAAGCAGTTTAGCAGTTGTGTTCTCATTCGTTCAGATGATGATTTAGACAGTATTTTTGCTAGTGGCGAAATGATGGCCAAGTATGCCAGCAAACGTGCTGGCATTGGTTTAGAGATTGGACGACTACGTCCACTAGGATCACCCATCCGCGGTGGTGAGATTATGCATACTGGTATGATTCCGTTCTTGAAAAAGTGGTTTGGTGACCTAAGAAGTTGCAGTCAAGGAGGTATTCGTAATGCAAGTGCTACAGTTT
>Ga0114982_1000234_pt1 | contig 30139 bp, 30 predicted proteins | sample Shrwel_input2_FT_FD_87183 | JGI IMG/M metagenome (GOLD analysis project Ga0114982, IMG submission 87183) | Subsurface microbial communities from deep shales in Ohio, USA - Utica-3 well 1 S input2 FT | ecosystem: Environmental > Aquatic > Deep subsurface > Shale gas/oil reservoir > Produced... | reverse complement strand
CTTTAAGCTATTAAACACGCTGAGTTTTAACTCTTTTTATCAATAAACTTTATTGATAATGATTTTCATTATATATTACTTAAGGAATTTAAAGTTTGTGAATAAATTATGCTTAAACAATTTAGTATTTTGACTTTTTCATTACTCATCACTACACAAACCGTATTTGCACAACAAGAAAATATAACTAAAGATCATGCTCCTCTACAGGAGCAGAACAATACTAAGCAAAGTTTTGTATTGAAATCTAAATATACCAAACATAATTATTTAATTCAGACCTTTGTTCCAGTTGGCGAAGTTCCAAGTCAAAGTTTTCCAATTCTCTATATATTGGATGGCAACGCCGCATTTGATAGTGCTGCCAATATTGCTAAGTCAGTAGGTGGCGGTGCCAATCGCTTAGGTCTAAGTCCTGTCGCAATTGTTGCGATTGGCTACCCTCAGCAAAACAGTTTTGATGTAGAAAAACGTGCTTTTGATTACAGCCCCAAAACTTCTGCTGAGTTTCAGAAACAAGCCAAATATCAACATGGTGGTGCCAATCAATTCATTCAATTTATTGAAAAAGAACTCAAACCTGTCATTCACACGAAAATTAAAGTCAATCCGCAACAACAAAGTTTATTTGGACATTCCTTTGGTGGGCTATTTGTTTTGCATACTTTTTTTAATCAACCCCAAACATTCCAACGCTATATTGCTGCTAGCCCTTCGCTCTGGTTTGATAACTATGCTTTATTAGATCAAGAAAGAAACTGGTTAAATAAGAAAAATTCCAACAAACACGATTTAATGTTGATGACGACAGTTGGAACTCATGAGCAACGTAAAAGTGATATCGATGTAACTGAATCAACTCAAAAACAATTTGATTTTTATCAAAACCTAAATAAACAACGCTCTGATCAATTTTTATTTTGGAATTTCAAACATCCAGCTGAACAACATCTTACCAATATGTATGCGAGCCTACCTAAAGCGATCATGTTAGCAGGATGCCACACTCAAAATTGTTCAGCTTTATTTGATGAATTGACTCCATAATATTTGAACATTTGTTCTTGAATATTGAGTTATGATGAAATCGAATGAAATAAGAATAGTAACTTAAAATGAATACAATCTTATCGATTACAATACTTGGTTTAAGCAGCATCATTTTGACTGGCTGCATTGGTTGCTACAATCCAACAGGTTGTAGCCGTGATACTTCCCCGTATTACATTACCCAAACAACCACGCAAGTCCGTGGTATTACGCTTCCACCTCAAAGTAAAATAAAATACAAGTCTCAAAATTCTTTTCAAAAAGAAAAACAAATGAAAGCTCTTAAGGAAAAAGATATTACAGATATTCAATTGGCGCCTGATACAGCAATACTTTGGGGCGATATGCCCTCTTATATGTTTATTAAATTTTTTAATTCAGAAATGAGGGGATTTTCAGTTTATCCAGCAGAAAAATTTACACCGACAAGTCAAAATGAATTTATTAAACTATGGCAAAGTTGCGCAAGTGATCTAGATATCACTTTAAAAAACCCAAATGACTGGTCGTTTAATCCTGAAAATATGGAAATTCGAGGTTGTGGTGTAAATATTCAAAAAAGAAGCCAATATAATGAACATTGGCCGAATCAGGATCAAGCAGATGAATTTTTAATAAAAATAAATCAAGCATTACAAAAATTACCGAAACAACAAAGCTATCCTGTTATTTACAACCCCAATAAATAATTTTATTGAGAAGATTTCAGCTTACTCGAAAGTAAGCTGAAAATTCTTTTTTAAGCTTTACCAATCAATCCACGAGCCACGATTTCTTTCATGATCTCATTTGTACCACCGTAAATACGTTGAATACGTGCATCAACAAAGAAGCGTGAAATAGGATATTCAGTCATATAACCGTAACCACCAAATAATTGAAGCAAGTTATCTGCCACTTTCATTTGCATATCAGTACTGAAGCTCTTCAATGCCGCTGCTGTTTCCACATCCAATTTACCTTCATTATATAAGGCAACATTTTGGTTATAGAAAGCTGCTGTTGCTAACTCATCAATCTTTGCTTGAGCCAATACAAAACGCGTGTTCTGGAAATTCCCAATCGCTTGACCAAAAGCTTGGCGCTCTTTTACATATTGAGTTGCAATATCAATCGCACCGCGAATGGCACCTAAAGCTGTAGAAGCAATTGCTGTACGTTCGCGAGGTAATTCTTGCATTAAATAAGCAAAACCTTGACCCGCGCTACCTAACAATTGATCTTTCGGCACTTTGACATTATCAAAGAACAATTCAGAAGTATCCTGTGAATGTAAACCAATTTTGTCGAGATTAGTTCCCTTTTTAAAGCCGTCCAAATGTGTATCCACCAGCATTAAGGAAACGCCTTTAGCCCGAGCTTGAGGATCAGTTTTCACGGCTAGAACCACAACATCTGCATGTTGACCATTTGAAATAAAGGTTTTAGAGCCATTTAATACATAATGATCGTCTTGAAGAATGGCACTGGTGCGCATCGCTTGTAAGTCTGAACCTGCGCCTGGTTCAGTCATACCAATTGCACCTACAGCTTCACCAGATACCATTTTTGGTAACCAATGCTGTTTTTGTTGTTCTGTACCAATATGCTGAATATAAGGTGCAGCAATTTCAGAATGACAAGAAATTGCAGTTGATAAAGCTCCATACCCTGCACGCGCTGATTCTTCTACCAACATCAATGAATAATGAGTAGGAACACCATAGCCACCATACTCTTCAGGCACATCCACACACAGGAAGCCATTTTCACCTAGCGCTGTCCAAACTGAGCGTGGCATGATTCCTTCACGTTCCCATTGGTCATAATGCGGTGCGACCTGCTCACTCATAAAACGTTTAAAGTTATCACGGAAGAGTTCCAAATCTGCATCATAAGCTAACATCTTTATTTCCTTTCGCTTTCATTTTTCTTAAAAATTGTTCCGAAGCCATGCTAATGATTTTTAGACATAATGTCATGTTCCGTTTACATCATTTCACTAGACTGATTCGGTCAATATTTTATTTTCAACTCATCGCTGAGCATAAACATTTGTTTAATCTATAGACATCTCTAGTTATTTTTTACGTGCAATCAGCTTCTTTTATGTCATATTAATTCTATTCTTAGCGATGATTTATAAACCACGATGAATACTAAACGAAATATCTACCAAACTGCTGAACATCCATTTGCCCAATATGTTCGTATTTTAGGTAAAGGTAAAACAGGTTCTCGATCGCTAAGTTATGAAGAAGCTTATCAAGCTTTTAGTATGATCTTAAAAAATGAAGTACTAGACGTACAACTTGGTGCTTTTTTGATGCTACTACGCGTTAAAGAAGAGTCTGTAGATGAACTTGCAGGTTTTGTACAAGCAACCCGTGATCAAGTAAAATTTCAACCGCTTGAAATCGACTTAGATTGGTCGTCTTATGCAGGTAAACGTAAACATTATCCATGGTTTTTATTGGCTGCTCTGACTTTAGCGCATCATGGTTACAAGATTGTGATGCATGGTGCTTCTGGTCACACGATTAACCGCGTCTACACAGAACAAGTTTTACAATACTTAGGCTATTCTATCTGCCACAACGAACAAGATGTTCGTGAACAACTTCAACAACACAACTTTGCTTATCTGCCACTTGAAGCAATCTCACCAATTCTAAGTGATTTGATTTCACTACGAAATGTAATGGGACTACGCTCTCCGATTCATACATTAGCGCGTTTAATTAATCCATTTAATGCTAAAGCGACATTGCAAGCGATTTTCCACCCTGCTTATCGTACTTCACACCAGCAAACAGCCTTCCGTTTAGGCTATCAAAACAGTGCCGTGATTAAAGGTGAAGGTGGTGAATTTGAACGTAATCCTGATGCAAAGACTTTAATTTGTGGAATTAAAAATGGCGAATTGTACGAATATGAATTGCCCAAATTAACACCTGACCGCAGCCCGATTGAAGAAGAACTCGACCTTGCTGTATTCAAAGCTGTTTGGTTGGGTGAACAATCTCACGAATATGGCGAAATGGCAGTAATTGAAACCATGGGAATCGCTTTGTATACCATGGGTACTGTGAATAGTTATGATGAAGCAATGATTAAAGCGAAAGAGCTTTGGAATACTCGTATCAAATAGTAGCGCATACAGCATTGTAAAATTGTTTTTACTATGAATAGTTATTTGATGAGATGTTTCCCAACATTTTATTTTAATCATAAAAAGGCCCAGTCATTACTGGGCTTTAAATTTATACAAACCGAATCGGCTTAAATTCAGGCTCATTTTTGTGATGATCGTCATCACACTCTTCACCTTCTTCTTTCGTACCACGATCGATATAACCGCTACGCTGTTCTTTCGGTAAATTTTCCATTTCCCACGCATACACAGCCTGCATACAAGTTTCACGTTGCTCTTTGGTCAATGCAATACCATTTGGCCATTTACCAATTTCAACAGCAGTTTTCAGGCGCTCAACAATCTCAGGATTTAAAATAGCGAGCATTTGTTCAATATTCATGAGTCATCCTGTTGAAAAGATTCAAAATCTTGATTCCAGCCTAGTTTAGTACGGCAAGCCATATAAAAATCATAACCAGGTGGATGTAATAAGCTTAGTTTAAATGGATGCTTCCGAATATGCACGGTATCACCCACATTTAATGCAACACTGTGTTGCCCATCTGCACTGACCATTGGTAGCACACGATTTTCTCTAATCGTAATCTTAACTTCACTATGACCACCAACAACAATCGGTCTTGAAGAAAGTGTATGAGGATGCATTGGAACTAAAGCAATTGCATCCATGCTTGGATGCAAAATAGGACCACCACCAGACAATGCATAAGCAGTTGAACCAGTTGGTGTTGAAACAATTAAACCATCACTGTGCTGACGATAAACATATTGTCCATCAATACTCAGCTCAAAATCAATCATGTGAACGGATTTACCAGAATGTAAAACCACATCATTTAAAGCAATAGCATCATAGATCGTTTCATTATTTGTACGAACTTCCATTTCCAATAGAAAACGGCGATCGAGTTGAAACTGACCTTGTAAAACTTGATCTAGTTTAAAAATCGCTTCAGCAGGTTTTATATCAGTTAAAAAACCGAGTCGACCTCGGTTGATACCCAATACAGGTGTGTTATGTCTCACCAGAGCACGAGCCGCATGGAGGAGTGAACCATCACCACCTACAACAATCACTAAATCAACAACTTCCCCAAGTAAATTGCGACTGACTGTTTGTCCATGACTATAAGGGACCAATTTAGCTGTTTCTTGATCAAATACAGGATTTAAGCCCAAAGTGATTAAATGATCATGAATTAAACATAACGTTTCTACTACAGAATACTTATCTGGTCGCCCAATTAGACCAATATTTCGAAAGGATTTATGTGAAATTTGCACGAATAATTCAGCTCCGTTGCGATTACTGGCTATCATATCATTAACAACTCAAATTGCGTTGATGATTGATTAAAAAGTATAAAAATGTCTATTCGTTGTTTTTTTATACGATTAATGTCAACACATTCTTAAACTTTTTATTCCATGTTGCTATTTATTCACAGTTTTATGATTGCAAAATGACAATAAGCTATCGCATCATTACCACCATTGTTTTGGTTTTAACGCAAATCTATGAAGTTTGAACGTGGTATTGGTTTCCTAGCACTCATTTTTTCAATTTTAGTGATTGGTGTATTTGTTGCATTTAGCATCTATCTGATTCGTTTAGATACGATTATTCGTGACAAGTTTGAAGGACAGCGTTGGGATATCCCAGCCAAGGTTTTCGCTCGCCCATTAGAAATCTACGCAAATGCACCTATTACCCAAGATAATTTTACTCAAGAGTTAAAATTACTAGGTTATAAAAATACAGCTAACTATGAAAAATCTGGTAGTTATGTCGTACAAGGCAACCAAATGTATGTTCATACACGTGGTTTTGATTATGGTGATAGTAGCGAGCCTGAACAAGTTATTGAGCTTGCTTTTACAGATGGTCAAGTCAGTGAAATTCGCTCTACAAAACCTTCTAGCACTGGTATTGCACGTTTAGAACCTTTATTAATTGGCGGTATTTATCCTCAGCATAATGAAGACCGTGTACTTATAAAATTAAATAAAGTACCAAAACCTCTAATAGAAGCTTTAATTTCTACAGAAGATAGAAACTTCTATCACCATCATGGTATTTCCATTCGCGGTACAGCTCGCGCACTAGTGAGTAATGCAACTGGTGGTAAACGCCAAGGTGGTTCTACCTTAACTCAGCAGTTGGTCAAAAACTTTTACCTTTCACCAGAGAAAACGCTTAAACGTAAAGTTAATGAAGCGCTAATGGCGGTGTTAATTGAACTACATTACAGCAAAGATGAGATTCTTGAAGCGTATTTAAATGAAGTTAACTTGGGGCAAAACGGCAACTATTCGATTAATGGCTATGGTTTAGCTTCGCAGTTTTATTTTGGTTTGCCATTACGCGAACTCAATATTTCTCAACAGGCATATTTAGTCGGTTTAGTACAAGGCCCTTCACTATATAACCCTTGGCGTAATCCAGAATCTGCAAAGAAACGTCGTGATGTCGTTTTGAATAACATGAAGGTAATGGGTTATTTAACCGAAGCTGAATATGAAGATGAAATTGCGCGTCCTTTAAATGTGGTGAGTAAACCAGCTTTAGGCCCTGCCAAATTTCCTGATTTCCTCGATATTGTCCGCCGTCAGTTGCGTACTGAATATCAAGAAAGCGATATTACCAATCAAGGTTTAAGAATTTTCACCACGCTAGATCCGATTGCTCAAACCCAAGTTCAAAATGCCTTTAAAAACACTGTTGAGCGTTTAGCCAAAGCGAACCCAGCTCGCTTAAAGAACTTGCAAGGTGCCGTTCTTGTTGCGCATCCTGATAATGGTGAACTGATCGCTGCTGTTGGATCAACTCAAGATTTCACAGGTTTTAACCGAGCTTTAGATGCAAAACGTCAAGTTGGATCTTTGCTGAAACCAATCATTTATTTAAATGCAATTGAGTCAGGTCGTTATACTTGGGCAACACCTATAGAAGACAGTGTGGTAAACATTCCAATTGATGGAGATAAGAGCTGGACACCGAAAAACTATAGTGGTGGTGAACACGGTGTTGTGCCTATGCAACAAGCTTTAGCAAACTCATATAACCTTTCAACTGTCCGCCTAGCAAATGAATTTGGATTATCTGCATTTAGCAATAAATTAAAACAATTTGGCGTGAGTTCGGATATTCCTGCGTATCCATCTATCTATCTTGGTGCTGTAAATATGTCACCAATGGAAGTGCTCAGTATTTATGGCAACTTTGCAACTGGCGGTTTTAAATACCCTCCTCGTTCGATTCGTACTGTTGTCGATGCTAAAGGACATTTGTTAGATCGCTATGGTTTAAATGTTCAACAAACCATTGATCCTGCTGCGGCTTATATTTTGAATTACGGTTTACAGCAAGTCATGCGCTCAGGTACTGGACGTTCTGCTTATGCGAGCTTACCTGAGTCTTTAAACTTAGCAGGTAAGTCAGGTACAACTAATGACACTCGTGACTCATGGTTTGCAGGATATTCAGGTAATCATGTTGCTGTAGTGTGGCTAGGTCTTGATGATAATAAAGTGACTGGCTTAACAGGGTCATCAGGTGCATTGCCTGTATGGACGAATGTCATGAAACAACTTCGTCAAGAACCTGTAAACCTACGTCAAACTGATAATGTTCAATGGCAATGGATTGATAGTGCAAGTGGCGATTTATCTGCTCAAGGCTGTGATGGTGCAATGTATATTCCTTTGCTTCGCCAAACAGTTCCTCGCCGTGCTACGGCTTGTGGACAATCGCATTATGAAGTTGAACCTACCTATATGCCACAAACTGATGAATCGAACGCTGATGAATCTAATGATGGCATAGGTAATTATATTCGAGAAAGTGAAAATCAAATGGATACAGATTTATCCAATCACACCTCAACCCGCGTTATTTCAAGCGGTAGTTATAACGGTGATAACTAATTTAAAAGGATGATTGGACATGATTAAGCAATTAACGGTTATTATGGGCATGTTGGTCGTTGCAGGTTGTACCACTACACCTCAAAAAACATCGACTTCGCCCTCAAATCAAACCCCAACGACCAATACACAGAAAAAGAAGGTGACTCCACTTTCAACTGGCGTAAAGATCACACCATATGATCAGAAAGAAATTAAACGTCAAAATGTGCAGGTTGTTGTACCCCAACAAAAAGTGCAGCAAAAATTTAATGATGGTAGCCAACTACCTGCATTTAGAACTTTGATGCAAAAAACTCAAGTTGCTTATAAACAACAGCAACTTGCCGAAGCTGAACGTTATGCACTACAAGCACAACGTATTGCACCTCAAGCTTCAGAAACTTATTTATATTTAGCAATGATTGCCAATCAGCGCAAACAATATGCCAATGCTGAAGCATTAGCACGTCGTGGTTTGAGTTATGCACAAAGCAATGTTATGAAAAAACAACTTTGGTACATTGTTCTTAGAGCAAGCGAAGCACGCAACCATCCAATGAAAGCGCAAGAAGCTAAAAAAGCCATTCAAGCGCTTTAATTCATACAATAGAGCTAAACCCTCGAATGCCCGCAAGCCCATAAGCATCATGTTTTTGGGCTTGTTCTAAATCTGATCGGTTAACACCACCTAAAGCAAACACAGGAATATCACTTTTCCTTGCTAACTCTATAAAACCATCCCACCCTAATACTTTTGCATCAATATGCGTTTGAGTTGCATATACAGGACTGAGAAATACAGCATCACATCCAACATGATGGGCATGCTGTAAAGAAACAGCGTCATGACAAGCAGCGATAAATCTTTTACCTGTGACCAAGTCACCTTTTTTCAATTGCATTAACTGCGATTGCTTCAGATGAATAGATTTAATTTTTGTTTTTAATTCTGAATTAAACTTGTTCCAAATATCGAAATTTAAAATTAACTTATTCAATTGCTCAGACGTCAAACCAAGTAATTGCTGTTCAATAGCATTGATTTCATCAGATTCTACACGCCAATAAAATTCAGCATTACTCTCAGGCAAATCACTCATCTGATCACTAATTTTAATCAAACGTGACCATATCAAACGGTCTAATATTGCTTTATTTGCTTTTGGAAAATTTAAACTCGCCAATTGATCACGGCTATACCATGTCCACGGTTGGTGAATAAGCTCTAATAATTCATCAGGCACATAAGCATGATATAGATGTAGATTAACAATCACATCATCGTATTCGTGGCATATTAGATCAAATGAATGCCATTCTTTTAAACCAATACCAACCTCTTCATAAACCTCTCTACGACAGGCTTGTTCAGGTGTTTCACCTGCTTCAACTTTCCCACCAGGAAATTCATGCTTATTTCCTTGATGCTGATCTGCTTGCCTCCAACCGACAAGAACTTTGGATTTATGTAATAAAATTGCGATTGCAACATCAACTGTAGCTTTAGACATAACAGTTTAAAATCTCTCATATTTTCATATTAATTTTAAGTAAAACGACCATCAATTCACATGTTAAAAAACATAATTAATGAATGATTTTGTAATTTTTTTAAATTTCCGTTGACAGGCCCATTCGATAATGATTATCATTTAAAACATTAAAAAACACACCACGGAGCATAACAAATGAACGCACCTTTTAGCCTATTTACTCGTAGTACTGATACCGCTCACTCTTTACCGATGCTACATTCAAATAACTTATTTGCATTAGGTCGTGAAATTCGAATCATGCACGCAGGAGAAGAATATCGCTTACGTTTAACACGTAACAATCGCTTAATTCTAACTAAGTAAAATAATAAAAACGGAACAATAATAAACGTGGAAATAGCAGTATGTCAGCGCATACTGCTTTTTATTTTTTATGTCTTAATAAAAACATATAACTTAACGCATCAATCGAATAACAACTTTTAAACTACCATGCTCAGAATGCATAAATAAAATTTTGCCGTGATGCAAATCTATAATTTTTTTACAGATTGATAAACCGAGACCTGAACCTTGCGTTTTAGTACCCAAAGCTCTATAAAAACGCTCTCCTAATCGCTCCAAAACCTCTGAACTAATACTTTGCCCTTCATTCTCGAATGTAAGTTCTAGAAACTCAAGTTGCTGTTCTACAATTAAATAAACATTTCCGCCAATGGGTGTATAACGAATCGCATTATCTAAGATATTTCTTATAGAGGTAAAAATGAGTTGTTGATTCGCTACGATCATGCAATTTTCAACTCTACTTTTTTGAATAAACTTAATCGACTTCTCATTTACAAAAAAAGTTAGAGCTTGGATTACTTCATCAATCGTTTCTTGTATATCAAAAGGTGATTTAGGCAGATTTTCTGGCTTCTCTGGATCTAAACGCGCCAATAATAATAAGTTCTCTAATGTTTGAATACCGCGACTTACATCTTGCTGCATTTGTACAAAGTCATGAGCACGTTCAGGATATTTGCGTTGTAATAACTGTAATCGCAGTTGTATAGCAGATAATGGCGATCTCAATTCATGTGATGCATCGGCAGTAAATCGTTGTTCAGCTTTTAAAGATTGATCCAAATGCTCCAATAAATGATTTAATTGTTTGAGCATCGGTTGTAATTCTTTTAGTTCAATTTCTCTTGCTTGAATGGGGCTAAGATCGTCGACATTTTTTTCAGATATTTCAGTTGATAATTGATGAATAATACGAAATTGACGCTTAATCAAAAAATGTAAAATCAACCATTGGATGAACCAAACCATGATTAAAATGAATGAATACCATAAGAAATTATGAAGTAACTCTTTAAAACGCTCTCCTAAAGGTTGTATCAATAGCACTTGCATATTTGACTGCTTATCTGTAGCTGTATAACTTCGCCATAGCTGATGATCTTGCCAAATAAAGCCGTAATTTTCGTCTCCAGCGCCTAACCGATAGTAGGTTTGATCTAGTTTAAAATCTTCAGATTGAGTCAAAGTGTATTGCGGATTACTTAATCGATATTGAATATCAAACTGCTCACTCAATTCATCTATTTGCTGACCTGATGCGGTTGTTAAATCTGCGATCAGTAACATGTCAGAAATCTCATCCATGATTTCATCTTGGATTTGCATGGTTTGATAGATAGAAATAATAATAAATAAAAGTAATGCCAAAGTTCCAGCGATGACTGAACTTGCTACAGATGTTTTAATCAGTTTGCTTTGTAAAGAGACAACTTTCATTCTACTCTTCCTGATGCATTCGATAGCCTAGACCCCGTATGGTTTTGATGTAATGTCCGCCAATTTTTTTACGAATTTGATAAATAAAAACTTCAATTGCATTACTTTCGATTTCGTCTCCCCATGCATAAAGTGATTCTTCAAGCTGCTCACGTGTCAAAATATGATTCGTTTTTTGCATGAGCTTATACAAAATCTGAAACTCTTTGGCAGTAAGGTTGATGGGTTTACCTGCTTTCACAAGTGTTTTCGCTTGAGGATCAAGTTCTAAATCTAAAAAATTAAGATACTGACCAACTTCTGAGTGATGGTGTCTCAACTGGGAACGGACACGAGCGGACAACTCCTCTAAATTAAAAGGTTTAACCAAATAGTCATTTGCACCTAAATCTAATCCTTCAACACGATCATGAACATGATCTTTTGCTGTGATAAAAATGACAGGTGTTTTCATATTTTGGCGACGTATCGTTTTTAGAATGTCATCTCCCGATGCCTTAGGTAAACCTCTATCTAATAATATACAGTCATATTGATGTTGTTCGATCGCAGCAATCGCGTAATCACCTCGCTCAACCCAATCGACACTATAACCATCCATTTCCAGCCAGTCTTTAATGCTTTCTGCTTGAGAAGCATCGTCTTCAGCCAATAAAATTCGCATCAATAAACGCTCTCATTTTATTTCCAATATTGAATTAAAGCATAAACAAAAAACCACATGAATATCATGTGGTTTTCTATATGGGATCTGTGATTAGAATTGAACTTGATCCACATCAACTTCAACACGTTTCGCTGGTTTGTAGTCAATGTCTATTTCACCAATAATGGTCACAGGCGTTTTAGCTGAAATTGGTTTACCTTGCCATAAATCATCATCAATATCGACTGTAATACTGCCAGTTTGATCACTGAATTGGTACTTTTCATCACCTGTGGATTTAACGACATAACCTTTCAATTGCACAGGCGTATCATCTTTTAACGTTAACGCCTGTTTGACAGTTGTTGTCTGTGTTGGTGCTAAAGCTTGTTGGTTAACTGCACCTGTATTTGCAACTGCAAACGTTGTAACACCAACTAAACCAGCAACAACTGCAACTTTAGAAAATAGGTTCATCTTTATACCCTCATCATTGTTCATCATTTCGATGTAGTCATTAAAACAAATGAAAATGAGGCGAATCTGAAGATTAAAATTTTCTGTTTAATTCAAAGGCACCACTCGCAATACTTCCTCTAATGTGGTCATACCTTCAATCACTTTACGCGCACCCGCAATACGCAAAGGTTCAACACCTTCTTTTTTTGCCTGTGCTTTTAAGTCATTCAATGTGCCATTGGCACTGATAATCGACTTTAACTCTAAACTAACAGGCATGAACTCATAAATTCCGACACGACCTTTGTAACCAGTTTGACGACAAACTTCACATCCAACTGCCTTATACATAGTCTCTGGCATATCCATCATATAATCAAAGGTCAGATGCTCCCATTGTTGCTCATTCATCTGTGTTTGTTGTTTACAATGAGGACAAAGTTTACGCACTAATCGTTGCGCCAAAATGCCTAAAATAGTGGCTGCTGTCAAAAATGGTTGAATACCTAAATCATGTAAGCGTGTAAGACTTGAAGGAGCATCGTTGGTATGTAAGGTTGATAAGACCAAGTGACCTGTTAAAGCCGCTTGAATCGCCATATTTGCAGTATCATGATCTCGAACCTCACCGACCATAATAATGTCTGGATCTTGGCGCATTAAAGCACGTACACCATCAGCAAAACCAAGTTCAATATTCGGATTGACCTGCATCTGATTAAAACTTGGTTCCAACATTTCAATTGGATCTTCAATCGTACAGACATTGACTTGTTCGGTAGCCAATTGTTTTAATGAAGAATATAAGGTTGTGGTTTTCCCCGAACCTGTTGGCCCTGTGACCAAAATAATACCGTGGCTGTGCTGCGTCAGCTGCTGCCAACTGTGTAGTAAATGCCCTTCAAATCCCAACTGTTGAAAACTACGTACCAATACTTCGGGATCAAAAATACGCATAACCAACTTTTCACCAAAGGCGGTTGGTAGTGTTGATAATCGCAGTTCGGTTTCTTGTCCTTTTGGGGTACGGGTTTTTAAGCGACCATCTTGAGGTTTGCGTTTTTCAGCAACATTCATACGACCAAGAATCTTAATACGAGAAATAACAGCAGTAAGTGTATTGGCTGGCATATTATAAATCGTGTGCAAAACGCCATCTATACGAAAACGCACCTTACCTTTATCTTTGCGTGGCTCTAGATGAATATCACTTGCACCTTGTTCAAAGGCAAACTGCAATACCCAATCTACTAATTTCACAATATGTTGATCGTTGGCATCGGGATTTTGTGTATCACCGAGTTGTAATAGCGCTTCTACACCTTTGTTATCTCGATCAAATGAGGTCGTACTTTGTGATGAGTTGACTGCTCGACTAACTTGATAATACTCAACAATATAGCGTTGTAATTGTTCAGGGCTCAATAAAACTTTTTCGATTTTACGAGGTGCCAAACTTCGCTCTAAATTGTTCAACCATTCTGTTGTAAAGGGTTGATCCGTTCCAATTAAAATCCTATCCGCTTGCACATCAACAGCTAAAATATGATTTCTAACAGCAAACTCTTGTGACATCACACTTGTCAGTGCTGCAACATCTGCTTTTAGTGGATCAATCACAAATAGCGGAATTTCTGCTTTTTCTGCTAACCATAGACACAAACGATTCAAGGTTAAAGTATTTGGTACATTTAACTGATCTTTTAAGTTGAAGCTCGCAATCCATTGCAACGGATGCCATTTCAACTGATCCTTTTGACGATGAGTGGTTTGAATAAGAAGCTTATCTCTTTCTGTAATTCGCCCATCTTTTTGTAGTTGCTCTAAACACCACGTTACATCAATCGTAAATGAAAAGTTTGCAAATTTCGCCTGCGCTTGCATAACCGTTTGTTCCCCAAAATTATGAATCATTTATATTTTTAAGTTTGTTTGCTCTACATTTATAACCGTGACATTCTGATCGTCCACAGTAAAACGAATATTCACTTCAGCAAAACACATTCCATAGACTCGCTCTGCATCATTTTGATACGCAGGTCGAGGATCTAAAGATAACACTTGTTCTAGTTCATCAAGTACTTTTTTATTCAAAATAGATTGCTTCAATAATTGGCTTTGTTGTAGTTGAGCATTTTGCGTCCAAACCACAACTTTTCTCGATGGCTCATCTTGGGCATAACCGCTGATTGAATCCTGAATCGCATCCGAGTATTGGATATATGGTTTGATGTCTAAAATTGGTGTTCCATTTAATAGATCACTACCTGAAACATAAAGCCGTATAGATTTGCCAATTTTTTCTACTCTTTTAAATCGTACTACCGATAAACCAATTGGAGCTGGACGATACATGCTTCGTGTAGCGAAAACACCTATTTTCTGGTTGCCTCCAAGTCTTGGCGGTCGCACTTGTGAACGAAATTTAGACATTTGATTCAAAGAGTTATCAGGTTTTTTATTTTTATGGAACTGCCATAACAACCATAAATGGCTAAACTCCTCAATTCCCTCAAATGCTAAAACATCATTGTAAGGCTCGCTCATTTCAATATAGGACTCAATCTCAACTAAGTTTGGTTGTCTTGGAATACCAAATTTCTCTCGATAAGGAGAGTTCATGTAACCGATTATCGGCATCACTATAGACTCGTTCATCACTTTTTCTTATAAACACAATTAAATATATTCAGTTTATCGAGAATGATTTTAGATTAGAATAGCAATCTGTTTCTTTTAACTGTGATCGAGACCTTTAATGGCTGCTTTTAACGTTGAACGCATTACTCATGTTCACCACTGGAATGACACACTTTTCAGTTTTAAAACGACACGCGATACAAGCCTACGTTTTAAAAATGGTCAGTTTGTGATGATCGGTCTTGAAGTGAATGGTAAGCCTTTAATGCGCGCTTATTCGATCGCGAGTGCGAATTATGAAGAAGAACTAGAATTCTTCTCGATTAAAGTACAAGACGGTCCATTAACTTCTATTTTACAAAAAGTACAAGTGGGCGACGAAATTCTTATTTCTAAAAAGCCTACAGGCACTTTAGTACATGATGATTTATTACCAGGTAAAAACTTGTACCTTTTGTCTTCTGGTACTGGTCTTGCACCATTCCTTTCACTTCTCCGTGATCCAGAGACTTATGAAAAATTTGAAAAAGTGATCATGGTACATGGTACACGTTATGTATCAGAGCTTGCTTATCAAGATTTGATTTTAAATGAATTACCAAACCATGAGTTTTTCGAAGAGTTAGGTATCAAAGATAAATTAGTTTACTACCCAACTGTTACTCGTGAACCATTCCACACTCAAGGTCGTGTTACGACGGCAATTGAAACTGGCGAATTATTTGAGAAAATAGGTTTACCACGTTTCAATCGCGAAACTGACCGCGCAATGCTTTGTGGTAGCCCTGCTTTTCTAAAAGATGTTGCTGCTTTACTTGATCAACATGGTTTAGTCGAATCTCCACGCATGGGGGTTATGGGTGATTATGTAATCGAACGAGCTTTTGTCGAAAAATAATTTTAACTGCATAAAAAAACCGAGGTGATTACCTCGGTTTTTTAATTTTAAATAAATAACAATTAAGAATATATTCACATTAACCATAATAAAATAGTTTATTAAGAAATACTTAATATATTATGCAGCATCTAGATTAATGAGTTTTTCAATATAATACCAACATTCCTCTATCTGAGCATGATCTTTATTCACTTTGGCATAAGCCGTCATTCCATCCAATATATTTATATACATAGATGTTAATACATGAGGTTGATAAACTTTCGCTTTTTCAAATAAATCTTCGAGCAATGTCATTAACCACTCTCGATAAGCAACAATAGGACCAATAATAGATGGATACTGTTGCAATATTTAAAGTGATGCTTTTTGAAACATACATCCATGAAAGTCATCTGAGTTAAACCATGCTAAATGCCAAAAATAAACTGCTTTGATTTTTCCTAAGTAGTCATCTTCATCTTTTAAACTGATTTCACTTTCAATAGCCTTTTGGATACTTTTATTCCGACGTGACAAACATTCTTCTATCAAGTTCTCTTTCGATGGAAAGTACTTATAGAAGGTCATCTTGGCAACGCCTGATTCACTTATGATACGATCCACCCCAACTGAGCTGTAGTTATAGCGGTTAAAGAGATTGAGAGCCGTTGCAATAATATCTTCTTTTTTTGACATTTTATTATCCTTTTAGAATTCTATCAAAAAACTTAATGCATTATTTAGACATAGTTAAGCTGGTGATTTCTGGCAACTATGTTAATTTATATTCTTTTAAGAACATTCTAGAAAATATGAAATTTTTCTTTATTGTCTCACCTTATAAATTAAGCAAAAATTGAATAACAAACAAGATCATTTGTAAAAAAATTTTTCTATTTTAAAAAAATTAAAATATATAGTGAAGTATATCACCTTTTGCTAAAATTTAGGTTAATTAATGAACTATATTTATATTTTTTAGATTGCTTAATAAATTGATTTCACAAAAAAATCATTTTATATTTAAATTATCCAATAAAAAGATATTTGGTTGAACTAATAGTTATATTCAAAAGCAACCAAAGTAAATCTAAACTATATAATTGGAAAAGCAATAATATTAATTCATTGAGTACAAGACTATGCCAAAACAATTTGAAGATTTTGATAACCCAAGACAGAAAGCTATAGACGGAATGAAAAATAGTATTTCTGAAGAACAATGGAACAAGAATGTTAAATTTCTGAGTGATTTAAGAGCAGAAATTTCCAATCATCCTGTTTCAAAGCATCCTGCTATCCAACTGCTAAATGATGGTTTAATAGATAAAGAAACACTAAAACACATTCATTTAGAATATCGTCATGCCATTGTTCAAGTATTCACTGATGCTTTATTAATGGCTCAATTCCAAACTAAGCAACTTGAACCACGTTTGTTATCGGGTTCAAAAATGTTTCCACGCTTTTTACTCAATCTAAACATTCTTGACGAATTTGGTTTCCGTCCAGCCCTAGACAAAGATGGATACTATTCAGGTAATCCTCAATACGCTCATTATCCACTGTTTGAAGATGTTCTAAATGAGTTTGATCTAACTCAAGCAGAGCGCAATAACTATCAACCTTCAATTATTGCTCAACAAGTTCGTAACTATTTAGAAGAGTCATTTGATCGTTATCATGCAGTAGCTGCTCTGTTGGCTGTGGCTGAAGAAGAAGTTATTTTATTTAGCCCTGCTTTACGTCAAGCAACAAGTGCCGTTGGCTTCGATGTTGATAGCGGTTATTACTTTGTGCATGGCGTTTCTCATGATGAAACTGCGGAAGCAGCTGATGATGATCATGAAGATGACTTATGGTTTGTTCTGGCTCAAGCTTGTGTAGAATCTGACTACAGCTCGATTCGTCAAATCTGTCTAGAATATTGTGACTTATGGCAACAATTTTGGGATGAGCAAATTGTTAGTTATCAGTATGAAGCATTTCGTAAATTGGCTTAAATTTAGAAAAGAACCTTCTCTATTTTTGTATAGAGAAGGTTTTTTAAACTTAAAATATAAGTGATCTATGAGCCGCTACGCCTGCCATCGTACCATCACCAACAGCGAGCGAAACTGACCCACCTAAACGGGCTACATCCCCACAGGCAAAAATACCCATTTCAGAAGTTTCTTTTAATGCATTGGTTTTAATCATTTCACCCATAATATTTTGTTCAATTTCACAGCCTAATTTATAGATCCAATCTTGCGAAATCAGACATTTACTGGTTACAAATATGCCATCCATCTTCATTTTGCTGTCATCTTCTAAAACAATGGTTGATTGCTCGATAATTTCCTTAATCGGTCTATCTTGAATGCTAACTCCCCTTGCTATTAATTGCTCTCGCACCTCAGTTTCAATTGACTGATTGTTTAAAAAAAATGTAACACTCCCCCAGTCTGGTAACATCATCGCCATATGTGCTGAATGCTCTGAACTTGCAATTAGTCCAATGCTGCCTTGATTCAACTCATAACCATGACAATACGAGCAATGAAAAATAGTTTCGCCCCACCTCTCTACTAAGCCTTTAATATAAGGTAATTGATCAGTCACACCCGTTGCGATTATGATTTTCTTAGCAATTACCGCATGCGTAGCATCAATACAAATATGAAATTGATCATCTTTTTTTTCAATCCGTTTTACCGACCCATCTTGCCAAGCTACAGTTTCATATTGCAATAATTGCTGTTTACCGATTCTCGCAATTTCTGTAGCGTCAGTACCATCTTGAGTTAAAAATCCATGTGAAAACTTGGCAAATCGATTTCTTCTTTGCCCCGCATCAATCACGACTATATTTTTTCTAGCTCGGGCTAATGGTAATCCAGCTGCCAATCCCGCATAGCTACCACCAATGATTGCCACATCATAAATCATACCAACACCATTAAGTAACTTTTAAAGTTACATTAATGCTTTTCATTTTAATTTGCAACTTTTAATGTTACATTAATGTTTTATTTATGCTGATTCTGTTATGCGTACTGATAGTAAACTTTCTCGGATGCTTCATGTTCTGCTTCATATGTCGAGAAACAATAAAATTTTTACTTCTGATGAAATTGCTCTGATGTTATCAACTAATCCTGTGGTGGTCAGGCGTACTATGGCTGGTTTAAAAAAAGCCGGTTTTATTCAATCCGAGAAAGGACCTAAAGGTGGTTGGTTACTGATTAGTAATTTAGAGAACATTACTTTATTTGATATTTACAATGCTGTAGGTGAACCCACAATATTTGCAATCGGAAATGAAAGAGACAATCCAAACTGTGCAGTTGAACGAGTGGTCAATGCAGCCTTAGATGATGCTATGAATCAAGCACAATTGATTTTATTGTCAAAATTAAAGTCCACTACCCTCGCCGATCTTGCTTTGCAATTTGATCAAATTTGCAATAAAGAATTACATCATTGAAATTTAAAGGTTATACAAGTCTTTTTATAAGATTGAAATAAGTTAAATATTCAAATTTGATCAAAATCACACTATCATTTACTGTACAATTCAACTTTCTCATGTCTGATTTTTCTAATATGTTATCGCAACTTGATGTCAATTTACTGGTTCTGTTAATTTTATTAGGCTTCGGCGTTTTTAGTCAAAACACTGCAATTATTATAGCAATTGGCGTTTTGATCGTTATTAAACTCACACCTCTCGCTGAATTTTTCCCTTATATACAACAACATGGTCTCAATATCGGCATTATTATTTTAACCATAGGTGTTCTTGCTCCGATCGCAAGTGGAAAACTCAGCGGTGAGAGCATTTTAAAATCATTTATTAGCATTAAATCTTTACTAGCAATTGCTGTTGGTCTCTTAGTCGCTTGGTTAGGTGGTCGTGGTGTAAAACTTATGACACACCAACCTGATGTTGTAGCTGGATTATTAATTGGAACGGTTGCAGGCGTTGCGCTTTTACGTGGCGTTCCTGTAGGTCCGCTCATCGCTGCTGGAATATTATCTTTGTTGATTGGAAAGTCCTAATTCAAAAAATGTTTTGAGATTTAGATTGATCAAAGGGCTACGGCGAAAGATTTTTTTCCGCCGCCCCTAATTAAATATGCAATTTTATTTATCGATCGTAATACATCGCTCTCTTTTGTGAAAACTTCTCTAATTGTTTGAGAAAACCTTCAAAGTAATTTTTTTGTTTGTCTTCGGTTCGATAACCAGCGTACAAAGTACGTCTTAAACCTTTTTCTGACACACAATCCAATCGACGGCTGACGACCCAACCTTTTTGCTCATATTCATTCACCACCCAATCTGGCAACGCTGCAATACCTCGACCACTCGCAACCAACTGAATTAACATCTGAGTCAAATCAGTAGTTCGAATATGCTTTGGTTGAATATTTTCAGGAATAAATAAATGCGCCATGATATCTAAACGATGCTTATCAACAGGATATGTAATTAAGGTTTCTTCCGCCAAGTCTTGTACTGTAACGTGTTCTGAGCGCACTAATGGATGTGTATTGGAAAGCACTAAACGAGATTCATATTCAAAAATTGGAAAGTATTCAATATCTTTTAATGCAATTGGATCCGCTGTAATCAGTAAATCAAATTCAGCATTTTGTAATAACTCATGCGGATTAGACTCAAAACCTGCTGCAAAGTCTAAGTCAACATCTGGATATTGTTGACGATATTGATTAAGTAGAGGCATTAACCAATCAAAACAGCTATGACATTCAGATGAGAAAATTATGCGTCCAGTTTGACCATGTACAATCCGAGTAATATCCGATTGAGCGATTTGCACTTGTGGCAATATATCATCTGCCAACTTGAGTAGGCGCTCACCTACATTTGAGAAGCTGACAGGACGGCTACGACGATTCACTACCTCAACCCCATACCAGTGATCTAATTCTTTTAACTGATGTGAAATAGCTGATGGCGTAAGACACAAATCCGAGGCAGCAGCGACTAATGAGCCGTGCTCTCTTAAAGCATGAAGTGTTTTTAAATGACGAAGTTCTAACACAAGCCAAACCAAAATTGAATTTATTTCATCTTATCATTAAATTAATGAGTTTGTCTCACCAAGAATAATATTTGATTATTGCATTAACATTCATGCTTTAAAAATATATAACGCCTTAGTCGTTTAATGCTCAGTTAATTGTCAGACTGTTAAAATTGTACTGCTTATTAAAAAAAATTCAGTTAGAGCTGAGAACATTTCATTAAATTGAAACCCTCCAAGTATTTAAAACTTTTACAATAGATGATTCACTTTTCAAACATTGCTGATATGACACAACAAAGTCAAAAGACACTTGAACGCCAAATGCTCACGCTACCTGAAGGGCATAAAAAACTGTTGCTGCATTCATGTTGTGCGCCATGTTCAGGTGAAGTCATGGAAACTTTAATAGAGTCAGGCATTGAGTTTTCGATCTTTTTTTATAACCCAAACATTCATCCTGTGAAAGAATATTTGATTCGTAAAGAGGAAAATATTCGATTTGCCGAGAAGCATAATATTCCATTTATCGACTGTGACTACGACACTGACAACTGGTTTGCCCGTGCCAAAGGCATGGAAAATGAGCCTGAGAAAGGTATTCGCTGCACCATGTGTTTTGACATGCGCTTTGAACGCACAGCGCTGTATGCCTTTGAAAATGGCTTTAGCCTAATCAGTAGTTCGCTCGGCATTTCACGCTGGAAAAATATGCAGCAAATCAATGACTGTGGTTTACGTGCAGCGGAGCATTATCCAAATATTCAATATTGGGATTATAACTGGCGCAAATATGGTGGCGCGGTACGTATGCTTGAAATCAGTAAGCGAGAAGAGTTCTATCAACAAGAATACTGTGGCTGTGTCTATTCACTCAGAGATAGCAATCGCTGGCGTATGAGTAATGGTCGTGACCGTATCCAATTAGGTGTGAAGTTTTATAGCAATGCAATGGATGATGAGTCAAATTAGGCGAATTAGTAATTTTTAAGAATTTGTCTAAATACAAGGCTAACTCATTTGAATTAGCCTTTTCGTTTCTTAATTTACAGCAACGCTGATAATACTATAGAACTGATTGCTTGGCTTTTGCTTCGCGTCAACCGCCTCACTAACTTCAATCAGATACTCACCTGCTTTTGCAAATATCAAGTCAGCACTACCATCCGCGGCTGTTTTTAAACTAATACCTTGCTTGTCAGTTGCACCTTTAGCACGAATGATCACATTAGCATGAGCCAATGCTTGATTCGATTTAGATGCCTTAATTTTGACGGTTTGATTGGATTTTAGCTCACTAGGATGTGTTAAAAAGTCAACTTGAATCGGAGCTGTACTTGCTTGAACAGGTGTGTTCTTGTCTTTAGACACGTAAGTCAATAATGTCCATTCACGAGTAATTTCAACAGGCGTAATTTTTTTCGATTTTAAGTCAGAAGGAATAACAAAATCACGTTCAGCTTTGGCAGGTGCTTTGTCTGCTGGCATATCAAAGAACATTTTCCATTCTTTTTGATCTTGTACATATTTCAATGGATAACTAGCGCTGGTTTTAATGCTATAAGTTCCAGCTTCAGGCAATTTTAAATCAAATACGGTTGCCGAACCCAATTTAGACTCTGCTGCAACTGTGGTTTTGGCATTATTTGGGCTAGTCACTTCAAATTTCGCATCTTTTAGTGCATATTCACTTTGCAAAGCTTCTTCTGCATAACCTGAAATAATAGCGACTTGGGTTTGTCCAGTGGTATATGCGAGCGGTGCGACATAGGGTTCATGAGCAAAGCTAAAACCTGAAACAAGCAGTAATGAACTGATTAATAATTTTTTCATTTTATTTCCACCCTTTGAATATCTTCATTTAAACGTCTGCTTTGCATTATACATAAATGAAAATAATTATCATTCAAATTATTTTCTAATAAGCTATATTTAAAAATTGATTAAGATAAAATTGTGTTCCATTTCACCTTTTTGAAAGCAAGTTGAATATAATACGATGGCACTTTTAGACTACAAGTTATATGTCCTCACCAAACTCGCCCTCACACAATTATTCTCTATTCCTTGTTATTTTCTCCCTTGCTGTTGGTAGTTTCTGTATTGGTACGACAGAATTTGTGGCAATGGGGCTGATTCAGGAAATTGCCACTGATTTAAATGTCAGTGTTCCGCATGCAGGCTATTTCATTAGTGCTTATGCACTTGGCGTGATGGTTGGCGCCCCTATTATTGCAATATTGGGAGCAAAAGTACCCCGTAAGACACTTTTGTTGAGTCTGATGCTTTTTTATGGGTTGGCAAATGCGGCAACAGCTTTTGCAACCACCTCTGAAACTATGCTGATTTCTCGCTTTATTGCAGGTTTTCCACATGGTGCATACTTTGGTGTAGCAGCATTAGTAGCGGCTGAATTGGCTGGAAAACAACGTCGCGCAACCGCGATTGCCCAAGTCATGATGGGTCTAACGATTGCCAATGTGATCGGCGTACCAATTGCTACATGGTTGGGTCAACAATTTGGATGGAAATCAGGTTTTGAATTTTCTGCTGCAATTGCATTTTTCACACTGATAGGTGTCAGTCTATTTGTACCCAATATTCCATTACAAAAAACTGCTAGCATTAAAGCTGAATTGGCAGGTTTAAAAAATATCAATATGTGGCTCACTCTTGCCGTGGGTGCGATTGGATTTGGTGGGATGTTCTCTGTATATAGTTATGTTTCACCGATTTTGACTGAATATACACATGCCGATATCCGTGTTGTTCCTGTAGCTTTAGCTATTTGGGGAGTCGGCATGGTGATTGGTGGCTTAGTCGCTGGATGGTTAGCAGATAAAAGCCTATTTAAAACCATGATTGGAATTTTAGTGAGTTCTGCACTCGCGTTTGTAGCAGCAAGTTTTATGATGTCTAATCTTTATACCGCAATTACAGCACTATTTTTGATTGGCTTTACCGTCATAGGATTAGGTGGTGCATTGCAGACTCATTTAATGGATATCGCAGGTGATGCGCAGACCTTAGCCGCTTCGCTAAACCATTCAGCATTTAACTTGGCAAATGCACTTGGTGCATTCTTGGGCGGTTGGGTGTTGAGTCATAATATGGGGTGGTTAGCACCGATCTGGGTTGGCTTTGTATTAAGTTTAGGTGGCTTAGCCATCTTATTAATTGCTTTGGCTTATGCTAAATATTCAAAGAAAAGTGAATCTGTCATTTCTTAAAGGCAGATTCATCGCTTTGTCTATGACTACATTAACTTTGCAATTTGTCGATCATGCCATCGAGATAACAACAGTAAGGCTGTGATCGACCCAATCAGTGCAAAGAACATATCTGATTGCGTATCCCACTCATCACCTTGCGTTCCCAAAAACTCTTCTGCACCTTGCCCTAAAGACAATGCCGCCACCCATTCAATCAATTCATAACTGGCACTGATTGCCAATACAATACAGATCACAATAAAGCTCAACATTTTTCCCTTGCTTAAAATATGATTGCGAATCAGGATTTCACGTGCAGCTATGGCAGGCACAAAGCCCTGCATAAAATGTCCAATTTTGTCGTAAGGATTGCGATCCATACCCAACAATTCAGCTATTTCGAAACCCAACGGCACGCGCGCATAGCTATACGCCCCGCCCACAATCAGCACGATAGCATGCAAGAAAATAAGTCCATATAACAGAGGGCTGAGTGGAAAAGGTTTATAAGTGGCAAATAATAACGGGACCACGATCAATACAGGTATGACTTCAAGCCACCAAGTGATTCGATCAAAAGGTTGAATCCCAGAAATCACTAATAAAATGACCAGAATCATCGTGCCCAAACATAAAAAAGAAAAACGCATTAGCTTATATATATTGTTTATTTCATACCATCATATAAAAAATCCGAAGACAATGCTTCGAAGATTGATTATAAAATGTCTGAATTGCATCTCTATTCAAGGCGTCTCTACATTTTTTTAAGACGCTAGATGATAAATTGTACGAAGACTCAGCGTACATAAGTTAATCTATGTCAAATTTTTCCTTACAAAATAAGAATAAATAACATAGACTTGCACTTAAGCGTTCAATTTCATCATTCATTTCAAACTATTCAGATAGTTTTTCCCCACAATGCGGGCAAAACCGATATTGTTTTTTTTCTTGCTCCTGATCTTCAATTAACTTTTCTCGAACCAATTGCATAATAATTTCATGCGTTTGCTCTTTAGGCAAGCCCACTTTTTTTCGAATCCTTTCAATTTCATCTTGATCATGCAGCAAATCCAACCCTTTAGCTTGTAAAACTTCACGGAATTCTTGCTCAAGGCGTTGATTGCGTTGATTCAATTCATTTGCTAAACCAGAAGCTAAAATACCCGCTGGTAAAGCAGCGATACCAACACCAAGAATGGTAATAAATGCGCCGAGTATTCGACCCAAATTGGTCACAGGTGTGACATCGCCATAACCCACAGTAGTCAAAGTAACCACAGCCCACCACATTGCTTGCGGTATCGAACTAAAAACCTCTGGTTGAGCTTTATTTTCCACAACGTATATTGCAGAGGCTGTCATCACAATCATAATGACTAAGATAAAAATAACCGCCTGAAATGATCCCTTTTCGCGTTGAATGACGCGTAAAAGAATTTGTAATGACACAAAATAACGCGTGAGTTTGAGTAAACGCACTAAACGCAGTACACGTAAGAAACGTAAATCAATTGGCACAATGAAGTTTAAATAGGCAGGTAAAATTGCCATCAAATCAATAATCGCACCACCACTTTTGATCCAATGTATGCGTTGCTTCCAAGCAGATTGATTTGGGTCTTTTTCAGCAATACTCCAAAACCTAAGAAGGTATTCAGCACTAAAAATGAAGATCGAAAGATTTTCGAAAATATTGAAGTAAGGCTGGTACAACTTATAGACTTCATTGATTGACTCTAATAAAACCGCTGCAACATTGCCTATAATCAAAGCAATCAATAAATAATTTATACAAATACTGATCTTACTTTTATAATCATCGTCGTGGAGAATGTTATAAACAAAACGTCTTGATTGCTGCAATGAAAATTTAGTCATACCATACTTATTATTTGATCAAGCAAGTTGAAAATGTAGCATGTTGCTCAAAAATTTAATAAGAGATTTTGTTCCCAATAGCTATTTCCTTTTATACAAGCAAATCATTTGTCTATTCACTGCCTAATATAACGCTGTTTCAACAAAACTCTCTTTGCAGTTCGACACTCTCTTCAATGATAATAAAGACTTAGTGGCTATTTTCTTTAACGATTCATTCATAAAGAACTATAAATTTTATTAAACCCATACAACAAGGGGAAATTACATGGGATTTAAAGCTCTCCCTACGCTGATCTCTTTATTTATTGCATTACTGATTTGGTTCGTTATTCCTGTACCCGCAGGTGTTGATCCAAATGCATGGCATTTATTGGCAATGTTTGTTGGTGTAATTGCTGCAATTATTGGTAAAGCTATGCCAATTGGTGCAATTGCGATTATTGCTATCACCTTAGTCGCTGTAACAGGTGTTACTAACGATAGTCCAAGCGGTGCCATTCAAGATGCGCTTAGTAGTTTTTCTAATCCTCTAATCTGGTTGATCGGTATTTCGATCATGATCTCCAAAGGTTTGCAAAAAACTGGATTGGGTGCACGCTTAGGCTATTTATTTATCGCGGTTTGGGGCAAGAAAACCATTGGTATTGGTTATAGCATGGTGCTGTCTGAACTGATTCTTGCACCTGTCACCCCTAGTAATACCGCACGTGGTGGTGGGATTATTCACCCGATTGTCCGTGCAATTTCGACCAGTTATGACTCTGACCCAGCCAAAGGCACCGAAGGTCGTATGGGGAAATATTTAGCTTTGGTGAACTATCAAGCCAATCCAATTACTTCTGCCATGTTTATTACCGCAACTGCCCCTAACCCATTGGTGGTCGATCTGGTGGCAAAAGCAACCAATAGTGAAATTTCATTGAGTTGGAGCACATGGGCGCTGGCGATGTTATTACCCGGTTTAATTGCCTTAATCATCATGCCATTGATCATGTACTGGATGTATCCACCCGAAGTTAAAGAAACGCCTAACGCCGCTCAGTTTGCCAAAACTAAGTTACAGGAAATGGGTTCAGTCAGTCGAAATGAAATCATTATGCTCGGCGTATTTGGGATTTTACTGCTGTTATGGGCAGGCATCCCTGCCATGATTTTTGGCTCTGCTTGGGCTGTTGACCCAACGACGACTGCTTTTATTGGTTTAGGATTATTGCTACTTAAAGGTGTTTTAACTTGGGATGATATTCTGACGCAAAAGAATGCGTGGGATACCATTACTTGGTTTGCTGCCTTGGTGATGATGGCGACTTATTTAAATAAGCTCGGTTTAATCACGTGGTTCTCAGGTGTGTTAGAAACAGGGATTGGTCATTTGGGTCTCAGCTGGATGCCTGCCTGTTTATTGCTAATGCTCGCCTATCTGTATGCACATTATATGTTTGCCAGTACCACCGCACATATCACCGCCATGTTTGCAGCCTTTTATACGGCTGGACTGGCATTAGGTGCGCCACCGATGTTATTTGCCTTAATTATGGCAGCGGCTTCTAGCATCATGATGACTTTGACCCATTATGCAACGGGTACATCTCCTGTGGTGTTTGGTTCGGGTTACACCACACTGGGTGAATGGTGGAAAGCTGGCTTTGTCATGAGTGTCGTCAATATCATCATCTTTGTGGTGATTGGCGGACTTTGGTGGAAATTGTTAGGTTATTGGTGATTAAACAAAAGAGGAGCATTTTTGTAGATGAAATGCTCCTCTTTTACTTATAATCTAGATGGCATATCAAATTTTAAGTTTCCACATCAACAAATATCCAAATCTTTTTAGGTTTAGAGCCCCAGTACTTTTTTTGGACTTCTATTTGAAAAGTAGTTGGTTGAGGTTTGAAATAACTTTTAAAATTCTCTATCAGAATAATTTCATCTTGTTGTTTAATTTCTTCAACAGTAATTTTTCCATCTAGATTTTTTTTACTTTCATCTACACTATGGAAAAAACACTCACCTACTCCATAGAAACTTAAATTCACCAATCCAACTGATTTTAATAATTCTCTTTTATAAAAATCAATCTTAGAAATAGTTGTAGAAGACAAATTCATTAGACATATATTAAAGCCACTATCCTCTATACCTTTGGAAACTTTAATTACAACTTTCTCATTAATTACCTGTGGAGGCAAACTCTTCATTGTAAGTAATGCTTTCTTAGCTATTTCTCCATATCGAGTATACTTTTTCCCTAACCCTAACCCCCACCTTGCAATTGGTGTAGTATTATTAACCCTATACAAAACAAAGAAAAAAACAAAAAGAAAGAGTGTATAAAATGCTGCTAACACAACATCCTGAACAATTGTAATAAATATGAAAAAATAAAGTAATGGACTTTTGAAGAAAGCTATCATTTTTGGATACTTATAAGAAATTTCAGACCAAATACTAATTATAAGCTTTCTATAATAAAACTTATTAATAGCTTTAAACTTTATATACTCATTATTTCTATCTTTATTCATAGGTTGACATAACGGGTTGATACTATACTCCCTTGAGAATATAGAATAAAAAGCCGTTAAAATAACATGTTCAACAAGGGAAATACCTAGCTCACTCACTTCTTGAGTCATTTGATAGGTAACTTTATAATTATTTTCCATAAGTAAAATTGGTTTAGTATTAAAATACATTAAATAATGATAATCACCATCTACATATCGATGTTTAAAAATCTTAGTTGGCAATTGGAAAAATAAAATCCTATTTTCATCATTAACATAACATATTGTATCTGGAGTTAATTCTATATCTTCCGCAATAAAAACATTATTATTTTTTATCTCATAATAATTAGTCTCACATAATTTTACTTGTTCAAATTTTAATTTCATTTTTATACTCAAAAAATAAGGGCTGAATTAATCAGCCCTTATCTTCACTAAATCAACAAATTAAGTCAATTGAGCAGCTTGGATTTTCTTAGTATCAACTTGATCAGCTTCTTTTGTATATTCGCTCATCTTGTCGAAGTTTAAGTATTTGTAGATGTCAGCAGAAGCGCTGTCGATTTGCGACGCGTACTGTTGATATTCTTCTGGGCTTGGTAATTTACCAAGAACAGCAGCTACAGATGCAAGCTCAGCAGAAGCTAAGTAAACGTTTGCACCTTGACCTAAGCGGTTCGGGAAGTTACGAGTAGAAGTCGATACACATGTCGTATTCGGTGCTACACGTGCTTGGTTACCCATACACAATGAACAGCCTGGCATCTCAGTACGCGCACCAGCACGACCATAGATGTTGTACATGCCTTCTTCCATCAACTGATGTTCGTCCATACGTGTTGGTGGAGCCAACCATAAACGAGTCGTTAATGAACCACTTGGTACTTTATCAAGTAACTGACCAGCCGCACGGAAGTGACCGATGTTGGTCATACAAGAACCGATGAACACTTCATCAATTTTGTCACCTTGAACGTCAGAAAGAAGTTTCGCATCATCTGGATCGTTCGGGCAGCAAAGGATTGGTTCTTTGATATCAGCAAGATCGATTTCGTAAACTTTTAAGTATTCTGCATCAGCATCAGCTTTTAACAAGCTCGGGTTATCTAACCACTTCTGCATGTTTTCAGCACGACGTGCCATTGTACGAGCATCGCCATAACCTTCTGCGATCATCCACTTCAACATAGTAATGTTAGAACGTAAGTATTCAGCAACTTTCTCTTCAGAAAGTGTGATTGAACAGCCAGCAGCAGAACGCTCAGCAGAAGCATCAGAAAGTTCGAATGCTTGCTCAACAGTCAAGTCATTTTCCATTTCTGATAAATCGATCTCAAGGATACGACCAGAGAAGATGTTTTTCTTACCTTTCTTCTCTACAGTTAAGTCACCCGCTTGAATCGCGTAGTAAGGAATTGCATGTACAAGGTCACGTAAAGTGATACCAGGCTGCATTTTACCTTTGAACTTAACAAGTACAGATTCAGGCAT
>Ga0114982_1000233_pt1 | contig 30140 bp, 24 predicted proteins | sample Shrwel_input2_FT_FD_87183 | JGI IMG/M metagenome (GOLD analysis project Ga0114982, IMG submission 87183) | Subsurface microbial communities from deep shales in Ohio, USA - Utica-3 well 1 S input2 FT | ecosystem: Environmental > Aquatic > Deep subsurface > Shale gas/oil reservoir > Produced... | reverse complement strand
TATTTTTTGTTGGCAATCATTTTTTGTTGTGCAACAAAACCATGCCAGCAACCTAAAGATTGAGTATATTTGCTGCTGTCAGCATCGTACTCAGCCATGTCTTTACGCATAATCGAAGCAGTGTATTTGGCAATGTCTAAACCAGTACGAAAACGGTTTTGTACAATCATACGCGCTGCGTCTTCAGGATGAATTGCACCCCAAGTACCGCCAAGTTTGGCTTTAACGCCACGTACATGCTCAAGAGCTGATTGATATGTTGTCATGACATATTCCTATTTAGGTTGAAAAAATTAAATAAGTCAAATTACAGACCTTACTTAAGAATGGTTGAAGTCTAAAGTTTATGGCATAATTTAGCTAATTTATCAAATCTATCTTCGGTATTTATTTTATGAATCTTGAGCGAGTTGACCTGAATTTACTCACCCATCTTGATGTTTTACTTAGAGAAAAAAATGTCACGCGAGCCGCCGAGCAATTAGGTGTGACGCAACCTGCGATGTCCAATATCTTGCGCCGTTTGCGGGTGTTATTTAACGACCCGTTATTGATTCGCTCCAGTGAAGGCATGACCGCCACCGAACGTGCTTTAGAATTGCAACCGCGTATTCGTGAGGTATTGGGTGATTTAAGTCAGATTTTAGAGCCACGCGCTGAATTTAGACCTTTAACCAGTAATCGCGTGTTTAGAATCATGGCTTCTGATTATGCCGAAGCGACCTTGATTCCCGCTTTAGTCAAAGCGATGCGCTCCGAAGCACCCAACGTGGTTTTAGATTTTCTTACGCCAAGCGATGTCTCTTACCGAGATATGGAGCAGGGCAAAGTCGATATGGCCATTAACCGCTTTAACGAAATCCCGCAATCTTTTCATCAAGTATTGGTCTGGAAAGATAGTTTTAGTTGTTTATTGCACTGTGATAGCCCCATCGTTGACCATTTTAATTTAAAAACGTATTTAGAAGCGCAACATATTTGGGTGAGTAAAACAGGTATGGGGGTAGGGTTTGGTGTTAATCCCGAAAAATCGGGTGGTTTAGGTTGGATTGACCAAGCCATCTCACGCTTAGGCAAAAAACGCAAAATCAGTATTTTTACCCGTCATTATCAAATGCCTGCTTTGTTGGCGGCGAATGCCGATTTAATTGCAACTTTGCCCTCACGAGTGGCTAAATTACAAGCGACTAATCCGCGCTTAGTGATAAAAGACCCGCCGTTTTATGTGCCAGAATTTGAACTTAAAATGGCATGGTGTCCGTTATTACATCATCATCCTGCCCATCGTTGGTTAAGACAATTGATTTTGTTTGTCGCACGGCAATTGATTGAGGATGAACGTAAACAAGCCGATAAACACGCCGCTTTGCAGCAACTCATGGGACGTTACGAAGATTGAGTTGGGCTTTCGTTTAAGCGGACTTCGATGGGTAGTTCGCTCAATTGTTGATATAAACGGGCATCGTTAGCTAAAGGCCACCATTCGTACAGTAAAATATCAATCGGCTTCCACATCGCGACCCAGCCAATAATTAACAAACCTTCGCTAATAGTGCGTATCGACATGGTTTCAGGGGGTAATAATAAACGAATAAAATTACAGATGAATAAAAACACTAAACCGACTAAAAAGCTCTTTCTGCCTAAGCGTAGCCGTTGTTTGACCTGAAATTGTGTCACCATTTGTCGATACAAAAAGTAATTTTTAATGGCTTCCTGCATAGAGCGACTATTATCAGCAGTGCTAGGTTGTGGTAAATAAATGACAATTTTTACTTGTTGATGGCCGTGTAATTCCCGAAAAGCATTGATTAAGTATTCAGCCGCATCGGGGTCTAAATCACGTTCACGAAACGGCGAGGGGTCGAGCGAGTGAAATAATTGAGCAGACTCGTGGAGTTTGATTTCAATCAGTGTCCATGCGCCTTCTTGACGGTAAATACCTTGCATAGTCGCTAACGTCATGTTGATTGCTCTTGTTGACGTTGTAACGAGCGTTGCTTAAATAATTCATTGATACGACTGTGATTGGGCAAGTCTTCACTTTCGTTGTTAGGTTGAGTGGCTAAGTTTTGTGCCAAACGAATAATCTCTTGATGTAATAATGTGTCTGTGGTCTTGGTTGGCGTTGCTTGTGGTTGAATATCCAATTCGGCCAAGCGTTGCCATAAACCCGTTAAGGCTTGTTGAGGATTACTAAAAAACGCACTGCCACGAATGCGATAAAACTGCCAACCTAAACGCTCCAAAATCGCTTGTCGAGCTAAGTCTTCGGCTATTTTTTCGCTACCTGAATGATAACGGTCGCCATCACATTCAATCGCTAAACGTGTATTGTGTCCTTGTACCACCATATCAATCCGATAATAACCCACCGCATATTGGGTTTTAACGTGATAACCTCGGGTTAAAAGTTGTTTGAGTACCGCCGCTTCAAAAGGTGATTCGGTTTGATGTTCGGTGTTGTTTATTGCGGTTGTGTTGGCTTGCTCGTGGCAGTAGGCTAATAGTTGGCGGCGTAAATCATCGGGTTTTAATTCGGTTTGATAATCTATGGAATGCACCACCCACAACTGGTCTTTGGCACGACTCGCCGCCACGTTATAGCGTTTTTTATTCATATCGCGTGCGCCATCACTGCGTAAACGCATCACGCCATCTCCCTCGTTGCTGTCAACCATCGACAACAAAATGACATCACGTTCATCTCCTTGAAACTGTGCCGAATTGCCGCACAATAACCGCCGTTGCTCAATCTCGCTTAACGATAAGGCTTGACGTAATAGACTTTCAATTAATGTGCTTTGTTCGTTACCCAATAAAGAAATCACACCCATCGTTTTCTCTTGATAGGCAGGATGCTGACACATGGCTTGTACTAGATGCACAATCGCTTGCGCTTCTTGGACATTAGTTTTGCCAACGCTACGTTCACCCTGTACCCGATATGGCACAACGTGCGTGAGTAAATGGCTAGAGGCAGGCTCACGCAAGGCTTTAATTTGCCCTTGATAACTTAATTGATTACTAAAACCAATAATGGCAGGCACACATCTAAAATGTTCACGCAAGCACAGTTGACCACGCGCTACTTGTTTAGTTAAATCGTACAACGAGGTTTGGCCATCGTATAAATGACTATTGGGAATATCACTCAGATATTGATGTTGTAAACGCCGAGCAAACTCACTGTCCGCACCTACCGCATCGGGACTGACTTGTTCATCATCACCGACAATCACCACTTTTTTGCCCAAATAAGTCGCTAATAAACCTTTAATATCAACTTGGCTCGCTTCATCGACAATCACCACGTCAAATTGACTATCAACATCAAAACTTCTAAATACTTCGGCCAAGGGCATAATCCAAACGGGTACGGCATATTGTGCGAGTTTGAGTTGTTGTTGAGCCTTCAAACGTAATTCGGGGGCAAGTTTTCCTGTGCCTTTGCCAATTCGAGTTTGGGTTTGTTGCCAACCCACTAAATGTGGTCGATAAGGCTCGGCAGCAATGGCTTGATGCGCCCATGTTTGTTGACTAATTAAATTGGCGGTGGTTTGTTGTAAGTCTTGTTGGCATTGTTGCAATTGACGGTTAATACTATCCAAATCAAGTTGTTGCCGATGCTGTAATTCATCATAACATTGTCGCCATTGCCATGCACTGTTGATATCTTCATGGGGTGGGGTATGTTGATGATGAGGTGCTTGGCGTAATTGTATCGCTTGCGCCCATGCTTGCGCGCCCGTTTGCAGTTGTTGTAACAGTCTAAGACGTTGCTGGTAATCTTCCCATAGTGAGTGTAAACCTTGTAATTGTTGATAGGCTTGTTGATACAGTTCGGCATCATGCTGTTGTAAAGCGTGCAGTAATTGATAAAGCACACTGTGAGGCGCACGTTCGCTTAAAAAAGGCTGTAATTGCTGTTGTTGGTAGTTAATGGTGATAGCAACTTGTTCGGCACTATGACGCGCTAAATGAGCCTGCCATTCGGGTTTAACTCGCTCTAACAATAACAAATGAACACGTTGCAAACGCGGTGTGCTGCTGTCGGTTTGTGGTGCAATATACGTCTCTAATTGCGCCCATGTTTTGCCCAAAGGCTCTAAATGGGCAGCAATAAACTGAGGCCAATCTTGTCGCGCCCATGTCCACGCGCTTTGTAAATGTATCAGCCAGTCCTTAGCGGCTTTACAGGCATTTTGTGCTGGCAAAGATACACCGCCTAGGCTTTCTATTTGACGTTGCCAACGCCGTGTCAACCGCAGTTGTTGTTGCTCAAGGTTAACATAGGCAATCAGAGCCTCAAGATGCACTTGTTGACTGATGGGTTGTTCATTACAACGGGCGATTTCTAAGAGTGTTTTCCATGTTGGATTCAGCAACATTTTCCACCAGTTAAAGCGTCCGCCTGTTTGCAAATAAGCTAAAATTTGTTGGAGTGTATGCAGTGTTTGTGGGTCATTAATTAATTCAGCACTTAAAAACGGCTGATAATCCAGTAACAAACTTTGGCTTTGTTGATGTAATTGATAGCTTTGTTCAATCAATACAAATAGTTCTTGCCATACGGCTTGATTAGGCTGTATCTCTAAACCTACTTCAATAATTTGAGTTAGCCATAATCCAAGTTGGGTTAAATGTTGAAGCTGTTGTTGTAAGTTTTCAAGCTGATTCAAAGAATCACTTAAACGACTAATTTGTACCGTACTGAGTTGAGACCAAAGCTGTAGCGATGTTTGTTGGGCAATCTGTTGATAATGATGCAGATTTTCTAAGGTGTGTTGCCATTGTTGTGGCGTAGGTAAACTACTCAGTGCAGGTAAGCCTAAAGCCATTTCTTGCTCGGCATCAAGCGAAATGAGGGCTTGACTAGCATAGAGCCATTTTATTTCGGTGTTAGAAAGAGGACAGACTTTACCGCGTTCTGTGCTACTAAAAGCGGGTAGCCAATCGTGTTGGCCAATACCCGCATACACCAAACGCGCCGCTTCACTGGGCGCAATGGCCGTTCCTGCTATAATAATCGGCGTATATTCACTGCTGACACATAATTGTTGTTGAGTTAATAACAGTTGTTGTTGCTGTTGTAAGGCATGACGTTGCTCACGACTTTGTTGTGCTTGAATGTGTAATTGGCTGGCTTGAGCCATTTTGTCATTCAGTGCGGCAACGGCTTCGGCTAATTCTTGTTTGCTTTTTTTATCATCATTTAACACGCTAACACATAAACTACGAATAGTAGCAGGCACTTTGTCGCGTAATACTCTTAACGCTTTGCTATTGTGGCTAGTAATTAAAACCCGTTGTTTGTTGGCTAATAAGTGGCCAATTAAATTAGCAATGGTATGAGTTTTGCCCGTACCCGGTGGGCCTTGTACCAAAACAATATCATGTTGTTGTAACTGTTGTGCCAATTGATATTGTTCTTGATTACTGGGTAAGGCAAATAAAATATCTGAGTCAGAAGCCTGTTGATCATTGACTGGGTAGAGATTTTCTTGACCACTGACTAAGCCTGCCAAACGTTTTAGATACAGGGGTATAGCGTCGATATGATGGTTAGTTAATTTTTGAATAATACTATCCGCGACTTGTGCTACACCTGAGTTGCGTGGACGCACAAAAAATACAGGCGCGTAATCAACACTCAATAAACTGTCATTATCTTGATTTTGTAGCCAATCTTGCATCACTTGGGTTTGTAGTCGTGCCGTTTCATCCAATGGGTGCAATTGTTGGGTTTGCTCGCGCCATGTTTGTGCCACAAGGTTGGCATGTTGGCTAATTTCACTCAGTAACGGTAAATTTAATTCGCTAATTTCATAGCTGTCTTCAATAACCAAGCAATTTTTTAGTGCATTAAACTGTAGTTGTACGGGTTTAGTCAGTAGGGGGTGTTCATAACGAGATTGTGCGTCTTGTAACACCGCACAGCCTAGCACTAATTCTAAACTGCCACTTTGTTTTTGGAGTTCGGTGTAAATGGTTTGTAATTGAGCAAAAATATCACGTACTACTTGATGGCGTTGTTGTATTTGTTGCCATTGTCCGCGCTCCTGTGTCCATTGTTGCCATAACAACCAGCGTTGTGGATTATCATTAAATTGTTCAATATTGGTTTTTTGCAGCACTAAGGATAGATGGCTTTGTTGCTCAATATAAGTGACTTCTGTTTGTCGCCAATCTTGCCAGTTAGCACTTACCCAGTCTTTGATTAAGGGTGGTGGTGTAGGGCAAGGATGCTGTGGCGGTAAACTAATATGCACTAAATAATCGCTATCAGGCTCTTGGTTAAGCTTTAGATATTCGCTGCTGATTTGTTGTAATTGTGACCATTTTATTTGGCAATTTAGCAGAGGATATTGTTGTAAATGGCGCGTCACACTGTGTTGGCTTTGAGCAAACGCTGCTAAAAAATGAAATAAATTGAGCAAAGAGCTATTTTGTAATGAGCTGTCTGTCGCTGACATCATCTGTTCCTAAAAGATATAAAACTAGTCTAGTGTAAAACGAAGTAGGCAAATAACCAATTATTTAGTCTTTTGTTGCGAGTGCTTGCTTGACGAATCAGTGAATAATTTGTTACAAGATGAGTGCATAGAGCGATTGCACTAATTTGATGCTTTAACTGGCGTTTTTTTGAGAAAAGCAATAAAAAAGTGCAAAAAAATGTTGCCAAATGTAATTGACTGTTTGGTTGATTATGTGACAAATTGTCTTATAAATCAGGATTTACGCATTTGTCTTCATGATAGCTTTTTTCAAAAGAAAGAGTTGGGTTGAAGATGTAACTGATAAGCGCGTAAGTCCTATAAATATAGCTTATACTCAAAGTACGATTTTAAGAACCGAGTGTAAGTGATTGATTATTCGTGAATGCTTCAGCTTGTTCGTTGTGCTTAATTTGTTTTGCGCCAATTTGCTGTGGTCATACTATTAAAAAACCAAAAGAGGAAACTCACATGAAACGTCATTTGTTAACTGTAGCGATTGCTGCTGCTACCTTGTTGCCATTAACTGCACAAGCTGCTCCAAGTGTTTATGGTCGTCTTAATTTGTCTGTAGATTACAGTGATGTTGATACTGGCGTTGCTGGTGCTGATGGCAAGTTGTGGGAATTAAACAGCAACTCATCGCGTGTTGGTATTCGCGGCAACGAAAAACTGAACGAAGAGTTTACCGCCGTTTATAAAGCGGAATGGGGTTTTGATGCCGATATGTCGGGCGGGTTATCAGCTCGTGAGCGTTATATCGGTTTAAAACACTTTCAATGGGGTGCAATCCGTTTAGGTTATATCGACTCGCCTTTTAAAAATGCCGAAGATGATGTTGATGTTTTTAATGATTCAGTTAATTTGGACATGAGTAATTTTTTGACTGGCCAAAATCGTTTAGCTAACTCTATCAATTATGTGTCGCCTAAGTTTTTAGATGTGTTTGGTGCTAACATTAGTTTGCAGCCTGGTGAGCAAGATAGAGATGTGAATGAGAATCATATTGCTGATGGTATTTCTGCAGCTTTTAGTTATGAAGATGACAGCTTGTATTTATCGTTTGCTATGGATAAAGAGATAGAGTCGAAGTTGCCAGACACTGTAGTAGGTCTGGGTGTTGGTGCAACCTTGTTACCACCAGTATTTCTTACAACCTCATATAGCGAAGCGCGTGATGCCATGCGTTTAAATGCCCGCTATAAGTTAGGTGATGCGACTTTAAGTGCGATGTTCCAACAGTCTGAAGCATCAAATAATCTTAATACCTTCGCTGAAAAATTGGATGAAGAGGCAATTGTTTTAAGTGGCTCTTATAAAATGGATGCGGTTACTTTGCGTGGTCAAATTGCGATGAGTAATTTTGATTTAGGCCAAAATTTTGTGATAGGTAGTGATGAAGAGCTTGAAACTACATTGATAGGAGTAGGTTTGGATTATAACTTTACGAGTAATACTAAAGCCTTTGCTAATTTAGCTGTACTAAAAATAGAAGCGACTGTTGCTGGTGCGACAGCCAACGATGTGGATGGTACATTCTTAGGTTTTGGCATGGAAACTCGTTTCTAAGTAAATAGCTAAAATCTTTAAAAACGCTCCAATATGGAGCGTTTTTTATTTTTGATTATTGTACTGATTAATTGTGGGGCTAAATTAGCGATTGTCTAACAAAATGGGTGTTTGGTCGTGTTTTTTATGTTATAGATAAAAGTTATTGTATGATTGTATTGTATATATTTAGTACGTTTAGCATAAAAGCGATGAGGGTCAAAACATGTTACTCACGAATAAAGTCTCGTTGTTGCGTCAAGCTCTGGATGAAGCAAAAACCTATGAAGAGTGGAAAGAAATTGCTTTAGAGTTAGATGCGGTAACAGGCTTAGATTTGTGGAAACTAGACAATAGCTCTGAACATTATAATCATGAATTAGTCCGCGACCGACTGATGCAATTGCGTCATTTAATGCGTCAAAAAGATAATCGTCAGTTAATGCGTGCCTTGCGTGAAGGTTTGTACCACGATATTGGTAACATTGGTAATCCCTTGTTATATACCTATGCCCATGTAGGTACTAAACGTTTAATTGAAGACTATATAGAGCAAGTATGTTTGGCCTTAAATTATTTATGTGATAGTGAATTAGACTTTTTAACCTTAGAACAAAAAACACGTTTTTTTGAAGATACCTTTCACAGTTATGGTCAGCCTGCCTTAATGTTATCGGGTGGGGCAACCCTCGGATTATTTCATGTTGGTGTGTGTAAAGCCTTGCATGAACGCAATTTATTACCCAAAGTCATTTCTGGCTCAAGTGCAGGCTCTTTAGTGACGGGTATGTTAGGCACACACAGCGATGAAGAATTGGTCAAAATGTATGATGGTGAAGGTTTTTATCACCATGCGTGGACATGGAAACGCATGCGTGATGGTTTATTGGGGCAGGGTTTTGCCGAGCAACGTCAGTTAGAGCGTTTTGTGCGTAACAACATTGGCGAATATACCTTTGAAGAAGCCTTTGCTAAAACAGGTCGGCATATCAACGTCACGGTGTCACCATTACAGGCGCATAAAGCGCGTTTAATGAATGAGTTGACTTCGCCCTATTTGTTGGTGTGGAGTGCCGCATTAGCTTCATGTGCTGTGCCAGTCTTGTTTCCTGCGGTCACATTAACCACCAAAAACCATCATGGCGAATATCATCCTTATATGCCTTCTGAGCAATGGGTTGATGGTTCAGTGCGTAGTGATTTACCTCGTCAGCGTTTAGCACGCTTATTTAATGTTAATTATTTTATTGCCAGTCAAGTTAATCCACATATTGTGCCGTTTATGCAAACCGACAAAGAGCGGTTACAAAAAGGCAAAATCACTTCATTACCTAAAAAAGTCGCACGCGCTCAATTACAAATGGTCGGTATGGGAATTTTTGATTTTATGCGTGAGCGTACAGGCATTGAAACCATTAGACAGTTAATGGATCATGGTTATGGCATCATTGGTCAACGCTATTATGGCGATGTGACTATTGTTGCCAAATATACATGGCGGCACTATGCCTGTATGTTGCAAAATCCAACCGATGAAATGTTAATGTGGTTTAGAGTACAAGGTGAACGGATTACATGGCCTAAAATTGCCATGATTCAAACCCATGCCCGTATTGGTCAAACTTTAGACCAATGTTTGCAGCGTTTAGCCAAACAAAAACAAAGCCTTGAAGAACAACGCACCGCCAATGTGATTCATTTGCAAACTCGTGTTGAAACGCGCAAAAGTCATACTGCACAAATCGGACGCATTGTTGCTAAGTAAAGGTAAACATGGTATTTAACAAATAATAAGTTTTGTGAACTAACAGCAGTAAACAAGGCCTTAGTTCTAAGTTGATAGCGTGGATTTTAAGCGTCTGTCTTTTTGGTGTGCTAGTCAGTGACACAATTATCGTGCAATCTACACACCTTAATTTTTTGCGAATTATTTTAACATTATGAGTATTCAAATACCGGGTTATACCATTTTACGCGAGTTAGGCAAAGGCGGCATGGCCACTGTTTATTTGGCAGTGCAAGAGTCTTTTGGTCGTCAAGTCGCGTTAAAAGTCATGGCTCCGCACTTAGCGGCCGAAGCGGGTTTTGCGGCGCGTTTTGATAGTGAAGCTAAAATGGTAGCGGCATTATCTCATCCGCACATTGTCACGGTTTATGATGTAGGCTCTTATAATAATTATCATTATTTGGCAATGGAATATCATACGGGCGGTGATTTGAGCGAGCGTATTGATAGACAAGATATTACACCAAGCAGTGCTTTAAAAATTATTCGGCAGTTGGCAGACGCTTTGGGTTTGGCACATACCCGAGGTGTGGTACATCGTGATATTAAACCCGACAATGTGCTGTTTAGGGCGCATAATGACGATGCTATTTTGACCGATTTTGGTATTGCACGAAATATGCAAGCCGAAAGCCATTTAACCCAAATTGGTTCAACCGTTGGTACACCTAAATACATGAGTCCCGAACAAGCGCGTGGTTTACCCGTTGATGGTCGTGCTGATTTGTATAGTTTAGGGGTGATGCTGTACGAAATGTTGGTGGGAAAACCGCCTTTTAGTGCGTCTGATACCATCGCTTTGGCAATTAAACATTGCCAAGAGCCAGTCCCCAGATTGCCTGAGCATTTACAGCGTTATCAACATTTGATTGATAGAATGATGGCCAAAGAGGTCAAAAATCGTTTTCAAAATGGTGTGGAGTTAATGACCGCTATTGATAGCGTGCAGAATACCGCGCCTAATCAACGACCTAGCCCGATTTTATCTAGCTCTAGCGCAACACCTGTGCCATTAACGATGGCTGACAAAACCCCGCATAAAAATGTTCCCTCCGTTTCGGTATATGATAAACCTGTTGCTAATTTTTCTTTAGAGCAAACAAAAAGCTCTAGTTATCAGCCATTTTTTAACACCGAAGAAGCAGTAGGCGGTAATTTTTTCTTTAAAAAATATAGCTTTAGCGTCAGTTTTTCGTGTGATGATTATGAGGAATTTAAAGAAAAACGTGAGCAAATGCACGATGTTTTGCAAGATTGGCTTAATCAGCGAGGCAAAAAAGCAGCCGAGTTACAAGTCTCTATTCAAGCCCATCCGTGGATTCATGGTCGTATTTGGGATGCTTTAACCGATGATCAGCCCTTTGATAGTCCTTTTGGTATGTTGTTAGAACAGGCAACGGTATCGCTGCATGTTTATGACGAATTAGAACCAGAAGGAGGGCGGCGTACCGTGTTAAGAGAAAAAGGCAAAAAACCACAAACCGCTTAAATTCCACTCAATATCGCGGTTGTCGCTCATTTGTTCTCCCTCACCCCAACCCTGTCCCTTTGGGAGAGAACTAGAGTGAGGGCAAATCAACACAAGCATTTCGGTTAAGTGCGTCCTTCTGTCCTTTATTATCAGAGAAAATACAATGGCTTATCGTATTGACGATTTAATCAATATCATGGCGCAATTACGCTCTGAGCAAGGTTGTAATTGGGACAAACAACAAACCTTTGACAGTTTAGCTCCTTATGTGATTGAAGAAGCCCATGAAGTCACCGAAGCGATTGCCGCTCAAGATTATCCACACCTGTGTGAAGAATTAGGTGATTTATTGTTACAAGTGGTTTTTCAGGCACAAATTGCTCAAGAGCAACAATTATTTAACTTTGATGATGTGGTGAATGCCATTAGTCAAAAAATGGTTCGCCGTCATCCTCATGTGTTTCAACAAGCTAATGATTTAACCCCCGAACAAGTCAGCCAACAATGGGCAAACATCAAAGCCCAAGAGCAAGCACTGAAACCCCAAAAACAACGCCGTTATTTGTTAGAAAACCTTGCTACAGGCCAGCCTGCTTTAACTCGTGCCGAAAAAATTCAAAAAGCAGTGTCTAAAGTCGGTTTTGATTGGAGTGACACGCGGGCAGTGATTTTAAAAGTGAGAGAGGAGTTAGACGAAATACAACAAGCTCTCAATGAAAGCCCTGAAACCATACAAGAAGAATTGGGTGATTTATTATTTTGTGTGGTCAACTTGGCACGTCATTTACACTTAGATTGTGAACACAGTTTAAAATTAGCTAATCTTAAATTTACGCGTCGCTTTAATTTTATTGAAGATAAATTGTATGAGCAGAATAAAGATTTTAGCCAAACAGATTTGGCCGAAATGGAGCATTTTTGGCAACTTGCAAAACAAGCCAAACTGACCTAAGCATGGACATTGGCTGTCTGCTCGGCCAATGGCATTTTTAGCTAAAACAGGCTACAACATGGATACAAGTTTTCTTGAATAAATACTTATGCACAACTCGCGTCTAATTGATGGTTTTGGCCGTCAAATTAATTATGTTCGTTTATCGGTGACTGACCGTTGTGATTTTCGCTGTGTGTATTGCATGAGTGAAGACATGACTTTTTTGCCGCGCCAGCACATTTTAACTCTAGAAGAACTGTATCGTATTGGCCGTGTGTTAGTGAGTTTAGGCGTGACTAAAATTCGCTTAACAGGCGGTGAGCCATTGATTAGACAAAATATTGTGTGGTTAGTACAGCAGCTCGCAGCATTAGATGGTTTAAAAGAGCTGACTCTCACTACCAATGGCTCACAATTAGCGCGTTTAGCTCAACCCTTAAAAACCGCAGGATTAGACCGAATTAACATTAGTTTAGACAGTTTACAGCCTGAGCGTTTTTTGCAAATTACCCGTACAGGTCAATTAGCTGACGTTTTGGCAGGTATTCAAGCGGCACAGGATGCGGGTTTTGAACGTATCAAATTAAATTGTGTGATATTGCGTGGTCGTAATGATGATGAAATTTTGCCTTTAGTGAATTTTGCGCGCCAACAATGCCTAGATTTGGCGTTTATTGAAGAAATGCCCTTGGGTGTGATTACCGAGCATCAACGCGCTCAAACCTATATCAATAATGATGAAATTCGGCAGTTGATTGATGGTCAATATCCCTTATTGGCCGCTACCGATAATACAGGTGGGCCAGCGCGTTATTATCGAATGAGCGATAGCAACACCCGCATTGGTTTTATTTCGCCACACAGTCATAATTTTTGTGAGAGTTGTAATCGGGTCAGGGTCACTGTAGAAGGGCGGCTATTATTGTGTTTAGGTAATGAACATTCAGCCGATTTAAAACAGCCATTACGCGATTTTCCCAATGATGACCAAGCGTTAATTAATACCTTGTTTAACGCTTTAACACTCAAGCCTGAACGCCATCATTTTAACTTGCAAGAACAACCCCAGATTGTGCGTTTTATGAATATGACAGGCGGTTGATTTATACACTCCCTAAAATTGAAATGTAAATCCTCCCAATGAGATAAACCCTATGAGCCATAATAAAATCGAAAAACCGTTTGTTGCTTTAAATATCGCAGTATTAACAGTTTCGGATACGCGTAGTATAGACACAGATACTTCGGGGCAATATCTGATAGATGCTTTGACGGGTGCAGGGCATCACTTAGCCGAGCGTCAGATTGTCAAAGATGACATTTATCAAATTCGCGCTATTTTGTCGGCATGGATTGCGAGTTCACAAGTGCAAGCCGTTTTGATAACAGGTGGCACAGGATTTTCGGGACGAGACAGCACTCCCGAAGCAGTCAGTGTGTTATTTGACAAACATATTGAAGGTTTTGGCGAAATTTTTCGCCATTATTCGATGATTGAAATTGGTACAAGTACCTTACAATCGCGCGCTTTGGCTGGTATGGCTAATAATACCGTCATCTTTTGTATGCCAGGTTCAACCAATGCCTGTAAAACAGCATGGATTAACATCATTGGCCAACAATTAGACAATCAACATCGGCCTTGTAATTTTGTACCGCATCTCAAAACAGTCGAGGAATGTGGGAGTCGTGGGTGATGACTGATTGTCCAAGCACTAATTTATTAACGGTTGATGAAGCACTGGTGCAATTACAACAAGCTGCGTGTCAGCGTGTGCCTCATATCGAAGAAATTGCTTTGACAGAGGCTTTAGGCCGTGTGTTAGCACAAGATATTGTGGCTACGATTGATGTGCCACCGCAAGCCAATTCGGCAATGGACGGTTATGCACTGAATATTGAGCATTCCCAGCCTGAAAACATCTATTGTGTTAGCCAACGGATTGCCGCAGGTAGCCAGCCTGTTGCGTTACAACAAGGTACTGTAGCACGTATTTTTACAGGTGCAGTGATTCCGCAAGGTGCAAATGCAGTGGTGATGCAAGAAAATTGTCAGCTTTTGGCGGATGGTCGGGTACAGATTTTACAGTGGCCAAAAGAGCAAGAAAATATTCGTCCTCAAGGACAAGATATTCAACAAGGGCAATGTATTTTACAACAAGGCACAAAACTCACGCCTGCCGCATTGGGTTTATTAGCAACCATTGGTCTTGGCGGTGTCAATGTTTATCAACGTCTTAAAGTGATGTATTTTGCTACAGGTAATGAATTAGTTGAGGCCAATCAGGCCTTAGCCGTAGGGCAGATTTATAATAGTAATGGTGTATTACTGCATAACTTATTACAACAAGCAGGTTTTGTGGCGATTAACGGTGGTGTCATTGTAGATAATTTTGATGATACGGTGAACGCGCTAAGGCTTGCAGCTCAACAAGCCGACGTGGTGATGACCACAGGTGGTGTATCGGTGGGTGAAGAAGACCATGTTAAAGCGGCTCTAGCACAGATTGGTCATTTAGACTTATGGAAAATTGCCATTAAACCAGGTAAGCCTTTGGCTTTTGGTGCGATTGCTCAAACGCCTTTTATTGGTTTGCCTGGTAATCCTCAATCGGTGTTTGTGACTTTTTCGATATTAGCACGGGTATTTTTGGCTTATCGTCAAGGACAACGTGGGGATGTAATTGGCAAAGCGATTCCTGTTAAATGTGATTTTAGTGTGCACAAAGTTCAAAGTCGGCGCGAATATGTGCGAGTGCGCTTAGTCACTACCGAACAAGGTTTAGTATTACAAAAACATAATAATCAAAGTAGTGGCGTGTTGTCTTCGGCAGTTTGGGCAGATGGTTTTGCCTTAATAGAAGCACATCAACGGGTTAATCAAGGCGATTTAGTGCCATTTCTGCCTTTTTAACGCAACTTTTTTGCCGCATTTTTACTATCAAGTACGGTTTGTAAACGTAAATTGATTTTGGCCAATAAAGGATAATTATCGGGTGCTAATTTTTTGGCTTGCTCCAAATCTTTAATCGCCTTATCGTAATCACCCAATAAAAAAGCATATTCAGCTCGCGCTCTTAGCAAATTAAGCCCATCTTTTTGATTTTGATACACTTCGACTAAGGCTGTCCATACCGCAGGGTCTTCGGGACGTTCATAAGATAGGGCATTAAGCCATGTCAACGCTAGGCTGTGTTGTTGGCTTTTAATCGCAGCACGTACTGCATAAAAACGCAGTGCATCACTTTGTGGATTAAGTAATAGGGCTTCTTGCAACAGGGTCAAGGCACTTTGAGCTTGATTATCGGCCAATTCTATATCTGCCTGAGCAATCACATAATCAACCCGTTGCGGCCAGTGTTGACGTAACCAGCCAATCTGTTGCCGCGCAGCCGCATATTGCTCATGATTGAGTAACGCAAATGTTAAAGCCAAGCGAGTTGCTTGATTATGCGGCTCGTCACTGATTTTTTTGCGTAACATATCAATGTTAGCAGTATCTTTAGCGTTAATAATCGCTAATAGTCGAGTGCGTATTAATTCATAATCTAGGCTACTAAACTCACCTGTTTGTGGTAATTGCCGAGCGCGTAAGGTGCTATCGGCAATCCGTTGTTGGCTTAAAGGGTGGGTCAATAAAAACTCAGGCATTAAGCCCAAATTTCGGGCTTGTTTATCCATTTTAGTAAAAAAATCGGCCATTGCTTGCGGGTTAAAACCTGCATCAAAAAGGGTTTGCATGCCAATATGGTCAGCTTCGCGCTCATGTAAGCGGCTATAACTGAGTTGTTTGTCAATCATGACCGCCTGTGTTGATAAACCTAAAGCCAGTCCTGCATCACTATTGACACTGCCTAAGGCAATACTCGCTAATATTGCTGCTAAGTAGAGCATATTATCGTTACTTTGTTCTTGACCAGAACGTGCATGATGATGTTGGTCTAAATGTGCCAGCTCATGGGCTAACACTGCCGCCACTTCGGCTTCATTATCAGCATGCAACAACAAACCTGTATTAACACCAATCACGCCACCTGTGACGGCAAAAGCGTTAATACGGCGGTCGGGTAATAACACTAATTGTAAAGATTGATGTTGGCTATGTGCGGCAAAAGCCAGTTTATAGCATAAATTTTCTAAATAGTTATTTAATAAAGGGTCACTTAAAACGCGTGTCGTAGCGCGTAATTCTCGTAAAAATTGTCGGCCAATGGCATGTTCTTGAGCGGCATTAACGCTAAATGTCGAAAAATCGGGTAGGTTCGCTTCGTTATTGGGCGATTGAGCATAGCTAACAGCCGTGCTTAATGTGAGAATCAAGGTGAGGTGGCGTATAATCAATCGCATAGTAATACACTAGAGGAATTGTTAAAGTGAACATTCTCGATGCGCGTGGTATGCGCTGTCCTATGCCCTTGTTAAAATTAAAACAGAGTTTACATCAACTCCCTACGGGAGAAGTGTTAAAAGTAATGACCACAGACCCTATTTCGCAACGTGATTTTGTGGCTTTTTTGCAACGTAGCCCACATCGTTTGTTGTCTATGAGCCAACAACAGGAAGATTTTGTGTTTGAAATTGAAAAAGGCGCGTGATAATCAATAAAAAAGTCATCAATAAAAAAGCTGGGTAATACCCAGCTTTTTTAGGAGTTACGGTGATGGCTAAATCAAAACGTCAGGAGTTCCTTACTATTGTAACAAAGCAACAAAATCAACCGAAGTGGGATGTTCTTGCACCAGACTAAGAAAACTTTTACCCTGAGCATTCAATGCATTCACATTACGTCCTTCGGCTTTAAAAAATACCAAAAAACGTGCAAAATCGGCAGGACGCATATGCTTATAGGCAACATATAAAGCATTAAAATCAGCATTTTCACCAGCAGGAGCTTGACGGTTTAAATACGACTTAACACGTTCATCATCCCATTGTTCATCAAAAGTAGCAGGCTGTGCAAAAGCCATAATAGTAATCCACATCTAACAGGACTTGGCGTTGTAAATACCATTATCCTGCAAATTTATAAACTGTTAATACGCTGCTCTTCGGGTAGCGTAATATCCATTTCAATGACCTCAAGGCCGTCTTTGTTTTGTACCTGCACCTGTACGGCTGTATCAGGTACTTGTACATATTTACGCACAACTGCCAAAATTTCTTCACGCAGTTTAGGTAAATAGGGCGCGGCACTGCCATAACCACGTTGGTGAGCAACAACAACCATCAAGCGGTCTTTGGCTGTGGAGGCTGTATTGCTTTTTTTGTCGCCACCAAAAATTTTGCGCCAATCCATCATGATTTAGCTCCCAAGTAACCAAGCGAATAATCCTTTTTTCTCTGGGTTCAAAAAGCGATGTGGCCGTTCTTCTCCTAAGAAACGCGCTACTAAATCGTCATACGCTACACCAGCATCACTGTTTTTATCACTGATGACAGGCGAACCACTATTGGAAGAGGTCAAAACGGCTGGCGATTCTGGAATCACTCCCAACAAAGGAATAGCCAAAATATCTTCAATATCGGTGACAGACATCATTTCGTTTTTAACCACACGATTGGGGTTATAACGAGTTAATACTAAATGTTCTTTTAAACGACCACGACCTTGCTCAACTTTTTGGGTTTTGCTGGCCAATAAACCTAACACACGGTCTGAGTCACGCACCGAAGACACTTCAGGGTTAGTAACTACTAAGGCTTCATCAGCAAAATACATCGCCAAATGCGCGCCACGTTCAATGCCCGCAGGTGAGTCACAAATAATGTATTCAAAATCTTGTTTTAAATCATTAAGTACACGTTCAACACCTTCTTGAGTAAGAGCATCTTTATCGCGAGTTTGTGAGGCCGCTAAAATATAAAGATTTTCAACAGTTTTGTCTTTAATCAAGGCTTGTTGTAATTTTGCTTCGCCATGAATCACATTCACAAAGTCAAAAACGACTCGCCGTTCACAACCTAAAATAAGGTCTAGGTTACGCAAACCAACGTCAAAATCAATAACCACGGTTTTATGACCACGTAATGCAAGTCCTGTTGCAAAAGAAGCACTGGTTGTGGTTTTGCCTACACCGCCTTTTCCAGAAGTAACAACAATAATCTTTGCCACAGTTACATTTTCCTCTTGTGTTAAAACTAGCTTATTATATTGACGTTGATAATATATGGCGACAATATAAACGCGACTAGAATAATTACTCTAGTGATTCTATAACAATATTTCCGTCATCGGTTAATCTAATTTGTACCGATTTGCCCAATAATTGGCTTGGAATTTGGTCAGCGACCATATAAATACCTGCAATTGCCACGAGGTCGGCTTCAAGACGTTTACAAAAAATACGCGCTTGTGGGTTACCTGTTGCCCCTGCAATCGCACGTCCGCGTAATGTGCCATACACATGAATACAACCATCTGCAATCAGTTCTGCACCTGAGCTAACAGGAGCTAACACAATTAAGTCACTGTGTTCGGCATACACTTGTTGTCCTGAACGTACAGGGTCAGTGAGCATTTTGGCGGGTAATTTGGGTAGAGCTGCGGCAGCGGTTTGTGGTCGTGCATTTTGACTAGGGGGGCTTGCTTGACGCTGGCTGCCTTGAGTATGGTCGGGCGGCAAAATTGGTAAATCAAGAGCCAGTGCTTGGTCATGCAAAATGCCATCGGCAATGCCCAAAACCTGAATGCCTGTTTTTTTGAGTACCTTGACTAACCAAGCTAAATCAATCGCGTGTTCTGAGTCAATAATGACGGGCAGACCTTGTTTGAGCATTGGGTTTTCGAGGGTGAGTTTAGTCAATTCTTCAACAATATCTTGAGGAACAGCAGATTGAACACGTAAACGGGATAAAGTGAGTACGCGGCCTAATAAACGTAGGGCTTTGTTTTCGTCCATAGACATATTTTTATAACACGAGTGATACAAAAGAAATTAGGAGGTGTGGACTTATGAAAGAATAAGTCTAAACAATCCTGCAAGATACTGTTTGTTATGATAGCTGACAAGCAGATTATGCTATTTTTATGGGTTTTCATTCCGTTCATCAATTTTCCACTGTTGAACTGCCACTTGCCGCTTGATAATGTCAATTGCATCAATGGCAATTTTTTCTATGGCACTATCAAGTTTGGCATCAGAGAGGGTAAAAGTCTCAAATGCGCCATTGGCAAGGTCGTGTAACGCGGCGTTATCCGCTTGAGCAAGGTCTTTAAGGATATTTTGCAATACATCGTTGACCAGTCCAGAGACAACAGCATTGAGTTCATCTTCAATCAAATTACCCACAAAAGGTAAGCGTTTTTTGATGTTACGCCATTCTTTATTATTGCGAATTGAATGTTCGGTGGTGCGTGTTAAATACAATGTCAGTTGATGTTCATGTTTTTGATAAGAAATATCAACTAAATGACTGATTCTATTGGCTAACCATTTGGTAATGACTTCTTTTTGCGGGTTGAGTACCGTTTGCCGTAACTCTTGAGCAATTGGATTGTTGGTGCTTAGTTCTTTTTGCACGCCATCTAAGACATTTAATACAATACGGTCAGAAATTTCCTCTAAAACAATGCCATAGTATTTTTGAATTATTTTGACGATACGACCACCAAAAACAACAATGCCAAGTTTATATAAGCGATAAAATACCGAGACTAAACGTAATAACCGCAAAAATTGTAAACCAGGTAAACAAGCGACCACATCGTACCAATGAATAAACGGATAAAAAAACCAGCGATGATAGGTTTTTTTATAAATTGCCCATAACCAACGTAAAGCCAATTCGGTTAATAAAAACAAAGTAAATAAAGCGTCATACAAGCGTAAATGCGGATGCCAGTTTTGTTGATAAGCGAGTGTAGGCTGTGGTAGATATTCAAGCAATAAAATACCAAAGCCTGTTCGCATCACAATAGCATCAATCAACAGCCATAATAAATTGAGGCTAATCAAAAACAAGACAACGACATCAACCACCAATAAAGGAGTTTCTTGTTTATGCTTTTTGAGAGCTTGCCAATTTATCAACACATGATTCCTAAATAATTCGAGAAAGTGCAGCGCTTTCTAAAATAGCGAGTGTGCGTGCTTTGATTTGTGCGCCAATATCAGACGAAAATCCAGAAGTCAGCAGTAAGTTATTTAAGGTTTGGCTAATCAAGTTTTGTGCCTCTTGAGCGGTTTTTGGATAACTTTGTTGCTCAAATAAAGCCATTTTTTTGGCAGTGCGCGCTAGACGTTCATGTTCTGGGCTATCAATGTCCAATAATAATTCTAATAATAAACAACTATCTAGGGCTTTTTGTTCACGTTGTTGCTGGTCATCACGATTACGGTGACTATTGCTTAACGACTGCCAACGCTTTTGCAGACTTGCTTTAAAAATAGGCGGAATAGAAAGTGCTTGCCATTCCAAGACCAAATCAACAGTCACAGGGTGTTGAGACAAAAATAATTGTTCGGCTGTATCAAACAGTGCCAAAGCATCTATGACTTGTTTGAGTTGTTGTTGTTTTTGTAAATCAACTTGGCTATTGAGGTACTCTTGCCATTGTTTTTGTAAGCCAGAAAAACGTTTTCTTAAGCTATGATTGACTTCTTTAGGCAAAAATAAGCCTTGAAAAGTGGTGAGTAATGGCTCAATTTGTGCCGATTGGGGGGTATATTCAGGCGTATTTAGCAAGGTGTGTAACTCATTCAAAAGCTGTTCTGCTTGTTGAATGGTTTGTGCGTCTTCGGTACGTTTAGCTTCTTTTAGTGCAATACGTTTGGCAAAAAGTGCATCACAATGTTGTCTAAAAGTTTCCCACAGGTTTTGGTCTTTTTGATGGCCACTTGAGCCAAGTGTTTTCCATGTTGCTTGTAATTCTTTGGCTTTTTGACAGGCATCATAGATATTATCGTGGTCTAATAATTGACTCACTTGTTGAATCAGTGCTTGCTTTTTACTTTCTTGATGTGCATATTCAGCATGAAGTTTATCTTCCAATGCTTTGATAATACGAGTAAATTGACCTTGAAGCTGTTTGTGACGTTTCGCTTCAACAGGGTGATATTTTTGCCAGTCTTCACGCGCTTGTTTTAATATTGCAATATGACCTTGCCAATTAACCGTTTCGGGTAAATTATCTAAATAGTGTTGTAACTCGTCACATAATGCTTGGCGATGGGTCGCGTTGTTTGTTTCTATCGCGGCTTGTTGTTCAAAATACTGTTGGCAGGGGGCATACGCTTGTTGGCTAATCTGTTTAAATTGTTGCCATAAGTCTTTTTCGGCATCGTTATGCACCATGCCCACGGCTTGCCATTCGGCTTGTAGGGCTTTGATTTTGTCTAGTTGGGTGAGAGCATCTGTGTCAGGTTGCGTAGCTAATTGGTGCATTTGTTGTAGCAATGCTTCTTTTTTGGGGAGGATAGCAAAACCTGCCCAGTCTTTCATTTTTTGCAATTCTTGTTGCCAATTGCCTAAACGCACATCAAAGATATGATGAGTTTTGGCATAATGTTGGGCTTTTCTTAAACTCTGTTCAGCTTCACGACTGCGCCCTTGATGAAAATGTTCAGCAATTTGTTCTAATAATTGTTCTAACTCAGGAGCGGTTTTCGCTTTTGTTTTAGTTTTTTCGGCAGGTGCAACTTTTTGCTGCGCGTGTTGATAGGCCTGTAATGCCTGTTCGGATAATTGAAAATTATCAATAATAGGCAGTAAAAATGCGGGTAGGGTGCTGGAGTCCTGACCTAACACATGTAACTTTTTGAGCAGTGTTTGTAATTGCTCATGGCTGTGATGGTCGAGAGGAGAATCAGCCAGCGCGGCACTGAGTTGATTTAATAAAGGGAGTTGCTCTTGAATAGCATTTAACGATTGTAAGCGTTGTGCTAAGTTTTTTTGCTGTTGCTCAATTTGTTGGGCGAGTGCTTTATCTGTGACGGTCAGATGAGTCTCGGTATGCGTTTGCCATTTTTGACAAAGCTCTTTAAATTGTGCGCTTAATTCATTGATTTCTATATCTTTGTCTATTTTTAGACTTTGCTGGTTTAAGTTTTTAAAGGCGGCAATCAGTGTCTGTTGCTGGAGTTGGCTATCTTGTTCGGCTTGTTGGGTGGCGATGTGTTGTTGTGCCAAAAGCAAGGCTTTATCAAAGCGTTGCTGTAAGGACTCACTTATTACACTATGGTTTTCTTGGCTTATTTGTTGCCAGTGTTGCTGCAAACTTTGGGTTTTGGCTGCAAATAGAGGGTTATGTGCCGAGCGTAATAATAACTCTAAGTCTTCACAAATTTTGCTGAGCTGTTGCTGTACTTGCTGCTGTTGCTTATGTTGCTGTTCTTGTGCATCAAGTTTTTTACGCAAAATACGATACACGCCTTTATCACTGTGTTTAACCTTCGCCACAATTTTTTCTATTTCGGCTAAGTCATGTAGTTGTTCGGCAGCTTGTTGACGAATCTTGGCAATACTATGCTTGAAGGCAATTTGTGCTAATAGCGAGCTATCTGTGATTTTTTGTAGGGCAATTTGTTTAACACTAAAGGCAACTTGTGGATTGTTAATCATCGTTGCTAAGTTATCACTAGAGTTACTGGCAGCTTCAATATCCGCCACCGTGACAACGGTTTGAACGGGTGTGGTGTTGGGGGTAGGCTGTTGAGTTGCTTTAGTAACGCTGACCGATGTTGGTGTAGGCGTTGTTTTTTTGTTTTTACCAAACCAAGATTTGATGACTTCAACAATAGCCATATAACAGTATCCTTAATAAATAAACAAAATAAGTAGAGTGACGCATTTTATTGAGCCAAGGATTCTAACATGCTTAGACATTATGCTCATGCAGTTGTGTGAGTAGATTGTCTTTTTCTTGCCACAAATTATTAACCCACTTTTGGAAGTTCTCACGAAACACAGGGTCATTTTCGTAATCACCTTGGCTAAACTCTGCGGGTATGGTGCGTAATGTGGCTTTAACCACGACTTTTTTGGTTTGTCCTGACCAAAATTCAATAAAGCTCGGTGCGCCTTGTGGGTAAAATACAGTCACATCAATCAATTGCTGTATGTCACTGCCTAAGGATTTTAAAGCAAAAGCCATTCCACCCGATTTGGCTTTGAGTAAATGTTGATAAGGCGACTGTTGCTGCTGCTGTTTATGCGTTGTAAAACGTGTGCCTTCTAAAAAATTCAAAATAGCAAAAGGGTTACGCTTGATTTGCTGACAAGATTGTTGAGTGGTTTGGATATCTTTGCCTGTCAGTTCGGGATGTTTGCGTAGCGTTTCTTTGGAATAACGCTTCATATAAGGAAAATCCATGGCATATAACGCCAGCCCCAAAAAAGGAATATAGGCTAATTCTTGCTTGGTAAAAAATCGAATAAAAGTGGTTTTTTTATAAAAAGCATATTGCAAGACCACTATATCAACCCATGTTTGATGATTAGCAATAATAAAGTATTTGCCATCGTAACGAATATCATCAGGTAATTGCACATCAAATTCGATGTTGGGTAGTCGATTAATAAAGAGATTATTTACTAATGTCCAGTGTTCGGCGAAGTTAAAAATTGAAGGGTGAATAAATTTATCGGTGATGTTGACAGGTAATAATCTTTTTAAAGGATAGTGAGCAATAATCGCTAATGAGTGAACGGCTGTACTGCCACTGAGGATTAAAAGACGACTACTGCCTTTGATTTTATTGAATAAAGAAGCCTGACTCATGTCTATTTTTTCCCAACATGATGAAATGATAAAATTAAATCAATGTTAGGAGGTTGCAGTCGGAACTGCAACCGAGTAGCGGTATTAAGCAACAATAATCCCTTGTTGTTGCCATGCTTTTAGTTGTTCTTCACTGTAACCATGTGCCAAAAGTACTTCCTTAGTGTGTGACCCTAATGCTGTGCCACTGAGATGATATTGATTAGGTGTCGCACTAAATATAATCGGCGTGGCGATTTGTTTTTGTGTACAACCGTTTGCTGTAGGCACATCAACAATCATGTTGCGACTCAGTAGTTGAGGATGTTGGCAGGCTTCGGCAAACGATAAGACAGGCTCAACACAGGCTTCGATAGGTGCAAAAATTGCTTGCCATTCATCGAAAGTTTTTTTGGCAATTGCTTCCGTAATCGCCGTTTTGACAATAGTGACGGCTTCAACATCGTGACGAATAGACAAAGAAATTAAATCAGGTCGCTCAATCGCATGAGCAAAAGCCATAAAAAATTGTGGCTCTAAACCGCCAATACTTAAATAACGACCATCGGCTGTTTGGTAACAGTCATAAAACGTGCCGCCGTTTAAGGTGTCTGTTTCAGGTTTGGGTTGATGGTCGGCCATGAGCGCGGCGGGGGCAGTTAAGGCTTGCAAACTAAATGCTGCATCGGTCAGAGAAATATCAATAAATTGGCCTTCACCTGTTTGTTGGCGATGAATCACCGCTGCCAAAATGCCTGTTACCGCATATAAACCACCTGTGACATCGGCGGCTTGAATAGGCAATGGCATTGGGCCTGTATTTTTGCGGCCTGTATAATCCAAGATACCTGCAATAGCGAGATAGTTTAAGTCGTGGCCAGCCCGATTTTTATACACTCCCTTTTGTCCGTAACCTGTCACAGCACAATAAATCAAACGAGGGTTAATTTTTTTTAGGTCTTCATAACCTAAACCTAAACGAGACATCACCGAAGGACGAAATTGCTCAACCACAATGTCGTAGGTTTCGATGAGCTTTTTAATGATTTCTACACCTTCAGGCGTTTTTAAATCAACCACAATACTGTCTTTATTGCGATTCAGTGCGCCATGTGCTGCTGATAAACCTTGATTATCAAAAGGAGGCATCACTCGTACCATATCGGGACGGGTAGGTGCTTCGACCCGTAACACACTCGCGCCCATATCAGCCAAAATGCGTGTGCCATAAGGGGCAGGTAACAAACCCGAAAAATCTAAAATGCGTAAACCTTTTAATGCTGACATGCTTTTTCCTCACGAATGACTAATAACTTACAATACGATTGTACAAAAAGTTTGGTGAGAGAGCTAGAGCAAAAAAGTCATTACTCGTTAAGGATTTTGTTGCATTATTAAGACTTATGCGGTTATCTCTGATGTGTTCACTAAGGTTCCTCCCTTTGCTTAAACAACATAGGCCAAAGCAAAGAACAATCCCCCTCTTTAAAGAGGGGTTAGGGGAGATTTGTAAAATCGTTTTAAATAAAAAAGCCTCCAAAATGGAGGCTTGTTTGACTAAGGTTCGAAGTGGTTTAACTCCAAAAATAACCTTGATGACGGGTTAAAATTTGGTCAGCAATATAATGGGATAAGGCAGCTACGGTTAACATAGGATGTTGTATGGCAATACTTGGCAATAAGCTAGCATCACTTACAAATAAACCGCTTACTTCATAAACTTGGCCATAGGGGTCAACGACAGCTTTTTTACGGTCAGCTCCCATACGACAACTGCCTTGAGCATTTAACGAAACCAAACGCATCGAATATAAGCCTAACGCACCGTAGTCAACACTATCAACAATATCATCCAATTCATAAACAGAGGTTGCCTGAATACGTTGATAGGTTGGCAAATAAACCCGTTCTGCACCTGCGGCAAAAAAGATACGACCCGCACGTTTTAAGCCTTTTTTGTATAGCTCAAATTCATCTTTGGTCATATTCCATTCGATACGTTTAGAGCCACCACGCATTGGCCCACTCCAATGAACAAAACCATGACCTGTATCGGGCATAAATACGTTTAACGCCGAGAAGTATTTAAACTCTTCCATAAAACGAATATGGTCAACACCTAAAGATAATTCATTTTGTGCCATTAACTGTACAGGTGCAGCCAAGCCTGATTCCATGAGGGTTTTATCGCCTGACTCATTCAAAAATTCATCAACGTGCATTCCTGCAAATGCACCACGCCAACCATAAACAGGCACAGGAAATTTACCTAAAACCACGCTGGTTGGATGTAAGCATAAATTACGGCCAAGTTGGTCGTTTTTGTTAGGGACTTTGCTACGTTGTAATAATAAAGGTGTATGAATTGCGCCTGCTGCCGCCACCACAATCTGTGCATTCACTTTGATATTAGCGACCACAGCTTGATTATTAGGGTCTATAATTTGGCCAGATACGCCTACCGCACGGCCATTTTTCATTAAAATAGTTTCGACATAGGTATCGGCATATAATTTTGCACCAGCAGCAATCGCCCACGGCAAATAAGTAACCTGCATTGATGCTTTACGGTCAGATGGGCAGCCTGCTAAACAATGACCTGTTAAAGCACATTGTTTTACATTACGCGATTGAGGTCGCCAAGACCAACCAAGTGCTTCACAACCCCGAATAATGGCGTTAGCACAGTCGTTAATTTCATGGGGTTCGTTAATATGAACATGTAAGCGTTTTTCGACTTTTTCGTAATAACGATTAATTTTGTTAGGAGCAAGACCTTCAATACCGTGCTCTTTGGCCCAAGACTCTAAATCATAGTCAGGTGCGCGTACTGCAATCGTTGAGCTAACGACCGATGAGCCGCCAACACAACGGCCTTGTAATACTACCGTATCGCCAACAGTGTTGGTTTGTGTGCCAACATCTTGGTACAGGTTTTCTAAAGCCCATGCCATGTCTTCGGTAAATTGACTGCTAGGCACATAACGGCCTGCCTCCAAAATAATTACGCTTTTGCCCGATGCGGCTAATTCATGGGCAATGACTGCGCCACCTGTGCCAGAGCCAATCACCACCACGTCAGCATTAAGGATAATATCATCACTATTGCGAATATCGCTGGCTTGGGTAACAGGAATACCATCAGCAGGAAGTTCTCTATAAATCATGGCAGCTCTATTCCTTAAATTTTGATGTTTTCTTCTTGGTCACGCGGAACGGGCATATTACCTAGACGGCGAATACCCCATTTAGTGGTCACTGGGCCATCATATTCAAGGGCTTGCCATGTTCGAGGGTCACGCCAATAGGCAATACCCAATAAGGTTTTTAAACTCACAATCAAGCCGCTTTGTAACGCCAAGCCACTTTGCCAAGCCCGAATTTGTTGTAAGGCTTGTTTGTTATTAAGGCTAGAAAACCGCTTCATTTTATACAAAGTGCTAAATTCAAGGGTTTTTGCACCTAATCCTAACAAAAAGCGGGTATCACTGTTTAAGCGACCAACCATATTGTCCAAGTTTTCCATAACGGGAACTTCGGTGGTTGAAGGTAAAGCAGAAAAACGCTCGGTGGGCAAAAACACTTGACGCAACTTATCAAACAAACGGTACTCGGCTTCGCTTAAATGACGGATATAAGTGGGTACACCTGTGTCAGCAAAAACCCGTGCAGGGTAGGTCAAGGCCGTAGCGGCGGTTGTGCCTAATATTAAACCTGTGGTCAAAAAACGGCGGCGCGATAGAGTCGCTAGTTGACTTTCAAGTTGCACAAGGGCTGGGTCTTGTTGTGACATAGTCATCCCCGAAATGATTATTTTTTTAAAAACCTCAGCAAGCAGCGAGGGTTCATTTTTTGTTTATTAAAATCAGGACTTAGGTATTTTTGCGAGAACTGTCTAAGTCCTAAATATAAAAGCTGATTTATTTTTAGCTGTCTAGTCTAGCTTAAACCAGCTTACTATTTAAGTCTATGTTGTGCCTGATTGTTGTTTTATGTTACTTTCATGAGGATTTGCTTGAATATTGAGCGCAAATGGTGCGAGGTCGCCACTATTAAAGGTGATTTGTGGGAAAGGAATGTCAATTTTGTGTTCATCAAAGGTGTTTTTGATGCTTTCTTGTATGGTGTCACGCACATCTAAAAAGTTTTCTTTACGTGTCCAGATGTTAAAAGATAAATTGATTGCCGAGTCAGCAAAGTTTTGTACGATAACTTGTGGTCGTGGCTCATCTAGCACTAAAGGCGTGGTGTCGGCTAAATCCAATAATACTTTTCTGACTTTGTGAATGTCTTCTTTGTAACTAATGCCAATTGCAATCGGTACACGCCGAATTGCAAAACGGGTTAAGTTGGCGAATTCAGACTTAATCAGTTGTTCATTAGGAATTCGCACATAAATGTTGTCAGCAGTACGTAATTTGACCGATAACAAATCTATAGATAACACCTCGCCAATTGTGCCATTGACTTCAATGGTATCGCCAATCATAAACGAGCCTTCGCCAATTAAAAATAAACCGCTAATTAAATTAGAAGCCGATGTTTGTGAGGCAAAACCAATCGCTACCGTAAAAATACCTGCCGCGCCAAGTAATACGCTGAGCTTAAAGCCCATCTCATGCAAAGCAGAAATACTAAATAACATCAATAAAAAATAAAAAATGCCACGCCGCCACACCAACATTTGATGGGCCGTCAGACGTTGACTCATGGTTTTGACAAAGGCTTTGGTAATTAGGTGGGCAACCAAATAACCCAGCAATAAAATAAAACCGCCAATAATAAAGCCTTCGATTTTATCGCTAAAAGGCAGGTTAATCAGACGATCTAAAAAACTTTCGGTAGCAGTGTTAGCCATAACAGACTCTAAATTGTTTAATTAAAAAAATTTTCAAAAAGATGGATGAGATTTTCGGGATTATTTTGTCGTGCGTTATTTAAGAGTTTGACATTACCTGCACGATCATAAAGCTGTTTGCTTAAATGAATTTTAGGAGCGCGACCATAACTCAATTGTTCCACTTCTAAAGTAGGTGTCCATAAACGGCCATCATCACCCGCATATAATGACAATAAAGGAGCGGGAATGTTAATCCGTTCAATGGGCATACTTTGAGTATGATGATTGGTAATATGAATCGGGGTGACCGCTCTAAAGGAGCGAATCGGTAATTGTTCTAAATCTAAACGTGCAAATACTTTGGTAGCGTAACATAACTCACCGCGAATCGGTGTGGCACCAAACCATGTCTCGGTGGGTTTAATGACAGGTGTATCTAGCAATAAACTATCATCGCTGGTAAAAACGTTAAGCCATAATGGGGTACTAACAAATAATGTCGTTTGTTGATTGGGAGCAATAAACAATGGCGTAATCGGTTTTATTACCACAGAGCGGTCGGCTAATTGTGGTTTAAGGGTAATATGAGAACTGGTTTGATTAAAAATATGCCGTTGTAACACGGATTTTTCGGGCATAGTTTCATCATCAAGTGGCGGTAATAGTCGCCAATCATGCTCATCTTCGTGTTGATTGTTTTGACGATGATGGCTAATTTGCCATTCTTGGGCAACCCGTTGAATTTGTAATGTTAAACTCGCTAATTGCCAACGCCGTACTTCATCCAGTGCAAAAGGGATATTACCCCACCACGTGTTATTACTCATTATTCAATCATTCCTGTTTTTGCATTGGGTATTTTATCGGTAAATAAGCGATAAGCGCACAACTCATACAATAGTACATTGAGCAAAGCTTTCGCTTCTATTAGACTTGGGTAAAAAGCGCGACTTGTGTCATAAAAAATGACAAGACGAGCTGTAAAGTATAAAAACAAGTCCGTTTACACTTTTGTTTTTCATTAAGAGAACTCAATTATGTCCCGTCAGGGTCAATTAGCTTATAGCTTTGCCAAACGTCATGGCGTATTGCTCATTAAACACGGTGAATCTCAAGAGCAAGGTTTATTGCTGCGTGAAGATGTCAAAATCTCTAGCCTAATGGAAGTGCGCCGCGCTTTGGGGTCATTAGTTGTGCATCAAACGGTGTCGATTGCTGACTTTAATCAACGTTTGGCAATGTCATATCAAGGTGATGGTGGTGAGTCACAGCAAGCAGTTGATGGTTTAGAAGACCATCCTGATTTAGAAAGTTTGGCAGAATCTGTTCCTGAAACCGAAGATTTAATGGAACAAGAAGATGATGC
>Ga0114982_1000231_pt1 | contig 30215 bp, 29 predicted proteins | sample Shrwel_input2_FT_FD_87183 | JGI IMG/M metagenome (GOLD analysis project Ga0114982, IMG submission 87183) | Subsurface microbial communities from deep shales in Ohio, USA - Utica-3 well 1 S input2 FT | ecosystem: Environmental > Aquatic > Deep subsurface > Shale gas/oil reservoir > Produced... | reverse complement strand
GGCATAGACATTGTTGACATCAAATGGTTTGATTTAACCGGCGCATTTTCAGATCAACAAAAAGCCAATCTTGATCCCGTGATGACGCATCGTCCACCATTTGACAAATGCTTTGTTGCTTGGCAAGGCAAGACACGCAGTCACTCAAACTATGAAGTCCTGATGCTTGTGGCTGGTATTGACCCAGATGAAGGCATCACGGTGTCAATGTGGAAGGGGCCAAGCGGCACAAGGCTGCGCCCCATCCCTGCGATGTTTTATTTCATCGAGGATGACAACATCCGTTACGGCGCAGTCAATGATGATGAGCCGATAGACAAGGAGCTTGCGGAAATTATGTTGGCGCAGATTGGGGCTTGGTACAGCGCTATGGATCAGCGTATTGAGGCTTACATCCCGTTTATGCGGGACACCTTTACCAACCGCCGCAAGATACAACAAGGCAAGCTACCGACTTACGACTGGACAACGGTGTGGATTGAGCCATCCAAGCCTCGCCAAGAAGCAAAAGGTGGTACACACGCATCACCCCGGCTGCATGAGCGCAGAGGCCATTTAAGAAGGTTGTCAACCGGTAAAAATGTCTGGGTTAAATCTTGCAAAGTAGGAGATGCAAGCAAGGGCACGGTATTTCACGATTACGCAATTAAGGAGAAAGAATGATCTACGCGCTGATCGCCGTGCTGATTGCACAGGCTGTTTACACATACGTTGTGGCTGGAGGTTCGCATGAAAACAGTGATTGAAATGGCGCGTGAGGCTGGGATTATCCATCCAGAGATGGTGGATAAAACCCTTGAACGCTTTGCCGAGCTTGTCCGTGCTGACTCTATCGCTGACGAGCGTGAAAAACTAGCTGCGTGGATGATTCAACGTGGCTATTCAATAGGGCACGGTAATACGACAAAAGATTTACTTGATGAGCTTGATTGGCAGGTAGTACAAAACTGGACTAGTGCTATGAAAACTGGTGTGGAAACAGAGCGTGAGCAATGCGCACAGTTGTGTGAGCAAGGGTTGGCAATTGCAACTAGCCTCAGTGCACTGGACGATATGGAGATGTGGGGTGAAAAGTTCGCCGCAGCCATCCGAGCAAGGAGCAACACATGACCTGCCAACACCGCTGGGAGCCGGTCCCAGACCAACCGATCTACAAATGCGTCCGATGCGGCGCGTTCATGAGGATTATCAAATGACCCCGGTCAGACAGAAAAGAATCCGCACAATCCTGCGCTCAAGGCCAAGCGGCATGACACCCAACGAAATCGCGGAGGCAACGGGCCTACACGTTGCCAATGTCCGGACATCACTGAGGACGATGCCTGATACCTATGTTGACCGCTGGCGTATGGGTAAGCGCGGACAGTATGAGAAGGTGTGGGTCGCTGTGCCTGTGCCCGATGACTGCCCTCACCCCAAGGACCGCGTCAAGTGGGGCACGAACTTTAAGAAACCAAAGACCCAGTGGGTCATCGTTGAAGGAGCAACCGCATGAGAACACAAGGTGAACACATCAGAACCCTACAAAGGCGTGTAGCTTTTTTGAAGGCAAGAGAACACAGAAACAGCTATGACCAAGCAGAACTTGGCGCGTTGGAGTGGGCGCTTGTCAACTTGCCACCAGCACAGCGCACATGGGTTGGGCTGACGGATGAAGAAGTAAGCAAAGTGTTTGGTGGCGACATACACGCCGAGCATAGTGGTGAACTACGTTTTATCCGAGCCATCGAAGCCAAACTCAAGGAGCGCAACCAATGAAATGCAAATGCCACCCCGACTCACCGTTCCACTGGCGTGAGAATGTACAACCAAGCATCTTTGTGCGTGACATCGCGTTCCGCGCTAAAGGTATCGCCGTAGACGAGAACCTCACGATGGAGCAATCCATGATCGCGTACAAACAGTTTGGCATCTACAGCCGCGCACACCCATTGAACAAGCCATCACCAAACAAGCACGAACAATGAGAACATTCGCAACGCGGTCAATCCGCGAACTGCTCAAGATCAACGCTGACGGTATGGATGTAGGCACTATTGCCAACACCTTGAACCGGGAACCAGAGAACGTGCGCCGCATCCTTAAAACAATGCCAGACGCTTACATCGACAGGTGGACACGCTTTGGCGGTATTGGTAAGCCCAGCGCAATCTGGTGCGTAGTCGTGCCCCCAGAAAATTGCCCAAGACCAGACGCTAAGAAAGGAAGAAAGTAATGACAACCGGTATTGAAGAACTCAAACCTGTGAAGAAACGTAAAGGGCGGGGACCTGCAAAGAAACCCGCTTTGAACGGCACGAGCTTGCGACTACCGAGGGAGGTGCTCGACTTTTTTGAAAAGCACTACCCTCATTCCAAGCAAGTGAAAATCCGCGAAGTCCTAACCGACTACGTTAAAAGCCAAACCCAAGGAGAAATCAATGGCTAAGAAAATCACCCAAGCACAGAGCATCCGCGACTACTTTACTAGACACCCCGGTAAAACGGTGTCAGAGGTTGCCAAGGAAATGGGCCTGAAGTACCAAACTGTCTACATGACCAAACGAACAAAGGACAAGACGTTGTCCGCCGAGATTGCGTATCGAGTTAACAAGGAAATCAGCCGACCACGGGATTGGACGTTGATGCACATGACCACATCCGACAACAACATCGAGAAGGCGATGGAGCAAGAGTTCCCCATCACCATGGAGGAGCCCAAAGCCGCGAACAAAACCCAAAACCAAGGCGAGTTGCGCACAGTGATGCGCATGACAATCAACGACAAAGCCGACCCCGTCAACCATCCCGCGCACTACAAGTACGGTGGTATCGAGACCATCGACTTCATCGAGGCCAAGGAGCTTAACTACAACATGGGTAACGCCGTGAAGTACATCACCCGTGCCGACCACAAGGGCAACCGCAAGCAAGACCTTGAGAAAGCCATTTGGTACCTCAAACGAGAGCTGGGCCACAATACCTAACAACTGTTAGGGAAAATACTAAGCCGCCTTCGGGCGGCTTTTTTGCGTCTGGGTGTTGACAAAGTAAAGAGGTGTGGTATTCTATGGGTCCTGAAAACAAATTGGAGTGTTAGATGGCAACCACGCCAGAGGCCAAGGTCAAGGCCAAAATCAAGACCATCCTGAAAGAACACAACGTCTACTACGCCATGCCCATCGGCAGTGGCTACGGTAACGCTGGTGTGCCCGACTTCCTGTGTTGCTTACAAGGTCAGTTTGTAGCGATTGAAGCCAAGGCGGGTAAGGGCAAGACCACCGCACTCCAAGAAAAGAACCTGCGGGACATCAAAATGTCCGGCGGCTACGCATGGGTAGTCAACGAGGAGAACTTGGAGGAGTTCAAACAGTGGGTTGTGGAGTACAGAAAATAATGGCCGTCTCCCGCGCACAAATACTCAAAGAGCTACTGCCCGCCCTGAACATTTTGTTTGGGGCCGCGCACAGCAAGCGCAAACCCCCCGAGTACATCAAGCGTTGCAGGTACGGCAAGTACAGCATCTATCGCTGGGACTACGACAACCCCCTCGGTGAACGCAGGAGCACCACACTCGCCAAGGGGCTGGACAAAGAGACAGCCGAGGGAATGATGAAACTTTTAGAGGAACCAAAATGATTGAGAAATTTTTAATCCGATTCTGCGCACCAGAGGTGCGTACCATGATTGCTCGATTGCACGAGCGCCCAGACGACTTCACTTACGGCAGTAGATGGAGAGACTTGGCAGAAATGCGGCAAGGCTTCACTTGGGCCGAGCGCAAGGTGCTGGACAAGGAGTGGACCAAGTACAAGAAGAACCAAAAGCGCCGCGACCTGTTGGGCCTCATTAACAACGAGGTGCTTAACCCAACACCCAAAGAGCGTGGTTTGTTTGGCAACCTTGGATTCGCGGGTATAAGCGCGAACAACATTTCAACAGCCCAAGTGAGGGCGCAAATGAACGCAATGCAAGGCCAATACGCCAGCCAACTCGGCAATTACAACGATGCGCAATCACTTTTCCAAGGAGGAAACCGCAATGTCTAATTTTTCAACAGGTGTAGAGACCGTCATCAAGCGCATGGAGACCAACCCCGAGGAGTTCTTCAACGAGGCAGACAAGTGGCGCTTTATTTTCAAGGATAAATTCCGTGAGGTGCTGACCGAGCCCGAGAAGGGCGCACTGCACGAGGCGCTGAAAGCTGTACGCCGCAAAGAGTTTGACTACAGCGTAGTGCAGACACTGCTGAAAGACGAGATGCAGGACCAGATGAAGGGGTACGCTCAAGGGGTGATCTCCCAAGGGGTCATCACTGCAAGTTCATACGATAGCCGTGTCGCAGCAATTTCCAACCAAACGATACCCAAGCAATCGGAAACCCGGTACAACTTCCCATGAACATCATCACGATCGACTTTGAATCTGCGTACGGCGGTGACCTTGGGTTCAAGACTCAGACTACCGAGGAATACGTACGGGACCCACGCTTTGAGGTGATCGGTGTGGCTGTGCAGGTCAATGACGGTGAGCCCGAGTGGTTCAGCGGTTCGATGACTGACACTGCTGTGTTCCTCAATCAGTTCGACTGGGCCAACTCCCTTGCACTGGCGCACAACGCTGTGTTCGATGGGTTCATTCTGTCCGAGCATTTCGGCATCAAGCCCAAGGGTTGGTTGGATACGCTGAGCATGGGCCGAGCACTTCACGGTACGAACGTAGGCGGGAGCCTTGGGGTGTTAGCCGCGCACTACGGCATCGGCGTGAAGGGTGAGCAGGTCAAGCAGTACATCAACTACTTCCGCAGTACCTTTACCCCCGAGGAGCTGGCCGACTACGGATCGTACTGTTGCAATGACGTGACGCTGACGTGGGACTTGTTCGGCCACATGAGCCGAGGGTTCCCCAAGACCGAGTTGCGCCTGATCGACCTGACCGTGCGTATGTTCACCGACCCTGTGTTGCGGCTGGACCCGGTGATGCTTCGCGCCCACTTGAACAATGAGCGTGACCGCAAGGAAGAACTGCTCAGGACTTTTGACAAAGATGCTTTGATGAGCAACCCCCAATTCGCCGACCTGTTGCGTCAGCTGGGTGTTGAGCCGCCGATGAAGAAGAGCCCTACCACGGGCAAGCTGACGTATGCGTTTGCCAAGACGGACGAGGAGTTCAAAGCCCTGCTCGAACACCCGATCACGGCGGTGCAGACTTTGGTTGCCGCCCGACTGGGTACTAAGTCTACGATCGAGGAGAGCCGGACCGAGCGGTTCATTGGGATCGCGGGGCGCGGACCTATGCCAGTTCCCTTGCGGTACTACGCGGCCCACACGGGGCGCTGGGGTGGTGATGACAAACTTAACCTGCAAAACCTGCCGAGAAAATCCCCGCTGAAATACTCGATCTTGGCCCCTGATGGGTACGTGATGATCGACTCAGACTCATCGCAGATTGAAGCCCGTACGCTGGCATGGCTAGCTGGGCAAGACGACTTAGTGGAGGCATTTGATCGTGGCGAAGACGTTTACAAAATCATGGCATCTGCTATTTATGGCAAGGCAATCTCGGACATTACCAAGGATGAACGGTTCGTGGGCAAAACGACAATCCTTGGTGCGGGGTACGGCATGGGCGCGGCGAAATTCCAAGCTCAACTCAAAAACTTTGGCGTTGTTATCGAGATTGACGAAACCAAGCGCATCATAGACACGTATCGCCGCACGTACCCGAGGATCACTGAGTTGTGGAAAGCCGCAAACGGAATCCTTGGAGCTATCATCGGCGACCAAGCTACTACGCTTGGTCGAGACGGCGTCCTGAAGGTGATGGGCACAAAGGGCATCCTATTGCCCAACGGCCTGTACCTGCGTTACCCCAACCTGCGCTGGGCTACCAACGAGGAAGACGGCAAACCCGAGTACGTGTACGACACCAAGAAAGGCAAAGCTACAATCCCCAACCGCATTTACGGCGGCAAGGTGGTGGAGAACGTGTGCCAAGCCCTTGCTCGGATCGTGATCGGCGACCAGATGCTGATGGTCGCGAAGAAGTACCAAGTGGTCATGACGGTGCATGACGCGATCGCTTGCATCGTGCCCGAGGGCGAAGTTGAACGTGCTGTCGAGTACGTTGAGTTGTGCATGCGTATACGTCCGCAGTGGGGGCCCGAGCTTCCACTCAACTGTGAATCTGGTTCTGGCAAAAGCTACGGAGACTGCTGATGAGAAAACTACTCAACCAAATAATCCAATGGGCGTTACGTGAGGAAGACATGCGGGGGCTGACACCACAAGTTAGCAGGTGCGAAAGCATCCGCAGTGACACCATCCCCTCGTTCCGCATCGGCGTGATGAAGGCGATGAACGGGCGCATCTTGGAGGTAAGCACGTACAAGCCCAACAACCACGGACCTGACTGGACCAACGAGATGTTCATCGTGCCCGAGGACCAAACGCTTACGCAAGCACTCACAACCCTGCTGGTCTTGAAAGGACTCAACACATGAGCGAAATTAAAGCAATCGAAACTTTCTACAAGGGCTACCACTTTCGGTCACGCCTTGAGGCGTTGGGCTGTGTTCTTTGACACGCTCGGCATCCAGTGGAAGTACGAAGATCAAGGGTTTGAGCGGGAGATATTTGACTACTACGATCGGGGCGAAGTCAAAGCCAGCAAGATTGAACGCTACTTGCCGGACTTTTATTTGCCCAACCGCTATGGCAGTGGTGGTATCTACGTAGAAGTTAAGGGCGACACGAACGCGCTGAAAAAAGATTGGCACCGCTATTCCGAGATGCACGACTACGGTGGCATCCTGCCGGACTTTCAGGACTCGTACGGGAAACGCCACGGCTTGCTTTTGCTGTCCGAAATCCCACAGGCATCAACGAGCAAAATATACCTGCACCCCATCCTGCAACACTACAAGGGGCTCTGCAAATCCTACGCGTTTTTTGACGGCGATCAAATAGCCATTGTTGGGGATGAACCGTTTACCCGTATGTTGGGCGTAGCACCCGTGCACGGGCTGGACTGCGAAGAAGACAACTGGGGCATTGACACAAGGCAGGTCCACGTAAACGTGTACTACCCCCAAGTAGAGAAGGCGTACGCCGCCGCACGAGCCGCTAGGTTTGAACATGGACAGCGGGGCGCACAATGAGCATCGTCTGGTCATTCAGTAGCCTCAAGACATTCCAGCAGTGTCCGAAGAAGTACTACCACACCAAAATCGCCAAGGATGTTGTCGAGCCCGACACCACGGCCACGCTGTACGGGAAGTCTGCCCACACCGTTGCGGAAGAATACATCCGTGACGATAAACCAGTTCCCCCTCAGTTTGCGTACATGCAAGAGACGCTGGACAACCTCAAGGCAATCCCCGGCGAGAAGCTGTGCGAAGTGAAGCTGGGGCTGACCAAGGACTTACAGGCGTGTGAGTTCAGCGCCCCGAATGTCTGGTGGCACGGCATCGCCGATTTGGTTGTGATCAACGAAGAAAAGAAGCTCGCCTACTCTGTGGACTACAAGACCAGCAAGAGCGCCCGGTACGCAGACATCAAACAACTGGACTTGGTTGCCGCTGGTATCTTTGCCAAGTTCCCGAAGATCGAGCGCATCAAGTCGGCGCTCTTGTTCGTTGTAAGTAAAGAGTTTGTCAAAGCGGAACACCACGCCGTGATGGTCCCCAAGTACGTGGAAAAACCTGCGCGGGATGTTGCGCGAATCGAGGCGGCGTTGGAAAATGGGGTCCGGAATCCCGTCCAAGGGCCGCTGTGCAAGTTCTGCTCAGTGCGGCAGTGCGAATACAACAGGAGCTGAAATGCCTTACACCAAAACCCCCCGACCGTACAAACATGAATACGAATTACAGAAAGCCCGAGGAGAAGGGCCAGCACGAGCCGAGCGCCAACGTGCGCGAGAGACCATCGACAAGAAGCACCCTGACCGAGACAAGGACGGAAAAGCTGACATCCGCGAAGGCAAAGATGTTGCACACGTCAAGGCTCTATCTAAAGGTGGAACCAACGGACACGGTGTGCGTATCGAAAGCGCGGCCAAGAACCGTTCGTTCAAACGCAACAGCAACCACAAGCTGGTGACCGAGACCAGCACAAAGGAACGGAAGAAATGACGGACGAGCAAATGTGGTTACTGCGGTATGGCAGAGGCTGGGTGGACTGGTGGGAACTTGCGAACGAAACCGGGAATGACCTATCCAGTCTAGCCGAGCGTATGCACGATGCCCGGTTGCTTGAAAGCGACCACGCCAGATTGAAAGTTAGACTGAAACCAAAGGAAGAAAATGAACCTATCAGAGTATGAGTGGCCCCGTCCTCACGGGTTCACTCCGTTCGTACATCAGAAGTCAACAGCAGAGTTTTTGGTTAGTAACCGCAAGGCGTTTTGCTTCAACGAGCAAGGCACCGGCAAAACCGCATCAGTGATCTGGGCCGTTGACTACCTCATGAACATCGGCCTCATACGCCGAGTGCTTGTGATCTGCCCCTTGTCGATCATGAAGTCCGCTTGGCAGGGCGACCTGTTCAAGTTTGCACTGCACCGCACAGTCTCTGTCGCCTACGGCAATGCACGTAAGCGCAAGGAGATCATCAACGCTGGGGCCGAGTTCGTCATCATCAACTTTGACGGGGTCGGCATCGTCAAGGACGAGATCATCAACGGCGGGTTTGACCTCATCGTTGTAGACGAAGCGTCTGCGTATAAGAACGCACAGACAAGCCGCTGGAAAGACCTCCGAGACCTAACAAAAGTTATCAAGGGCTTATGGATGTTGACCGGCACACCCGCCGCTCAGTCTCCCGCCGATGCTTATGGCTTGGCAAAGCTGGTCAACCCCAAGGGCGTACCGCAGTTCTTCACGCACTTCAAAGACATGGTGATGACCAAGGTCAGCCAGTATCGGTACATCCCGAAGCCGACTGCAAAGCACATCGTGCACACTGCACTGCAACCCGCAATCCGGTTTGAAAAGCGCCAGTGTATTGACCTGCCTCCGCTGACGTTCGTTGAACGCGATGCCCCACTGACTCCCCAGCAGACTGGCTTCTACAAGCTACTCAAGAAGGAGATGATGATCGAGGCGGCAGGGGAAGAAATCTCAGCCGTCAACGCCGCAACGCAGATCAACAAGCTGCTCCAGATTTCATGTGGCTCAATCTATACCGACACTGGCGAGGTGGTGGATTTTGACGTAAGCAACCGCCTGAACGTGGTGCAGGAGATCGTGGACGAGTGCAGTAACAAGGTGTTGATCTTTGTGCCGTTCACTCACTCGATCATGCTACTTGAGAAGCACCTGACAAAGAACGGCGTGACGTGCGAGATCATCAACGGCAGTGTGTCGGTGAACAAGCGATCGGACGTGGTCAAGCAGTTCCAAGAGCAACCCGACCCCAAAGTGTTGATTATCCAACCGCAAGCCGCATCCCACGGGCTTACCCTAACTGCCGCCGACACCATTATTTGGTACGCTCCGTGCACCAGCGTAGAAACGTACTTGCAAGCCAACGCACGTATCGACCGCCCCGGGCAGGTCAACCCCATGACCATCGTCCACATCCGTGGAAGCCAAGTCGAAAGCCGCCTGTACTCCATGTTGCAAAACAACGTGGCGGGACACAAAGAAATCATCGACCTCTACCAAGAAGAAATTTTTGAAGAAACCTCTTGACACTGTCAAGAGTTGTGGTAGAGTAGCTCACCAACCAAGGAGAAAAGTATGGACGAAGAAGTTCAGGGGAAAGATTCCCCCCTCGTAGACCTCGACACACTGACCGCCGTCTACCTCAAGATGCGCGACAAGCGGGACGACATGCGCCGTGAGGCCGAGGCCCGTGAAAAAGAAATTGAAGAGCAGATGAGCATCATCGAAACAGAGATGCTTGAGGTCTGCAAAAACATGAACGCCGACAGCGTTCGCACCCCACATGGCACGATCATCCGTTCCGTAAAGTCACGGTACTGGACGAATGATTGGGATTCGATGTATCAGTTCATCAAAGAACATGATGCGTTTGGCCTGTTGGAAAAGAGACTTCATCAGACACACCTGAAAGAGTTTCTTTCCGAGAATCCCGACACGTTCCCCATCGGGGTCAACGTGGAAAATTCGTACTCCGTGGTTGTTAGACGTTCCAAAGGAAATTAAGATGAGTAACCTCACACTGTTGAATCAAGACCTCCCCGACTTCCTGCAACAAGCAGGTGTCAGTGACCTTACGAAATCGTTGGCTGGTAAGACCGGCGTCAAACGCATCGTGCCGAAGAACGGCATCTTCCGCAAGGTAGTCGGCGGCGAAGAGATGGGCAAAGTTAAGGGCAACCTTAACGCCATCATCGTCAACGCATCCCCCAAGGTCGGTCGTATTTTCTACGCAAAGCAGTGGACCCCCGATGCCGAGCCCTCCGCACCTGACTGCTTCAGCAATGACGGCAATGCACCGGACGCAGGTTCGGCTAACCCCCAAGCAGATCGTTGCGACTCTTGCCAGCAGAACATCAAGGGTTCCGGCATGGGCAACTCCAAGGCTTGCCGTTACAGCCAGCGCATCGCTATGGTGTTGGAAGAAGACTTTGGTACTTCGCTGGAAGGTGAAATCTACCAAATGAACTTGGCCTCCAAGTCCCTGTTCGGTGACAGCACTGCCGACAACACCCACACGTTCGGTAACTACACCAAGTACCTCGCCAACAACGGCAAGAGCTTGGACTACGTGGTGACCACCATCAGCTTCAACGAAGAAAACGACAACCAGTCGGTGCTGTTCACCCCAGCACGTTTCATCAACAAGGCTGAGTACGCTGTGACTAGCGAAGTGGCGGCAAAGCCCGAAGTGCAGAAGATGGTCTTGATGACTCCGTACCAAGCGGACACATCAGGCCGAGCCCCTAAGCTGGAAGCCCCCGCACCCAAAGCCGCCGCGCCCGTGACGGTTGCCGATGCTGTGGCCGAGCCCACCAAACGCGAAAGCAAGAAAGCTGACGCACCTGCCCCGACCGCGAAGAAGGACTTGGGTTCTGTGGTCGCCGCATGGACTGACGAGGAGTAAGCATGAGCTATGGTTACAGCCAGAGCTTGGTGTACGCCAACAAAAAGGCCAACATCAAGTCTCTCGGCGTAGCCTTGGGCCGTGTATGTATTCTTGAAGGCGTAAGCGTAAGCCATGTTGCTGATTCTTTTGGAGTCAGTCGCATGGCCGTTTACAACTGGTTCAAAGGGGACTCAGTGCCCCACCCAGAGACTCACGCCGCCATCGAGAAGTACATACGCAGTATCAAGCGCCGCCACAACAAGCAGAAATAAACATGTCCAGTTTTGACCTACTCGACACCGTGTTGCCCACGGAGGGGCGGTACTGTGTTTTCGGATACGGTCGTTACCCGGACCAACGATTTGCAGATACTAAAGAAGAAGTCGATGCGATAGCCGCTGAGTTTGTCCGCCGCAAAGTGGATGCGTATTTTGGTTGCGCCAAGTATGGCCCACTGAATAACAGGACACATGAGAACGCCACGTACTTCCGCGCACTGTGGATGGACATTGACTGCGGCCCCACCAAGGGTGTCCCAGACGAGAAGGGTGTTGTCAAAGGCTATTTGACCCAAGAGATTGGGCTTGCCGAGTTCAAGAAGTTCTGCATGGCCGTTGGCCTACCACGACCAATTCTGGTGAGTTCCGGGTATGGGATTCACGCCTACTGGCTACTTGAAGAAGTAGTGACACGCCGCGACTGGGAACCACTTGCCAACCGACTCCGTGAGTTGTGTGTAGAGCAAGGGCTGATCGTTGACTCCTCGGTGTTTGAAGCATCACGGGTTCTGCGCATACCCGGCACGTACAACTTCAAGCAGGACGACCCCAAAGAGGTAACAGTCCTCAACGAGAACACACAGCGCCTGACGTACGCTCAGCTCAAGGAGTTGCTCGGCGCACCTGAACCCAAGGACGATGTACCCGACTTCATCCCGCGCTCAATGAGCCCGATGATGGAAGCACTCATGGGCAACAAGGTCAAAAAGTTCAAGACCATCATGCTCCGCACAGCCGAGGGTGATGGGTGTCAGCAACTGCTTAACTGCTTTGAAAACCAAGCGTCCATCGAGGAACCCCTGTGGCGTTCTGCCTTGTCGATCGCGGCGTTCTGCTCCGATGGCGATGCGGCTGCGCACAAAATGTCCAAGGGGCACCCGGAGTACGACCCCGAGGAAGTCGGCAGGAAAGTCGCACAGATACGCGCCAAGGGTGGGCCCCACCACTGCGCTACGTTTGAGAAGCTGAACCCCACCGGGTGCACCGACTGCCCCCACAAGGGCAAGATCAAATCCCCGATCGTGCTCGGCATGGAGATCGAAGAAGCCGACCCGGACGACAACGACTTTGTGGTTGCCGACGAGGAGACTGGCGAAGAGACGCATTACCTGATTCCTGAATATCCATACCCATTCTTCCGTGGCGCAAAGGGCGGCATCTATCGCCGAGCAACCGAGGAAGAAGACGAACCGGCTCTGGTGTACGAGCATGACCTGTACGTGGTCAAGCGCATGAAAGACCCCGAGGTTGGGGAAGTCGCACTGTTCCGACTGCACCTGCCGCACGATGGTGTGCGCGAGTTCAGCATTTCCACTTCATCCATTTCTGCAAAAGACGAGTTGCGCAAACAGCTGGCCCACCACGGCGTTGTTGCCCACCACAAGCAGTACGAGAACCTCGCATCGTTTGTTGTGTCATTCGTTAAAAATTTGCAGTACGTAAAGAAAGCAGAGACCATGAGAACCCAATTTGGCTGGGCCGATGGTGACAGCAAGTTCATCCTAGGCGACCGAGAAATTACAAAGGACGGGGTGTTCTACAGCCCACCGTCCAGCACCAACAAAGATGCCGCAGAGAAGATTCACGTCAAAGGTGACTTTGACCTGTGGAAGCAAGTCTTCAACCTGTACGCCCTCAAGGGTATGGAGCCCCATGCGTTTGCCGCACTCACAGCGTTCGGCTCTCCACTGCTCAAGTTCACTGGACTGGAAGGGGCAATCATCAACGTCATATCCCCGGAGTCAGGCTCGGGCAAGTCCACGGCACTGTACATGTGCAACAGCGTGAGCGGTGAGCCCAAAGAGCTGACCTCCATGTTCAAGGACACGTTCAACGCCAAGATTCACCGACTGGGTGTGATGAACAACCTCGCCAACACGATTGACGAGATCACGAACATGAGCGGCATGGAGTTCTCCGATCTGGCGTACAGCATCAGCCAAGGCCGGGGCAAAGAAAAGATGAAGGGTTCGACCAACGAGCTCCGCGTCAACAACACCAAATGGCAGGGCATAACGCTGTGCTCATCCAACTCCAGCTTTTACGAGAAGCTCGGCGTAGCAAAGAGTTCCCCCGATGGTGAGTCGATGCGCTTACTTGAGTACAGGATTGACCACAACGACATCATCTCCATGACCGATGGCAAGCGGTTCTTTGATCACCAACTGCGGGACAACTACGGCCATGCGATGGAAGTCTATGCGCAGTGGCTGGTGAACAACAAGGAAGAGGCGGTCGATCTGATGCGCCAAGTTCAGGCCCGTATCGACAAGGAAGTTCAGTTCACTCAGCGTGAGCGTTTCTGGTCTGGCGTTGCCGCTTGCAATATCGCTGGTGGCCTGATCGCCAAAAGCCTCGGCTTGCACGACTTCGACATGAAGGCTGTCTACGAGTGGCTCAAGCGTATGCTCAGCGAGATGCGCCAAGAAGTGAAGCCCCCACAGGCATCGCCGATCACCGCAGTCGGCGAATTCATCAACGCACACATCTCCAACGCGCTGGTGGTCAACGGTGAGCTGGACGCTCGGAGCAACCTGTCCGCACTGCCCTTGCTGGAGCCCCGTGGTGAGCTGATGATCCGCTACGAGCCCGACACCAAAGAGCTGTACATCGCGGCCAAGGCGTTCAAAGACTTCTGCGTACGTCAGCAGATCAACTACAAGGGCACCCTCAAGGAGCTCCAGATGCTGGGTTGCTACACCGAGGCCATGAACAAACGGATGTCCAAAGGCATGAAGATGGTTTCCCCCGCCGTCCGAGTGCTGAAGTTTGACGCCTCATCCTCAGAGTTCCTGCAAGTGGACGTACAACTGAGCGCCGATGAAGATCGAAACAGTAGCGTTCCAGATTGACTGGAAGAAGTTCCGGCGCGGGTACTCTTTCTTTGTACCCTGCATCGACCATGAAGCGGCCAGAAAAACTCTGGCCGTGGTCACCAAACGGCTGAAGCTCAAGACCGTTAGCAAAGTTGTGATCGAAGACGGTATCAAGGGCTTGCGCGTTTGGCGACTCTGAATTACACTGGAGCCGCTGGAGTTGGACCAGCATTTCTCCTTGGTTGCTAGTAAGTTTACCCCCCGGACCTTGCGGAACGGGGGGTTTTTTACTTCTGGCGGTTCTTCTCTTCGCGCTTGTCCGCCGCAATCCGGGATGGGAGCAGGGCTTCTGCGAACGGTGCCACGTTTTTCTCGGTCAGCGTAACGCCCCGGAAGGATGTAGCTCGTTGCTCCTGTCGGCGTTCCAGAGAATCCGCAAGGTTGTCCGCCGTGATCTCGTACGTTGGGTACTTGCGGTTGAACTTCTCCATGTCCCTGAAGGAGTCGGTGTACGCGCCAAAGTCTTTCTCCCGGTACGTGCGGTCGAGTCGGGTCATGATCTTGTTGCGCTCGTTCAGAATCTTCTGCTCAAGGCCGATCACTTTGAACGTCACGTACTGCGTATTCGCAAGCAGGTCTGAGCGAAAGCCGACAGCTTGGAAGATCAAATCACCTGTGGTGAACGCATCCCGCGACAAAATCTCAACGCCCTTGTTGTCCTTTGCGCCCTCTTTCCAGTAGTTGTACGTGTTGATGTAGTTGCGGAAACCAGCAGGGGCGGCTTTGAGGACACCCTTCTTGTAGTCGCCCTCCATGAACGCGCCGTATGCGTCAGCCCAAGACAGGATCATGTTGGCTGTTGGGCCAGCCTTCTCCATGGCCATGGCTGTGATGCTCTCACGTGGGGTTGCGGTCTCTTTGGTGTCGCGCAGCCACATGTTGTTCAAGCTCACACGACCGGAGATGTCTGCACCGGTGATGGCATTGACAGGGCCGCGCTCAATCACGTCGGCGAGATCGTATCCAGCAACTTTAGTACCACCAAGCTGTTCTTTGAGCCAGACAGTGCGCCACCACAACTCGTAGCTCATGCTCTTGACATCTTCGGGCCACTCGTCGTCCTTGAGGGAGTTCCACATAGCGCCGAGGAAACCCATGACCGTGCTGAAACCCCACAGACCAACTGCACCGCCGAGTATCCAAGTGTGGCCCATAGTGCCGAAGAACTTCTTGGCTGCCTCAAATCGAGTGCGCCCGTTCATAGGCTTGATCATCTCGACAAAGTTTCTGCCCAAGAACGCAGTCATGTACACGGGGTACATCATGAACTGGGTAAGCACTTTACCGGCAGCGCCCTTCATAAAGTCAGGGCGGTTGTACTGGCCGTAGTTACCAAGAGCTTCGTTCGTATCGAAGACAGCGTTGTCCACTGCGGTTCCATGATCCCGGCCCGCTTTGCGGTTCAGTCGGTACGCTGCAAGGAACATGGCCTCACGGGACAAGCGTTCAGTCGAGTGCATCAAACCGCCGAGCACCAACGCACTGACGGTATCTTTGCCGAACTGCACCGTAGGCGACGAGATAGCATCAGTCGGCGTAGCCTTGTAGTCCAGCGCATCACTTGCGTAGGTGGAGGTGGTTACGTCACGAGCCAGCATGTCCTTGATAGCGCGGCGCTCGTCTTCACTGCGCGTGACGTTCTCAATGGATGGAGCCACCCACGAGTAGGTGCCGTCAGCGTTCTTCTGCATCACACCGTACTCTTGCCACACCTTCAGCATGTTGCCCATCTCGGCGTAGGCATTGCCGACACCATACTTTGTCAGCACGGGGATACCGGTCTGGAACAAGCTCAGCGGCTGAAGCATGGCCGAGGACATACCGCCCAAATAGTAAATGAACGAGAACTTGTTGGACCAGCCCGCAATGCTCTCGGCCATAGATGGTTTGCCAGCCGACAACGCATCTGACACACGGCGCTCAAACGCAGAGACGTACGGCTCGTAGGTCGGACGGTTCTTGATCGAGTCACGTGCCTGAGACAGCGAGTTGCGCAGCAGGGGTGCGTACTTGATACGGGCAAGCTGAGTTGCCATCTTGGTGGTCGTGTCGGCCACGTTGCGCAGCAAGTCGGTGCGGAAACCAGCGAAGCCCTTACGGTGAATGAACTGCTTGCGGAAGCTCTGCTCAGGCATTGTCTGCAAGTAGATTTGGTACACCGCATCTTTGAGCTGCTCTTTGGCCTCGGGAGTGAACTCTGTACCTGCACCAACACGATCAATCTCGCCGAACACGCCGGTCAAGAGCTGGCTATTGCCGACTGTAGCTTTACGCAAGGCGCTGATGTCGTTGCCGAACACAAAGTCTTCCGACTCCAGCAAGTCCTGCATGTTGCGGTCGCGGCGCTTTTGGAACGCAGCGTTGGACTCACCGGGCTTTTGCTTCACTTTCTCGTCGGCAAAACCTTGCATGGCGCGGTCACGCTCACCCATGCTTTCAAACATGAAGAACTGACGGGTCTCACCACTGCCGATCGACAACCAGAAATCACCACGGCGCACCAGTGGGAAGTACGGTGTGATCTTGCTACCGGTCTCGTACATGGCCCTGATCTTCTTAATCAGGTTGGCTTGCTCCGCCATCGGCAAACCAGACTGTGTGATCTGGTCATCGAGCAGTTTGGTGAAGTAGTTCGACAGAGTCTCGAAGTGCTTCTTGATGCGGTTGTAAACGCGCTGACCCTCGGGGCCCAGATCGTCATACATCTGATCGAGCTTTTTATTGCGCAGGGTCTGAGACTTGTCCGCTGGGTCGTACTCGGCGAGAGTCGCCATGTGCGTAACCTTGTCCAGCTTGTCGCGCAGGGTTGGGTCCTTGCGGTACGCACGGGCAATATCGTTGGTCAAGTCGCCCGCAGCTTTGAGCAGCGTCTGAGTCATGCCACTCATCTTCTGCATCAGCTTGTCGGTGTTCTTCAACTCCGGCACTGTGTTCGCAGCCATCTCGGCCATGAAGTCAGTAGTCATTGCGTAAGTAAACGCAATCCGTGCACCGAGATTCATACGCTGATACAAGTCGCGGAGCGCGGGGATAATTTTGCGCGGGTCTTGCGCCATCTGCAGCAGAGATACTGCCTTGCTGTACTCCTCCCCGTTCTGGGACTCTTCAAACTTAGCGTTTGCTACGTTGACCGCACGGTTCAGTTGCTTTTGGGTGCGGACGGCATTTCCAGTCTCCGCAGTTTCGCCACCATCTCCGGCAGGCTGGCCGACTTGTCCAGTACTTTGAGCGCTTGCTCCAAGCTGTTCTGATACGCCGGGTCCTCCTTGTCCTTCTGCGCGTTCGCCTTCCATTGGCTCAGAAGCGCCTTCATCTCCGATTTGTTGGTAGCTAGCGTCTTGGAAGCGGTTGCCACGAGGTTTGAGATTTCCACTGCGGAACTCCTTGTCTAAAAATTGGAAGATGTCATCGTTGCTGGTGATGACTTTGGTCAGGTCTTTTTTGGCCTGTTGTAAATCAAACGATGGGTGCGTGTCAAGCAGCGTCATGATCTTCTGCATCTCAGACGCAAAACTGCCGCCGTGGTTACGCACGCGGAAGTGGGCCATCTCGTGGACCATCGTGCCGATCATAGACACCGCAACTTGCGCAGGGGTGCCGCGCAGGTCAGTCGTAGCCGGGTTGATGAACATACCCTTGAACGGCACCATGATGCTGACGCCGTAATACTCGTTGTCGATACTCACACCAAAGGCTTGAGTAGACATATCAGAGTACGTGCTGTCAATGGACAGCAAAGCATCGCGCAACGTATGGAACGTCTGGCCAATGGCTGACAAGTACTTGTTGACACGAGCAGCGCCAAATTGGTCACGTGCAAGATCGGACAAGGACTGAGGCGTGCCCTTGGGCATCTCCACAGGGATGTCGTTCATCGTGGCCCACTGAAGCACCTCGGATGGTGTACCCGAATAGTTAATAATCGGGTTACCGCTGTCATCGTTGGCTGTCATCCACAGCCGACCGTTGCCCAAATCTACGACTGAATATCTTACGGGGTCTTGGCTCTGCAGAGCTTTCAGCGCAGCCTCGGCATCACCCGGATTCAAGGCCGACACATCCGTCTGCGTGTTGTCATGGATCATGACCTTGGTCGAGTCGATCTCATTCTGCGGAATGGTCAGCTCGTCGATGCGGATGTTCGTTTTCTCCAAGTCTTTGGCGGTCAACTCGGGCAGTGCGCGGTTGTTCACATACAGCACGCCGTCACGCACTTCTACTTGGTCGCCGGGTTTGATCAGTGTGAACGCGTTGTCGCTTGGAGGGGCGGTTGGCTCCAGTGCTTCTGCTTCAGTCACCGACCCATCGGCGTTGACGTACTGCACCGTGCCGAAGTTTTTGACGCCCTCGGCCAGATCAAGCTGGCTGTAGATAGCGGTGATGTAGTTGAAGATTTTGCCGAAGTCATCCTTGGCCACAGCCGAGAAGTTCTGACGGTTCAAGTCAAACGGATACCCAGCGTCTTCTGGCCTGACGTTCTCGGCGGGAGTCACATCCACATAGAACGTGCGCTTGATGTTCTTACCGTCAAAACCGGGGCGATCTTTGATCGAGGTGTCGAATTGCCACAGACCGTTAGACAGCACGTGAGTGTTGCCCTTGTACGATGGGTCTGTCTTCTCCTTAGACACGTAGATACGTGCAGTACCCCAAGCAAAGTTGACGTTTGCAAACGGAGTGAAGTCATTGACCGGAAACTTAGAACCGATAGGCAGCTCGTTATTACCGTACCCGTAATCGACGTTGACATCAATATCACCAAACAGCGGGCTGTGTTCCAGCACGGGAGCGTTCTTGAGGTCCCATTTGCTAAAGTTAATTTTTTCCTGCTCGCCAGTAGACTCGTTAGTGAACGTCTCAGGAATAGTCACAGTCACCGCAGTACCGTGGCCATCGGGGAACAAAGTCTCAATGTAGCGTTGCACGGTCGCTGGGTCTTTAGTGGTTTCGATGTTAGGCCCCCGGTCTGGATCATCCAGCGCAGCCTTTAAGTCATCACCGTTGGTGACCATGCGAGAGATCACGCCATCGCGCAGCGACACGACTTCAAGCTGCTTGTTCTCGAACAGGAACAGCATCTTGGCAACGCCGAGACCACCGGACGCACGCTTTGTCTCTTTGACAGTACCAGCAATCTGCAAGAACTGATTGCCCATCACGCTGGTCGGCATACCAAGGCCGTTGTCCACAACGCGGATAGAGCGGTTGGTGTCGTCAATCTTTACGTCGATGCGGCCCTTGGTAAGCTGCCCCTGCTCCAACGAGCCCTTGATAGCGTCGAAGGAGTTTTGGAACAGCTCTTTGATCGAGACAGCGGCAATGTCTTTCGGCGTGCCGTACAGCTTGGAGCCGAGCATCTTGGCCAGACGCTGCACGTTGGCAGTTGGGCGAGCCTTGATGGTTGTTTCTTCCGGCAGCGGCTCGCTGGCCTTTGGCTCTTCTTTCTTGCCAAACATCCCAAACATAGAGCTTGCTTGGTCCCCAGTGCGAGCTGGATACTGCGGAGCCTTGGTGCTCAGGATGGTGTCGGTCACGACGATCAAGTCGGTGAAGGCGTTGGTAGTGTCCTCGTCCATACCGAACAGCTCACGGATACCGCGCACAAAGCGGTTGAAGTACGAAGTGTCTTCCTCGTACCCTTGGGCCTTCATCAAGAAATTCTGGAACTCGGGGTCGGTCATGCCGTACGCAATAAACTCGCGTGGGTCTTCCAAAACTTCACCACGATCAGCCAGCAAAGACAGATACTCAGGCAGCTGCTTTTTAGCCGCCATGTCGTTGAACGTGCTGATGGCACTGTTCATTGTGCGCAACAGATCACCCGCAGCGCGGACCAAAGGCGAGTTAAGGTCTGCGCCCTTCTTGATAGCCTCGATAGCCAGAACGATCTTGCGGTTGGTGGCCGCGTGCAGCAGCTCGTGCAGGATGGTCAGGTTGTTGATGCCTTGGTTCTCGCCAAAGGATGCACCGCGCACGTAAATCACACGGTCACCCGTGTTGTAGTTCTCGATGTACAGCGCAATGGAACGATCCCAGTGGCGAGCGTTCTTGGCGGTCTTGAGCTGTGCTGGCAGCTCTTGACCTTCTTCAATAACCACAAACTTCACGTTGGTCACAAAGTTGCGCAGGCGCTTGCCGAGCGCCTTTTGGAAGTCGTTGCCCGTCTTGATGATGTGGTTCAAAGCCTGAACGCCATTGGCGAACTTGCCAAATGCGGTATCCGGTGTGCCCTTGGTCACACGGGAAGAGCTAGCCTGCTCGCCTTGGAGTGCAGCCTGCGCACGTTTCTGCGCCTCCATACCTGCTTTGAGATCAGCTTTTTCTTTCTCAGAGATGTCAGGGCGAGCCAATGCGGCTTTGACACGTTCGCCAACCATAGTGCCCCGGAGCAAGGGGTCAGCCTGCAGCTGCAACAAAGACTTGATGGTCTCACGGCGCTCGGCTCGGTGGTCGGCCAGAGCTGCTTCGTAATCTTCGTCGGTCTCAAAGTCGCCTTCGTCTGGCAACGCAGCCAGCTCGTCCAGCTTGTTGGTCAGTCGGATAAGCGAGCGTTCAGCCTTGGCCTTGGCCGCTTGGACCGGGCGCTTGTTTTCCGCACGCTGCTGCTTTTCTTCCTCAGTCAGCTTAGCTGGTCGGCCACGCTTGGCTTTGGGCGCGGCCCCTTCTTCAGCTACTCCGTTTTCGGTCAGATAATCGTTGATACGCAAGAACCCCGCAGGTGGGATGCCCCCTTGCGTAAGCCCGTCGATTTGCTGAATAATTTGCTGCCGAGTTTTTCCTTGGGCAAGTCCATCTTCTACAGTTTTCACAACCATGCTACGTAGCATGGCGGAGTCTTCAGCAGAGATTTCTTCGTTTTTGGCATCGGGCCTAGCGGGGCCAAGAATAGGTCCGATACGCTCGCCAAGCGTCAATGCACCCTGCTGTTCGCCTTCTCCCGCCACAGTTCCTGCAGCAGTTTGTCCAGCAGGTACCACTCCACTTGGCTGAGTGCTTCCAACCCCTCCGGTGGGGGCGACTCCACCGGGCTGTCCAGCCACTCCAGCGCCTGTTCGATCTGCGGTACTGACAGTTGGTTGGGCATTGACTGCGCCCTCTCGTTCGGCTTGCGCATCTGCTTGTGCCTCCTCTGTAGCTTGTTGGATAGCCAGTTGATTGGCTTGCTGTGGCTCCATGCCCGCATCTACAAACTCGCGTGTCAGCTCGATGATGCGAGGGGCCAGAACCTTGCGTTGCTCAGCTTCTTGGGCGACGAGCATCTGCTCAGCCTGCACCCGTGCGTCTTCTGCGGGTATACCCGTAGATTCAATCTCGGCAGTGAGCGCAGCCAGCTGTTCTTCTTTTGGTATGTTCCCGAAGTTGGTTTCGGGAACATCGGTGGGGGGAGCTTCCGCAGTTTGGTCGGGAGGCACCATCTGGTTGCGGCGCTCAGGCACCAAGAACCCTTTGCTCTTCGCCGCGAGCAGGGCTTGGTAGTACCCCATGTCGTCTGGACGTTCGTACCTAGGGGTATCCGCCTTCAATACGTCGCCGAGCTTCTGGGCACCCTTGACCGCTCCGAGCGTTACGCCAGCTTGCGTACCCGCTTGAATGATCGTTTGGCGCAAAGTCTCTTCCAACTGTTGATACAAACCGGCCACGCTGGGGTTCTTGTTGAGGCCCACTCCCGGCACGATGTCAATCCCGTACTGAGTCAGCGTAGTAGCCATCTCTGATGGGATTTCTTTCACCGCCGCCTTGCCGATGTACTCGGCGATCTGGTTGCCGGTTACCTTCTCCCCTTTGGCAGTGGCGTCAGACACAAACTTGCGCAGGCCAGCCATCGCCTTTTCCATACCGAAGCGCTCGAAGAAAATCTCCGCAGCCGCCATAGGAACAGCACGAGCCGCCGCCGCTGCGGGGGATTGACCCGCAGCACGAGCTTCGCCGTAAGAGTCGCCGAACTGTTGGACGCCCGCCTGCAAAAGAACAGGAGCTGCCGTACCAGTAAGCACGCTCAGGGCAATCATGGGGGTCTGTCCGGCCAAGGACGAAATGGCCCCTTGTGCCGAGCGTTCAAAAATACTATCGCCTTTGGGGATGGCTTGCCGCCCAGCCTCGACCATACGCCGAGCACCAGAGATGTCGCGCTGCATCTGCTTGTCGCCGGTAATGTCAGCAAACACGTTCATCAGGCCAAGCCCAGCCTGCTTGTATTGCGCTTTAGTCTCCTCACCGACACGGTCAAGGAACCCAGCGTCCTTAGTCACCTCACGCATCCGAGCGGCTTCTTGGTCGGCAATCTCGCCTTCGATGTCCCGGTTCATCTGCTGAAGGTCGGGGCGGGCAACACCCTGCTGGGCTTGCTGGCGGGCAAGGTTCAAGGCTGCTTCAGCCTCCATACCCTGATCAATGAATCGTTTCTGTTGTTGCTCCAGACGCAGGTCGGTCAAGTTTTGGAGCGACGTGGGCTGCATCTTGTCCCTAGCAGCGTACCGACCTTGGATTACTTTGGCCGCACGACCGTAAACGTCTGGGCGTTGGAGCATCTTCTCAAGCGCAGCGCTGCGCTTGGCTTCCGGCATTGCGTTGAGTTGTGCTTCCAGACCGGAAACAAACTCGGGTCGAATCATCTTGTCCTCGGTCGGCAGTGGACCGGGCATCTTCTGGTCTTCGAGAACGTTCTCGCGCTTGGGTGCGCGGGCAGCGGCCATGATGGAGGAGCCGAAGTCATCCCCCATTGGGTTACCCATTTCAAACCCACCGCCTTGTGGAGCGGGGGCTTTCTTTGGGCCGAGTGAAGTGGTGGAGAGAAACTGTTGGCGGACTGCGTCAAGGTCAGTTTCGGGCACCTGTGGGGCTACGACACTGTCGAAGTATTGGTTCCGAGCAACCTCTTTTTGATCATCCGGCAGTGCCTGAAATGCCTCACTACCGACAACGTCAACCCACTTTTTCGCCATAGCAACCCCTTATTACGGGGCGCTACTTGCTCAATTATTGCCGCCCCAGAGGCTACTATAATCGTTTTGGCCGCCCCGTGGGGAATTATTGTTTACGGGCGCGTTTCTACCCGCATTAGCGCGAACCCGAGCAGCTTCGTCCCGCAGCATCTGGGCTTTCGTAGCCGCATCCGCCTTGACGTACTCCGGTGTGAACTTGAGCTTCTGCTGCGCTGTAGTGATCTGGTTGCCAAGCACAATGTCCTGCTGGCCTTCAACCTGACCCGCACGAGTTGGGCCGTAGTCGGCAGTTCTGGCCCGGTCCATAGCACGGCGCAAGGCGTTCACGTTCGCCAGCGTAGATTCTGTTGGGTTGGTCTCGTGCGCAACCTCCGCCGCAGCGAGCTGCTCGGCCAACTTAGGGGGTTTAGCCGCGCTAACCTTAGCGGGGGCTGGAGGCAAAGCGAGGCGACCGGACTTGTACAGTACCTCGGCCATTGCTTTCTTTTTGGCCATCCCAGCGTTGTACGCTTTCTCGCGGTTGGTGTTGGCTTTAGCAACTTGCGCTTCTGCTTTGTCGTGCAGGCCCATGCGCTGGTCTGCTTCAGCCTTGGCCAAGTTCAAGTCCATACTGGACAGAGCGCGTTTTTGTTCCTTGTCGGCACGCAGAGCCTTGCCGTAAGACTCACCGAAGGCACCGCCAGCATTGGCAAGCCCCTGCACGAACCCACGACCTTTAAGCATGCCAGCGGCAGCTTGGAGCGCAGCCAGACCACGGCCTTCGCGCAAAGACTCGGCGCTTTCCCCACGCTGGGACTCAATGTCGGCTTTGATTTTGTCCAGCACGTCGCCGTAAATTTCCTTCCCACGAGAGGTGGAACGGTCATACAGGGTCTTTTCTTCCGCCGCTGTAAGGGGAGAGTAACCTTTGTCCGCAGCCATTTGCTGTTGCAGCGCCTGCAAACCGGACATAGATGAGCCATAAACAGCCAAGTCACCTCTACCAACGGGCATGCGGTCAGTTACCTGCTGCCCGGTATCCTCATCGTTTTCGTCTTCATCCCCGGCAAACGCAACCATGCCCCCACCAGCCATCATCTGCTGTTGCTGCTCTTGAGGTAGCTGGTTGAACGCGCCCATCATCCCGCCACGCTCGGAAGCGCGTGAGGCCATTTCTTGCTGGATGATCTGTAACTGCTCCACGTCACCACGCATCTGGGCCGCTTCAGCGGCTTGCTTCAACTGTGGGTCCGACAGCTTGTCCACGATGGCTTCGATGTTTTGCGCGCTGTCAACGCTACCACCATCAGCGTAGGAGGAAACAGTACCGCCATCAGCTCTGGCCAGCTGGCTCAGGCCATAAGCACCCATACCCAAAGAGCCGAGTGTTTGGGCCGTAGTAGGCCCCTGCGCGTACATGGTACTGACACCACCCATAGGAGTGCCGCGCATGATGTTCGACAGGAACGACAGCTGCTGGTATGGATACGCTTGCTCCGCAGCGTAGTCCTGCATGTTGTAACCGAGCTTGGCTTGCTCGTTGGCTTGCTGCTGGGCACCGAATTGATTTTGCAGGCCCAGAATATCTTTTTGCTGGCCGAACTGTTGGGTGCCGATATTGGCCAGTTGGCCCGCGCCAGAAATGGCTTGGCCGTAGCCTTGCAGCCCGAGTTGGGAGCCAAATTGCCGTGCTTGCTGGGCATTTTGAAACGCGCTTTGCAAGCCTTGAGCTTGGATACCGCCGAGCTGTGTGCCCAGATTGCGCTGACGCTCGGCTTCCACAATAGCTTGGCGGCTGCCGCCGAACGCACCACGCTGCACGGCCTGAGCCTGATCGGACTGACGCTGGATGTTTGACTGGCGAATAGCTTCTTGCTGTTGGGTATCAACCACGTTCTGCATGTACGGAGACATAAACCCCTGCATTGAACCGGGGTCGGTCGCCATGTTCATATAGTTTTGACCCGCGCCCAGACTGCCAATAGCACCGGCACCAGCAATACCCATTGCAGGGCGCAACCCTTGCGAGGGCTGAAGATTCTGTGCGCCTTGGAACGATTGGTTTTGCAACCCGGTAAAACCTGCCACACGGCTAGGATCAATACCAGACTGCCGTGCCCAGTTGCCATAGCTTTGGTATGGCTTATCTACCGCGAGAGATTCTGCTTTCGCAAGGTTCCGTTGCGCGGTAGGTATTGCCCAGTCAGGCAGGTCTTGCTTAACAGTTTGCGTTTGTTCCGCAGGGGCGCTGCTACCACCGCCGCCATAGACAATGCGCCCGCCTTCTTTGCGGGTTACGGATTCGCCAAGGGGCTCACCCAAGGCTTCAAGTTGTCGGCGGGAGTAGCTCATGATTGCTCCGTACTCAAGATTTTCGTGTACAGCTTGTCCGTATGCTTGTAGCCAAGATACTCAAACAGCCGTGAGTTGTCCATATGAATTTTCGTGTGCATGATGACGCGATTGACACCATCCGCACGCAGGGCTTCTTCCGCAAACTGGAACAAACGGATACCCGTACGCCCCAATCGATGTTCTTTTCTGAGGAAGTAAATGTCCTCAAACGCTGTTTTGCAAGACTTGTAGTGTAAATGCGGTTGCACAATAAAGATAGCGTAACCGACTAACCCGTGCTCATCCCTCGCGGTTATACACTTGAGAAACCCTGCCATGTACAGCCGCCCATACGCCTCGTAGTCGGGTATGAGTGGGAAGTCTTTGGTGACGCACAACTCGTCGTAGTGCAGTGGAATGACTTCCTTCAACTCCTCGATGAAGGTCGCGGGGTCTTCTACGGCGTACTCAATCATGCGGGCAGCAGCTTCTCTGCGCGGCTGTTAACGGCTACGCGGTTCTTGCCAATCGACTTCTTGCGGGCCTTCTGCACGCGGTCCATCATGGCGTACAGCTTACGTGCACCCGCCTCGGTCGAGCCATTACCTAGTTCAGAAACGATACGAGCAGGCACAACGAACTCACCATCAGCAAGACGCGCTGGGCGCTTGTTCGCAATCGTTGCAGGAATGGAGTCAGATACGCCATCGCCGGGACCTTTCAAAAGCCGACCACCGTCGGAGTAGTCGCCAAGGTGGGAAATACCACCCCGGGCAAACATCTGGCCACCGTTAGCCATCATGGTGCTCATACGGTTTTGGTTAGACATCTCTTCGATTGGCCCCCCTGCTGCCATAGCGCGAGGTGAAGTTACTGTTTGTGCGTCACGGTATCCGGGGGCTTGACGGGCGTATGAACCAGTTTTGTAGTCGTACGAATACTCGTATGGGTTAGGGCCGCTGCCTTTGTACTCGGCTTGTTTTTGGTCGCCCATAAGCACTGGGGCCGCTGCCATCATTCCTGTTTTCAGAAGTCCGGGAGCACCGCCCATTTTGGTCATGAACGCATCACGTGAGGCTGGGTTATCCATAAGCCCGGACAGCCCCCGCTTTGCATTTGTAAGGCTGTCGGTGTTTGCAGGGTTGAATCCTGCCACAGCTTTGTTCTCCATAGCCGCTCTGTCCATGCCAGCTAGCATATCTGTCTGCGGCACCATGGGTGCAGGGGCTGCAACGGGGGCAACCGGCGCAGAATAGACATCCGCCATAGCATCCAACGAGCTCCGCGCAGGGGTAATCTGGGACAGATTTGCGCGCTCCATAATTGGGGCTCCTACCTCAACACTTGCAGCAGGGGCCACCGCAGTATTCTCCAATGCAGCTGCTTCCATACCCTGAAGTGGGTTAACCACACTCTCTGCCCCAGCAGCGGCAGTCCCGGCAGCGCTCAGACCACCAGCCAAACCTGCGCCGCCGTATGCGCCGAGACCAGCCATCAGACCTTTTTTCAGGCTACCCGTGGCCAATCCGTAACCACCGCCGACCATGGCTGCTGCCAGAGGAGCGCCAACACCCGTAGCGGCCAACCCTACACCGAGCAGCGTCGGCAAAAGATTCTTGAGGAACCCAGCTTCGGGTAAACCCGTATCAGGGTTGATGGTCAGGGAGCCACCGTGCGCCTTGGCAACTGCCTGAAGGCCAGCCACCTCTTGTGGGGCCATATGGACTAGGGTCGTGTCTGGGCCACGGCCACGCGAGGCCATGTGTTGTGCGGCAAGTTGCAGGCTCATGTGCGCCTCTCGGAAAGGGGGTTGGTCGAGTCTATCACGGGGGAAGCGCGGAGACAAATGAAAGTGTGGCCACAACAGACTGCGTTGAGGGGCGAACCGGGCCAGTAGATGCGGGGTAGTGCTGTATCGTCACAGTGGCGTTGGTGGTTGACCACCAAATCTCCACGTAGTCGTTGGCCTGCATCTGGAGGTAGTAATTCCATCCAACAATCTCATGCGCCTCATCCCCTGCTGACGCGCTTTTATGGGCTGGGATTGACACAAAACCTGTTGACCCCGGAATATCTACGCCATTTTGACGCAGCCAAATACTCATGTCTTGAATTTGGTTGTCCGTGTTTTGAAACTGAGCACTGAACTGTAGGTTGTATATGCCAGCAGTTGCCGCTGTGATCTTTGAACTTGTAATGCTGACACCATTGGCAAAATCCGTAGTGTTGAGCGTCATCAACGTGGCGGTATTGGCCGTTGTCGTTTGATCTTGATCGCTTGAAAAAGCCCCGTAGGGAAACCGCACCCCAGAGCCATCAATTGAGCCTGAGCCAGTTTGTAGCTGCCCCAAAATGTTGTCGAGTCGGTTGAAGTACAAACGCAGCACATCGCTGTGCTGATCATGAAACTGCTTGTCGTACTGTATTGGTGCGGTAGGCAAACGTGGGGCTACAACCCTGTTGAGTTCGTACTCAGAAGTGACGATCAAAGTCATGCTTATCTCCGGCCATCAGGACGCACATCGACCGAGGGGACGCCAAGCTGCCACTGAACCCCAAGGCCATCGGAGCTAATCTTGAACGCCATCTGACGACCGCGCACGCGGGTATAAACAATCTGCGTAAACTGCTGCACCGTGTAGTTGCGCTGCCCAGAGTAGTTCTGCGTACTGGTTACCGTGGGGGTGGCTGCAACGCTGTAGTTAGCGCCGGGGTTCTGCCGAGGGCGCACAGTGAACGTCACCGCAGGGTTGTTGGCGTAAGAACCATCAAACGTAACGTCTGGGATCATCCGCCACACAAAGCCGTAGTTGTGCCCGTCGCCAATGTTGAAGTCGGCTGATTGAACGAACGAGGAAATGGGGCTTGGCGGGTTGGTCGTGCCGTCGTCAACACCATTCTCGTGATAAATAAGCTGCCCACCATATCCTGCTGCCGTAGGATGGTCCCGAAGCGGGGTATCAAGCCAAGCAGTCCGAGCAAGGTTGCCGTATGACCAGACTTTTTCCAAGTGGTTGTACACCACATAACGGTCGATGGTCGTAGAGTTGGCAGAGCAGTAGTACCACCAGATTTCGTTGAAGCCCTCGTTGGTGCCTGCAAAGAACTGATACTGCTGCTGCAGGTTGATGTCACCAAAGATGTACTGGCGCAACGGGCAGTAAAGCGTCTCCACACGACCAGAGTACATGTAGAACTTGTCCAGCCCCATCCAGTACGTGATGTTGGCAGCTGTGGCTTTGGCGTTGGGCCCGGCAATCGAGATGTTGTCACCCAGAATCTGGAAGCCCCAGACATAGGGTGGGCCAAGGTACTGCATGGAGTAGATAGCGGCGTCGGTCCAGACCAAAATCTCCTGACGAGCCTGTTGGTGCGCAACGATTGACGAGCCCGTACTTAGACGGAAACTGCCCGCTTGATTGGTGGCAGCCGGAGTCCACAGTGCGTAGTCCTCCTGATCCGACCAGCGTACCAGCAAAGGATCAATTGTTGCGGAACCATAATCGTTGCATCCAAACGCAATCACAAAACGTGAAGAGTCTGATACGGCTACAGCGTTACATATCGTTGGGCAGTCAGTGTCGGTGGTGTACGGCGCTGGGCTCGTAGAGGACAGCAACACGGCGCGGTTGTATACGAAAGGCGAGACAGCATCAACTTTCCAGAGGTACAAAGCACCGCCGCGTGGGTTGATGATAAGGTCCTGACCGTAGTTGTTCTGGCTCCAGAGCCGCAACTGGGAAGCCAAGCCAACACTCGACGACAACCCCCACCCCGTAGCACCCGAGTACTGCTTAACAGCCGCGCCGTTGGCGTGCGTAGTCGCGGTGCTGCCAACACCCCGGACACATCCGGTAAAAGTCGTGGGGGTTACACCCGAATACGTGATGTACTCGGCATCAATACCAATCGCCCCCGAAGCCGCAAACCCGGTGGTAGAGAGCACAGTAATGGTGGTCGCCGAAGAATTCAACGCGCCGTTGAGCGTTGTGGAAGCTGAAGCAAACAACGTCCCGCCAAAACCGCCAGCGCCCCAGCCTGTCAAAACCTCAAAAATTTCAGCGCCTACAGAGATTTGATACGTAAGCGTTGCCGCACCGGTGGTGCCCGAAGATGTTGCTGGCGCTGCGACAACAATACTGAAGGTAGCGGCATTCAAAACCGTGATGCGGAACTCTTGGTTCAACGCAGATGCTGGGATGCCGTTCACTGCGCCAGCGACACCGGAGATGGTCACGAAGTCGCCCGTGCTTGCGCCGTGCCCTACGTTATTAACCGTCACCGTAGTGGAACCGTTCACCGTTGTAAACGCATTAGATGCAACCGTTACAGTGCTGCGGATTGGCGTGACATCATTGAACGCGCCCCCGACGGAGGGTTGGATGTAGTACTTCAGGTTGGTGCCTACGCCCATCAGGTTGAAGCCTGCCAGCGTGACCCAGTTCCACAGCGACCGCGCAACGCCCCAGTACGAACCTGTAGGGGGCAGTAGCCCAGAAATAGACCCGCCAGTGTCTTTTACCCAACCGCCGATCTTCTCGGGATAGCCCGAGCGAAAGCGCACCTTGTCCATCTCGAACCAAGTGCCTTCATTGGCCAGAGTCGTCGATTCTCGGTTAACGCCGGGTCGGAGTTGGAGCTTTTGCAGTGGCATGTGGGCCTCTTAGGTGAGCACGGCCAGCGCGTGGTTGATGTGTGCTTGATACGGTCTTCAAGCCCGATTGTCCCACCGTTGATCTTCTTTGTCATCCCGGTGTAGTCCTTGGCGTCAGCCTCT
>Ga0114982_1000230_pt1 | contig 30370 bp, 19 predicted proteins | sample Shrwel_input2_FT_FD_87183 | JGI IMG/M metagenome (GOLD analysis project Ga0114982, IMG submission 87183) | Subsurface microbial communities from deep shales in Ohio, USA - Utica-3 well 1 S input2 FT | ecosystem: Environmental > Aquatic > Deep subsurface > Shale gas/oil reservoir > Produced... | reverse complement strand
TAAGGCCGATCGAACCAACGCCCTCAAGCCGGACGAGTACCTCGCCGAGCAGGCCGGCCTCGGCCACTTCGGGGCTGACCTCGGGCTGCAGGCCAAGACCAAGTACGCCGCGGACTACAGCGCCACCTACCAAGGCGTCGTCCGACTCTTCCCCCTCCACGTCACCCTGGGCAAAGGCCTCAAGCCCCAGTCCTGCATGTCCATCTATATGGATTGGGACCCCGTCGCCCAGAAGCTCCTCCTCGCCCGCTTCGGCCGCCACGGCCGCGGGGCTTGATTGTAGATTGATAATATGATTAAAACATTAATCCACATGTGGAGTCACGGAAGTAACCCCCGCCCCAAGCTTATCGGCGCCTTAGAGGCAAAACTTGGACCGCTGCATTCTGCGGTCGAACTAGGACTAAGCGCCGCTGAAGTCCTTGGGCGTATCGAGAGGTCCGTGGCAAATGAAAAGGCGGCAATCGAATCGGCTCCGCCAGTCGCTTTCATGCCGTGGGAGTGGGAACCAAGCTCTGGTAGTATCCGGTTGGATCCCGCTAGGATTACAGAGCTGAAAGCTATGCAGAGGGCTTCGTCCCACAAGATAGAGTCCACTCTAGAGTCCGCCGCTCGTGCGTATCTGATTCCCATCAAGGAAGTTTGTCCGCCGAACACCGACATAGATGATGATGCGCCAGCTCGCCCGGATCGGGCTAGGCTCGCGGGCTGGGTGAAGTCAATGGGTACTTCGGCGCGCTACGTTCCGTTGCTTCGCGGCACTCGATTCAGGGGCGAGCTAAAGTATCGGGAGTTCAATTGGGACGATTGCCGGGACGAGGATTTCATTCTCTACGTGGAGGAGAATACTTTGACTCAGCAGCGGAAACTCGAGGCGGTCGATACTCTCCGTAAGAATATCCCGTACCTTGCTCCCCTAAGGGCCGCGTTAGGCGGTCGGTCCGACGGTGCAGTTTTACAGGAGGTGTTTGCAGGGCCGTCGCAGGTCGAGTGGCGTTTCCTGACCGACGAAACGCGTTCAGGCTGTAGTCAGCAGAGGGACTTCGTCGAGAAGGCCATGGCTACTCCCGATTTCGCGTTTCTTTGGGGGCCTCCCGGTTCAGGTAAGACTACGGCCATCTGCGAGCTAGTGGCCCAGCTGGCCGCAAAGGGCAAAAAGATTCTCCTTTGCGCGTCGACGCACGTGGCCGTCGACAATGTAATCGAGAAGCTGGAAGAATTCAGCCTCTGCGCCCGTCCGGACTCAGAGGCTAGCCTTGGCGTTGAGGTCATTCCTCTCCGGATCGCTACCGACCCGGCAAATGTCTCAGATGCGGTGCAGCCTTACATCGAGGGGACTTTCGTCGAGGGGGAGAAGGAGCGAATTAAGGCCAACCTTCGTCGGCATTCAAAGTATAAGGCTGCGAAGCGGCTCCTCCAGGCGCTGGACGATGAAGGGGATTCGCTCGCCGCACGTCTGGCCCGTGATTCGGCAAATCTAATTTGCGGTACCACAATGGGATTCATGCAGTACGAAGACCTAAGGCATCGCGGTATTTCGACGACGCCCGCTTTCGACTATGTGATACTCGATGAGTGCAGCAAAACCACTCTGGACGAGTTCCTGGTTCCGGCAGTCTATGGCGCTAAATGGATCCTGGTCGGTGACCCTTATCAACTTTTCCCGTATAGCGAGGAAGAGGATGCGGCTGCCGCTATCAGCAAGGAAATCGAAGGGGAAGTCGCCGACAATCCCCAGATCCGAGATGAAGTGGAGAAATTCATCCAACTTGCGCAGGAGGAGCAAATGCTCCGTCTAGAAGGCTCGTCTCGGCATGGCGCCCTCGTCGATGTGCTCCACAAGAAGTTGGCCGACCTCCAGTCGCTATCGCCTGCTTGCCTTGAAGCGCTCCAGACGACCTTGTCCGTGAAGCTATGCTCGGTGTTAGAGCAGCTCATCGGGGGCAACGAAGGCATTCCTAGTCCCATGTTTAAGGCACTCGAGGGGCTCCCGTCAGGAGTCGTCCAGGGCAGGCTTGTCAGGCTGGATTACCAGCATCGCATGGATGCCGCGATCGCAGACTTCCCCTCTAGGGTCATTTACGGTGGGCGCTCGATGTTGACCAAGCTGAAGGAACCAAGGGCGAAGTTCCATATTGATGAAAGAGTCGTTAAGCGCGATATCAGGAAGACCGAGTCTTTCGACATCTCCGACTCCCGTGGCATCAAGCGGATTAGCCCGACCGAGGCCGTCTTGGCTATGGCGGAGATCGCAATGATCTCCAGATGGGTGCAGGACATGAGGCCGGACAGGCCCCCAAGCGTCTACGTCATCGCTTTTTATCGCAATCAGCGGGAACTGCTAGAGCGCTCTTTTAAGCGCATGAAGGCCTTGGATGAGTTAATACGTCTGAACGTGCTATTCCATACCGTGGACACTTGCCAAGGGCATGAGGCGGACATTGTGATTCTTAGTTTCGGCCGAGACTCCGACGGCCAGCGCAGTTCGTTCATGCGATCCTTCAACCGCGTGAACGTTGCGCTAACGCGAGCCAAGTCTCACCTGATCCTGACCAGAATGCCGCCTAAGAATGAATCAGGTGACATTGTCGACAGGCTGTATGAAGAGCTGGCCGCAGGCAGGATGGCAGAAGGAAATCATGACGTCTCGCCTAATGATAAATACGTGGTCGCGGTCCAAGCGGCCCTAATGGAGATGCGAAACTGATGATCACCACTATCCAGGCAAGCGGTGCTTTCCCCGTGTCGATCTACGCCTTGGGCGGTGAATTCATGCGGGCAAGCAAACTGCACGAGTGCGGAGCGGCGATTTCTCTGATCGAGGAGCTGCGTCAGCTGGGTGAGACTTGCGACGTGAGCAAGGTTGCGAAGGTGCTCTTTGCTGGCCGACTGAAGGTCGCGCGCCGGATATTGCAGCCCCTTATCGGCGCTGGACTGGTAGTCGTGGATGCTTCCGGTTGCCTTTCCGTCTGCGACAGCGATGAAGTCAGGCAGGCTTCGCTGGCGTTGTCAGAGCTTCGCTTCGAGCCGCCAGAACGCGGCTATAAGCTCGTGCTGATGCCGGAATCGATTCCGCCTTCTGCTGCATGTCTTCTCTCGGCGTTCCGTGTCGTCGAGAACTTGCCTCGCGGGTTTTTGTCTGATCATTTCAATCAGGTATTGGTTCCAAGTCCGGTGCATGAGCATGTCGCATGCGTTTCGTGTCAGAAGCAGGGGCCGTTCATCATGAAGACGGATACTGACTCAACGTTCGTTATCTATAAGCACGCCAGATCCGGCGTGCTTAAAATCAGCTACCACTTCACTCAGGAGCAGGTCGATGGGGTATTCCGACCCGGTAAGCTTGTGATTGGACTGGAAGGGGACGACATCAAGGAAAAGTCTTGGGGTTGGTTGATGGGGTCCCTCGAGAAGATGGCCGGCAGAAGGGGAAAATGGGAGGTACGTGTGACGACGCCTGCTGACGACGCCCTTTTCAGCTCGCTGCTCAAGATCAGCGGATATGCGCTTACAGATGTTCCGGGATATATGCGGGCTATCGAATCTAAGGGCCCATTCGATAGTCATCGCTCAATCTTCTATCGACCCTCTGGTCTCTCGGTGAAGTGCCATGGACTATCCGAAATGCCCGAGGATCCGTCGTCCGCGGTTGATCTCGCGCTTAGACGTCTGGCTAAAGATGCCGAAGATGGCGTCGTGGTAATATGCCAACCTGAAGCTCATGTTGCGGAACTTTGTCGTCGGTTCGGTTTTGAGACAGGCCCCGCCGAGGGCGAGGTCTCGGAGGCCATGTTGGCAGCATCGGCGAACATGGGAGGCGCTGCGCGCGCCCGTTTCTTTGCGGCAAATGATTGGGGGATCTCCGCATGAGTGACAAGACCACGAATCTTAAGCGCGTCGCCGATGCCGAGCGGAAAGAACGCACCGAACTCATCAAGTCCATGCTGGCTGGTGCTGGACAGATGGTCTCTCTCGGGACATTTTTGTTTGGTCACCCTGACTTGATCCGCTGGGTGCCCAAGGAGCGACGTATTTACCTGACGATCGGCGAGGCGGACATTGAGTTCACGAAGGCAGATGCGATTGCAGATCCTGGCAAGTATGCTTGGCTACGGTCAGACCTGGCGACGAAAGCAGCGGGCCTTTGTCTTCTTCGTGCTGTCCCAGGTCACCATCTCAAGTATATCCTGGTGGACCCCTTTTCTGAAGGTGCGCGAGGCTTGTTGCTGACTTCTAACCTTACGCCTTCAGGTATAGGCGTAGAATCACTATCCGACGCCAAGGTCTCTTCGCATGAGATGGAAGTCGAATTGTCTGCAGAGGAGACTCGCGAGCTCGCCTTATTGGCGAGGTACAACCTGTTCGGCGTAAAAAAGGTTCGAGAGTTTAAGCGCGGAGGGCTTCAGCCGGTTTCCCCTCTACCGATGGAGGTACCCGAAAGTGCCTCGCTCCTAGTTAACGGGTACGGACGTCTTGGACTTACAGACGCCCTTTTGGAATGTGTCTCCTCAGCGAAATCCTCCGTCCGTCTGTGTTCCTATACTTTTGACACAGATTCGAGGCTTTTCCCAATCCTAAAGAAACTCGCTTCGTCCGGGGTTGATGTACGCCTAATGTTGAATGTCAGCTTGGCTAACAAGCGCGCCTCAGACGCACTTAGCTTGGCCGGCATCAAGGTGACCTCGATCGACAAAATGCACGCCAAGGCAGTCCTTGTTGATGATTCGTCCGGCATCGTCAGTACGGCTAATTTCTGCCGGACCGGACTAACCGATGGCATCAACATTGGAGTTTGGTGCTCGTCAGCCGTCCCTCAGCGACTAACCCGCCTGAAGCAATTTTTCTCTGATCGCAGCTGAGTGCGTTCGTCTGTTCATTAGCTCTAGGTAAGCCAGTAACGCAGTTTTTGGGAGCTACGGAGCCTGGCTATTGCTGGTTGATGGCAGCAGCCAGCGTTCTACAGCGTAAGCGCTAGGCCATTGGAAAACGCCGTTCCACATTTGATCGCCTGTTCTCTGATGTAACTCAAGTTGAAATAACTTTTATAAAGTACTTTCAGTCATTGGCTTACAAAGAAATTTGTTGAGACGGTATGAGGAGTAACTTTACCCTTAAGGCTTCATCCTACCACCATGGAAATGTGGCTCCCAATCTGGATTCAAATAGGTAGGAGTTCTCAGATATTATATCCTTATGCGACCTGGGGGAAGGCATTGCTAAGGGACTAGGAGTTGGCATTCATGTCGTGCCCCCATTTTCATGCCTAGCCACAGCTCAGATAAGAAGGAGAAGAGCCGACTGCCGTCCGAAGGTCAGGTCGTAAAACTGCGCAATCGGACTTGGCTTGTGGATACCATCGATAAGAGCACCGGCCAGCAGGGCACCATCTTGAACCTGTCATGCATGGACGATGATGCTCAAGGTCAGTTCCTTAAGGTGATCTGGGAAAAAGAGATCAATCCCTCCATCGAGGGAGTTGAGGCGTGGAAATCGATCGGATCCAAGGATAAGGTGCCCGCATTCGACCCAGTTCGTGATTTTGCGGCCTATTTCCGTACGCTTCGTTGGAATTGTGTCACGTCGACCTCCTCGGAACTTTTCCAGGCCCCTTTCCGTGCAGGAATCAAACTGGATCCATACCAGCTAGAGCCGCTGGCGAAGGCACTCAAGATGCCTCGCGTCAACCTCTTCATCGCCGACGACGTCGGCTTGGGTAAGACGGTCGAGGCAGGCCTTGTGGCCAGCGAGCTACTCCTGCGCAAGCGAGTGGATATGGTGATGGTAGCCTGCCCTCCGGGTATGGTCTATCAGTGGCGTGATGAGTTAGAGTCAAAGTTCGGGCTTAAATTCGAAATCTTTAGTCGCGAGTACGTCCAGAAGATTAGGGAAGAGCGCGGCTATTCGGTGAATCCGTGGAGCGTGCACCCGTTGATGATCGTCTCGCAGCGACTCCTCATCAACGAGACATACACCGGTCAGCTCAGGGCATTCCTCGATGGCTTGCGTCCGGGGTCCATGCTTATTTTCGACGAGTGCCATAACGCCGCCCCGTCCAGCGCAGCCAAGACGCTGGCCATCGACTCCAAGATCACCAAGGCGTTTCGAGATATCGCTCATCGCTTCGAGCATCGACTCTTTCTTTCGGCGACGCCTCACAACGGACACTCGAACAGCTATAGCGCACTTCTCGAACTCCTCGATCCCAATCGTTTTTGCCGCGGCACGCCGATCAAGCCGGCTAATACAAAGGACGTCATGGTGCGTCGCCTTAAGGAAGACATCCGCGTCATTCAGGGCGGGGGGTTCCCCGAGCGCCTTACGCCGCGCATCGTGCTCGATGGGCTACCAGAAGACGCTCCCGAACTCGTCCTTCCTGTCTTGCTGAAGGAGTATAAGACGGTGAGGTCAAAGCGCGACGAAGGCCTCCCCGCCAGTAAGCGTAACCGCTCTACTATTCTGATATCAGGCCTGCAGCAGCGCCTTCTTTCATCTCCTAAGGCATTCGCCCGTACGCTGCGCGTCCATCGGAAGACCATGGAGAAGGTCTGGGCGGGCGACGCCAAATCCGCCGAACTTTCCAAGGCCGAAGAGCTTGCGCTAAGGGAAGGAATCACCGCGGACTCGCCGGAGGCCGGATACACCCAGGAAAAGCTTGAAGAGCGCGATGCCGGCGCGGTCGAGACGGCCACTCTGGCGTCGGCCGGCGACGCATCCAAGGCGGACATCGCCAAGGAGCGAAAGCTTCTCGAGCAGATGCAGGCCATCGTGGATAAGGCGCAGTTCGTTCCGGACGCCCGTGTAATGCACCTTCTTCGGTTCATCCGGGAAAAGATGTGCTCTGGAGCTGAGGTCTATGGCGAACATGACGCCGCCGAAGGAGCTAAATGGTCGAGGAAGCGGATCATCATATTCACTCAATGGGATGATACCCTTACGTGGCTTAAGGATTTCCTGAATGACGCCATCAGGCAGACGGACCAAGCGGCCGAGCGTATCGCTACTTATTCCGGCTCGACCGGCGATGATAAGCGCGAGGAGCTGAAGGCTGCCTTTAACACCGACCCCGACCAGCATCCGCTCCGGATTCTGCTGTGTACTGATGCCGCCCGCGAAGGTCTCAATCTTCAGGCCTATTGCGACGAGCTGTTCCATTTCGACCTGCCGTGGAATCCGGGAAGGCTCGAGCAGCGTAACGGCCGAATCGACCGCAAGATGCAGCCGGCAGCACAGGTGATGTGCAATTACTTCTTCTATGCCCAGCGTGACGTGGACCGCGTCCTCCAGGTGCTGATGAAGAAAAGCAAGCAGATCCTCGAGGAGCTGGGGTCCGCGGGCCACGTTCTTCAGGAACAGCTCGGTGAAATCAGCCGTACTGCCATCAATGCAGACGACATCGATGCAGCCATCAAGACAATCGAGGGCGTCGGCTTCACGGATGAACAGATGCATGTTCTCCAAGAAGAGACGGATGTATTGGACTATAAGTCCGCCGCTCGTCGTGCGGAAATTGCCGAGAGCATCGAACGCATGAAGGTCCTCCTGGAGTCGTCCAGGGCGGCTATCGACCTCAAGGGCACTTACTTCAAAGAGGCCCTCTCGGTCGCCTGTGAGAAGATGGACCTCCCGGGGCTCGCCTCGGCGGGCAAGACCGTCGACGGCAAGGAGACGTTCTCGTTGCCGGACATCAGCCGTCGTCTCGATATCGACGGAAGCTGGTCTGCCACGCTCGACGTCCTGCGGAAGCCTCCGCGTGATGGGATAAGGGATGACAGGTGGCGCCGCAGTTCTCCGATTCGCCCGATCGTCTTCGAGGCGACCGACAAGATCGATGAAAGCGTCACTCAGGTCCACCTGCAGCACGCCCTTGTCCAGCGTCTACTCGGACGTTTCATCACCCAGGGGTATGTCCATCATGACCTGTCTCGCGCCTGCCTTAGCCAATCGGTCGACGCCCATGCCCGCATCCTGCTTCTCGGACGCGTACTTTTGGTCGGGGAGGGGGCCACGAGATTGCACGAGCAGATCGTATGTGTCTGTGGTCGCATCTCTGCCGACGGGACCAAGGTTGAATTCGGCAAGGATACCGGCGCGGAAGCGCTCGCGATGTTGAACGCAGCCATGTCGGCGAATCAGACTTCCATCGACGCAAAGATGCGCGAACGCCTCTTGCAGCGGCTTCAGCAGGATGTCGATCTCCTGAAGCCCAAGCTAGAAAGCGAAGGGTCCGAGGCCGCCAAGAACGCCGAGGCCGCCTTGAAGTCTCGCGCCGAGACCGAGTCCAAGGAAATGCGTGCTATCCTCATGGCGCAGAAGACCACGGTCGAACGTGAGATGCAGCGCCGTTCCAAGTTCGATCCCAATCAGCTGATGATCAAGTTCTCCGAAATCGAGGACCGCCAGCATAAGAGCGAGTCTAAGTACATGGAGAAGCGACTTCAGGAGATCGAAAAGGACCTCCAGACGGAACCCCAGCGCGTCCGAGACTATTATAAAGTGAGCAAGTACCACCTTCAGCCGGTAGGCCTCGCCTACCTCTGGCCAAAGAACTCCTGAAATGGCTACCGCACCCGAAGTGTTGGCCCACCAACAGTGGCTGGGCATTCTTCAGCCCGAGGGCCTTGTCGTATCCGCGGCTGCCCTCCATGCCAGCGGTGTCATCCTACCCGGCGCACAAGCCCAACGTGACATACAGGAACGGCTCGAAGGTTGCGTCGATAAGGTCGTCGAAGATGACGTCGAAAACTGGGAGCTCCCTGACTTCGAGATCTTCGCCCGCGACTTCCTGGGGTGGCCCATGCAGGCAATCGCGTGGACTCATGGCGACTTGAAGGTCCCGGATGACCTGCAGTCCAACGTAGAGGCTTACCAGTTGGTGATCAGGCCTAGCCACGTGCTTTATCAGGATTCCAAGCCGCATATCCTCGTGATGGAGGATAGGGCTTGCCTGGATTTCTCCGCCAAGAGGGAGGGCGATGAATGGGACGCTTCGCTCGTCCAGCGCATGGAGCGACTTCTCAGAGATGCGCGCGTGTCGATCGGCATCCTGCATTCCAAGCATGAGATAAGGATCGTCTATGCGCCGGCTGCCGAGAACTCCGGCAGCATCGGCTTCCCCGTCTCAGAGATGCGCGACGTGCCAGGCCGGCCTATCGTAGCCGCCCTGGACTCTCTCCTGTCCAAGGAGCGTGTCCTCGGGCCCGGAATCCCGTCCAAGTATCGTCTCGCCGCATTGCTCGTCGCGTCACGCGAATCGCAGAATTCGGTCTCAGACAAGTTAGCTGAACAGGTGCTGGCCGCTCTTTACGAGCTGATCAAAGGACTTCAGCAGGCCGATCAGGAGGTGAAGCAGCGCCTCTTGGGCGATGTACTCAAGCAGAAGCCGGAGGAAATCTACCACGCTTTGCTGACGCTCATCATGCGCCTCATCTTCCTGCTCTATGCGGAAGACAAGGGTGTGATGCCGGAGGGAGATCTCTACTTCAAGGGGTACTCGGCCAAGGGTCTTTTCCTCAGGCTTCAGGACGACTTCCAGCGCCACGGTGGCAATATGGACAAGCGCTACGGTGCTTGGGCCCAGTTACTGACGACCTTCCGCCTGGTCCATTCGGGTTGCTCGCATCCGCAGATGCGCATGCCGGCTCGTCTCGGTTATCTTTTCGACCCATCGCGCTACCCATTCCTTAGCGTCGATGCGGACGGCAAGCCGCCTCTCGTATCAGATGCCGTCATTTATCGGGTCCTCCGACTTTTGTTGGTCGTCGACGGTGAACGTCTTTCTTATCGCTCCCTCGACGTCGAGAATATCGGCGCTGTCTACGAGACGATGATGGGCTTCTCCGTCTATCAATCCGAGGGCAGCACGGTCCTGATCGGCGGCGGCATGGCGCCGGCGGCCGTAGAGCTCGATGCCCTGCTTGAGGTCAAACCGGCCGAGCGCGTCGGCAAGTTGGAAGAGTGGACCGGCTACAAGGCTTCCGCTAAGAACGCCAAGGCCATCAAGGAGGCCAAGGATTCCTCTGACCTGGAAGTCGCCTTGGGAGGCGTCATTCGCCATGATCTTACGCCAAAGGCATTGGCGAAAGGTGCGATCACCCTGAATCCTGGCGAAGAGCGTCGCCGCTCCGGGTCCCACTATACGGCCCGCGAGCTGACTCGTCCGCTTGTGGCGAAGGCCTTCGAGCCTCACTTTCACCGCCTAGGAGATAAGCCTAGGGCGGCAGATATCCTTACTATGACTATTTGCGACCCCGCCATGGGGTCCGGCGCTTTCTTGGTCGAGGCATGCCGTCAATTGTCTGCCAAGGTCGTCAAGGCTTGGGATGACTATCCTGAGGATAAGCCAGCCGTCCCCGAAGGTGAGAGCATCGAATTCGTCGCCCTTCGGACGGTAGCCCAGCGCTGCATCTTTGGCGTTGACCGGAACCCCATGGCCGTGGACCTCGCCAAGATGTCCATGTGGCTCCTGACTATCTCCAAGGACCACCCGTTCACCTTCATGGATCATTCCATGAAGCATGGCGACGCCTTGGTCGGCATGTCGAAGGAGCAGATTAAGAAATTCCACTGGGATCTTTCGAAGGGGGGCGAAAATCTCCCCGCACTTCGCGCCTTGGACCGGGAATTAGACGAGGCAATCAAGGCCCGTCTGCAGCTCAGGAACCTCAATGCCGATGAAACAGAGGAGCTTCAGAAAAAATTAAACGAAGCCAATGCCATGTTGGAGAAGTCCAAGAGGGCTGGCGACCTGCTGGTTTACGCTTGGTTCAGCAGCGATAAGGATAAATCCCGGATTGAAGCCCGTAACCGCTATGCCGACAGCCTCGTCGACGCGATTAAGCCCGAATCCAGGGAACGAGAGACGATCGAAGAGCTCCGCTTTGCTTCAAAGCCCTTAGCTCCATTTCACTGGGAGTTGGAGTTCCCCGAAGTTTTTTCAGACGCCAAGAGTGGCTTCGCCGTATTCGTGGGAAATCCACCTTTCGCTGGTAAGAATACGACTACAGCTGGGAACGCCGAGTATTACCTTGATTACCTTGCGGAGGTGGTCACTCCCGGGTCGTCTGGGATGTCGGATTTGGTAGCCCATTTCTTCACGAGACCCTTCGCCTTGCTTAAGTCGGAGGGCTTGAGCGGCCCGGGCACGTTGTGCCTCATTTCGACGAAGACCATCAGGCAGGGAAACACCCGCGAGTCATCGCTAGCATTGATTCGAAAGGCCGGTGGAGAAATCTACCACGCTCAAAGGCGGGTCGCCTGGCCAGGTAAGGCTGCCGTCGTCATAGCGACAGTAGGAGTCTCGAAGGGGAAGTCTGGACTTGAACCGGTATTAGATGGTAAGCATGTGAACCGTATCAGCTCGTTCTTGATTGATGCAGACGTGGATGACACGCCGCAAGCGATGACGTCCAACCTCGGGCGCTCCTTCCAAGGCTCAATCCTGTTGGGGAAGGGGTTTATTTTTGACGACGAAGATCCTGCAGCGACTCCAATTTCGACAATGCAAGAGATACTCCGGGATTTCCCGGACTCTAAGCCTTACGTAAAAATCTACGTTGGCGGAGAGCAGGTGAATAATCAGGCCGAATTTAAACCCGAGCGTTACACGATCGATTTTGGCGATATGCCGCGCGAGGTGGCATCCAAACATAAGGCGCTCTGGGAGATACTTGAAGTTAAAGTTAAACCAGAGCGTGCTCTTGTGAAGAGAGAGAAAAACCGAGATACATGGTGGCAGTTCGCTGAAACACGACCAGGCCTGCGCCGTGCTATCGATGGGCATCCTCGAGTGCTTGTCGCTAATTGTGCTGCCGCTAAATATCTAACGTTTTCATTTTTGCCGGCAGGTTGCGTTTACTCATGCACCCTTTATGTGTTCGCTGACCCTAGTTTTGCGCACTTTTCTGTCGTACAATCAAGGATTCACGAAGTTTGGGCCCGCATGTTTGGTTCAAGCATGAAGGATGATCTTCGTTATACAGGATCTACTTGCTACGAAAATTTCCCATTCTGTATTCTCGAAAAGAACTTGGAGCATGCAGGCAAGAAATACGACGACGAGAGAGCTTTAATAATGACTAGCCTAAGGCTAGGATTAACAAAGCTTAGCAATCTACTAAATTCGCCTGATTGCAATTCTCCAGAAATCATTCGTCTGCGTGAACTGCACGCCGCCATGGATAAGGCCGTCTTGGATGCTTATGGCTGGTCTGATATCGTCCCCGCATATGAGTTCAGCGGAGATTATGAGAACGAAGATGGTAGCGCCGGATCGGTGCGCTTGAACTTCACCGAAGAGGTCAGGGACAAGATCCTCCAGAGGCTCTTGGCCCTCCATGCCGAGCGCCTTAAGGCTGACCAAGAGCAAGCTCAGGCTGAGTCGCCGAAGAAGGCGAAATCCAAGAAGGCCAAGTCGACTGACGACACCGGACAATCCGAACTTTTTTAAAATCACCCAATGAATTCCTACGAAGCCCGCTCCAAGCTGGTTGAAAACCTGAAGTTGGATCTCATCGGCCCGACGCCTGAAGATTCCCCCGAACTCCAGGCGGAGACGCTCAACGAGCTCCCGCACCAGTTCTATCTGGGGGGCTTCCTTATGCCCGTCGACGCCGATGAAGTCGTCGAAGACGATGAAGAGGCCGGGGCCAATGAAGCCGACGAAGCGGGCTCTGATAACGGTGGACGTGCGGAGGCTCCGCCGGCCCGCCCGGCCAGGCTGCAGTCTTCGTTTGGCCTCAGCATTCTTGTGCCAGCCGCTGCCAAGCAGATTGAATTGGAGTTCTATTGGGGCGAGTACGCTGAAAAGGCCGATCGTAGAGGCCATTGGAAGCGCACACCGCGTCGCACGACTGCCATCGTGGATCTTTCCAAGCAAGGCGCCCCAGTCGAACTTCCCGACTCTAAGTTGAAGGGCGCCCAGGGTGGACTGTATCTGGAGTATGTAGTTCGTGGGGCGTCCGAGGCCGACTTCGGGGCTGAACTGCCTAAAGGCACGCGGTCCGTCTCCGTATTCATCGTCAACCGTCGTCGTGGTGAGTCCGTCATCTCTCTCTGCGCCTTCCAGGCTGAGATGCGCTTAAAGTGCTCAGAGGGATTCACCCCTCGCCCTGACTTGCGTGGACTGGTCGCAGACGACACCCGCGACGAAGACATGCAAGTCGCGGATCTTCACTATCGCGATACCAAGGAGTATGTCGTCGGCCACGCTACGTCTGGTCTGGCCATCGAAGTCGGGTCTAAGTGCTCAGAGGTTCGTACCGTCTGGATTCCGACCGCCGAGGTGGAGCGTGTCTCGCCGCGCGAGTTCGAAGGCGCCGGTAAAGAGATGTTCGACATGGAAGCCCTCGCCGCCCTTAAGGATGGCGACGAGGCTGTTTCAAAGCTCTCTGGTCTCGTATCTACCTATGCGGGATGGATTGATGAGCAGGAGCGACAGGCGCTAGCCCTCGACTCGAAAGACCGTAAGCAGGCGGCGGCAGAACTCATCGGCAACGCAAAGTATGCCCTTAACCGAATCGAGAAGGGCATCAAGTTGCTCAAAGACGATCCATTGGCACTCGATGCCTTCAAGGTGGCTAACGCCGCAATGGCTAATTCAAACCGCCATAGGTCCGTCATCGCTAAGGGTTACCCCCTGGAGCCTGAAAAGGCCAATAAGCCTTACTGGCGACCCTTCCAGCTGGCGTTCGTGCTTCAAGCGCTGCGAGGAATCGCCAATCCGACGGAAAACGAGCGACGCGAAGTCGACCTGCTGTTCTTCCCGACGGGCGGTGGTAAGACCGAAGCGTATCTGGGTTTGGCCGCATTTACGCTGGTGCTACGTCGACTGCAGAATCCAGGATCCCCGGATCAGCCCGCGTATGCCGGCGTCAGCGTGCTGATGCGGTACACTTTACGACTGCTGACCATCGACCAGCTAGGTCGCGCAGCTGGTCTCGTGTGCGCCCTCGAAATCGAGCGCAAGAAGCGCAATGACCTAGGCCAGCTTCCGTTCGAGGTAGGTCTATGGGTCGGAAGCGCCGCCACCCCTAATCGACTTGGCGATTCCAAGCATCGAGGCAAAGGAACAGCCATCTTCAAGGTGGAGAAGTTCCGCAGAGATTGGCGGCCTGGCGAGGTGGCAAACCGTCCGGACTCACCGATTCCCCTCGAGGCATGTCCCTGGTGCGGAAGCCCATTCACTAATCACAGCTTCCACTTGGTGCCTTCCCATGCCAAGCCGACCAATCTCGTAGTCACATGTGCGAACGAAAAATGCCAGTTCAGCGATACGGATAAGAGCCCGCTTCCCATCGTGGGTGTCGACGAACCGCTGTATCGTCGCCTCCCTTGCTTCGTCATCGCGACCATCGATAAGTTCGCCTCCTTGCCATGGACTGGCGAAGTGAGCGGCCTGTTCGGTAAGGTCAGCAAATATGCCAATAACGAATTTTTCGGCGCTGGTAGTGCCGTGGATGGAGGCCGGAGCCTGAACGCTCCTCTGCTGCCCCCGGACCTAATCATCCAGGACGAGCTCCACCTCATCAGCGGACCTCTTGGCACTATCGCAGGCCTTTACGAGTCGGCCATCGAACGTCTCTGCGAGAGGGAGGTCATCAAAGCCGATGGCACCAAGGTAGCGGTGTTCCCCAAAATCATCGCTTCGACGGCGACCGTTCGCAGGGCGAAACCGCAGATTCGCGCCTTGTTCGGTCGAACTGCGTCCAACATTTTCCCGCCCCCTGGCGTCAGCATCAAGGACTCTTTCTTTGCTGTGACCGAGCAAGGCAACCGGGAGAATGCCCGTCTGTATGTCGGGGTGTCGGTCCAGGGTAGAAATCAGAAGGTCGTCATGATGCGCGTATCAAACGCACTGCTGGCAGGCGCCTTGAAGCTATACGAAGAGACGCCGCTCAAGGTCGACCCGGCCATGAAGCCAAAGGAAAAGGCGGAACTCGAGGCTCGGTACAAGCACCCTGCTGATCCCTACATGACCCTCCTAACCTACTTCAACAGCCTGAAGGAGCTGGGTGGTAGCCGCCGCATCTTCGAGGACGAAGTCTTCGCACGTATCAAGCTCTACGGTGAGCGCGTGAGGGAAGAGCCTAAGCTGAGGATGTTCAGCAGCCGGTCGCTTTCGGAAGTCGTCGAGCTCACTTCACGTGTCAGCACGTCTAAGGTCGCCGACGCTAAGCGACAGCTCGGCAGGCCGCATGGGGATGATTCTGCGATCGGCGTGGCACTTGCCACTAACATGATCTCTGTGGGCCTGGATATCACACGCCTCGGACTGATGCTCGTAAGCGGCCAGCCTAAGACTAGCGCTGAGTACATTCAGGCGACTTCGCGTGTCGGACGTGAAAACGGCAAGCCTGGCCTCGTCGTCACCATCCTGAACGCCCAGAGGCCGCGCGACCGCTCTCATTACGAGCGATTTGCGAACTTCCACGCCACGTTCTATCGGTCTGTCGAAGCTTCCAGCGTGACGCCGTATTCGCCTCGGGCTCTCGACCGTGCTCTGGCGGCGGCGCTCGTCGGGCTAGTCAGGCACGGTATCAAAGAAATGACGCCTTCCATGGGCGCAGTCGGACTTCCCTCAAACAGGGAACTGGCCGATAAGCTCGTCGAATCCATTACGATGCGCGGTGCGGAGCACAGCCATTCCATGACTCAGGATGAGCGAGAGAAGCTCCGTGATCACCTACATCACCTCGTGACAAACCTGCTCGATTGCTGGCATAAGGTGATCAAGGTGGCCCAAGATCAGGGGGACTCGCTGAAGTATGGCACCGAGCCAGGCGACGCCCAAAGGCTCCTCTATGACTTCCTTGATAGGGAAGTTCCTACTCTCACCGCCGAGAAGAAACGTTTCCGGGCCAACCGATCGATGCGTGACGTCGAGCGGGTCGCCATGGTCGAAGCCGTTGAACCCAACCAGTTCTGATTTACGAAAATGGATAAACCTGAAATTAGACTCAGCCAGATCGTGATGAGCTTCGGACCCGGAGCGCTTGTCGACCTGCCGGAACGGTCCGTGATCATGGCTGGCCTTGAACACTGGAAATATGACCCCGAAACGCTTGCCCAGAGCGGAATCGAAGAGGCTCGCCTCATCGAAAAGGTCGAGGCTTGGCTCCAGAATGCAGGCGTCGATTTCGTGCGCCCACTGAAGCTGCGTACGCCGCCTCCGATGTCGGACGACGAACACAACACTTTCAATCGTGTAAAGGGCTTCGTTTTCCCCCAATGGTTCATTTCCAAAGAGGCGGAGATGAGAGACGGTCGCCAGGCGCGTCGGTTGGCGCATCGTGACCGTTTGGACAAAAACCTGAAGATGGAGGGATACGTTTTACCGTTTAATCCCGTTCGCGTTGTCCAATCATGCCCAAGAGGTCATATCTCTGACATCGATTGGCGTGCACTTGCGCATTCGGATACTGCCGGCGCGCGATGCCCCGCCGGTGAACTCACCTGGGAAGAGGAAGGCACTTCCGGTGACATTAGCCGTGTGCGGATCGCCTGCAGCTGTGGTGCGCACAGGCCTCTGGGTGACGTACTCCTGACCGCACCTGGAAACGCTGGCTTGTTGGGGCCATGTAATGGTGACCGCCCATGGCTGGGGCCAAGGAAGCGTGAAAGCTGCGGCGTGCCGCTGCGCCTCCTCAATAGGAGTGCAACAAACGCTTATTTTCCAGTCAGCATTTCGGTGATTTCAATTCCTGAAGCCGATGATCCTGTGATGGCTAAGGTAATTGAACTCTGGGCAGATTTGGCGGACATCAAGGAATTCGACGACCTTAAGGTAATGCTCAGGGTGGCGCCACGCCTCAAAGTTGCCTTTGACGGTTACAAGGCCGAACGAATCTTTGAAGCTATCCGGCAGAAACAAGGCTCAGCGCCCAAGCAGACGGTCATCGTCAAAGAGGCCGAGTTCAACGCACTGTCGAATGTGAAGCCCGAGCAGATTACCGATAAGCCTGATGGGATCTTCTTTGCGACGGAACTGAAGAAGGAATCCTGGCAGGGACCCCTGATGCGGGGAGTGTCTAAGGTGGTACTCGTCCACCGTCTGCGAGAGGTAATGGCTCAGGTTGGGTTCACGCGACTCGAAGGCATGTCGAATAACACCAACGGTGAAATGGACCTGAGCGTAAGGCCGGCAATGTTGGCGTCATCCATCGAATGGCTTCCTGCCGTCGAAAACCGCGGCGAAGGTATTTTCCTAGAATTCGACCCTGCAATCATCAAGGCATGGGCGGCGCAAGATGCCGTCAGAAAGCGAGCGCACATCCTGTTCCTTGGCTTTGATCAGTGGAAGAAGGAGCACGAGTCTAGTTCGCGTAATTTCGAAGGCGTGGAGTATTACATGCTTCACTCCCTTTCGCATATGCTGCTCGGGTCGTTGGCTTTAGAGTGTGGTTACCCGCTTTCCTCGCTTCGTGAACGTGTATACGCTATGGATGGCAAATATGGCATCCTAATCTATACTGGATCCAGCGATGCGGAAGGCACTTTGGGTGGCCTGATCGACGCAGGTAGGCGCATCTCGCGGCACCTTCAGCGTGCCCTAAGGGATGCTAAGCTTTGCTCGAATGACCCTGTTTGCTCCCACCATGACCCAGTCAAGAAGGGTGGACAGAATCTCTCAGGAAGCGCGTGCCATGGATGTCTTCTCGTTCCGGAAACCTCGTGCGAACAATTCAATAACCTTCTGGACCGCTCGCTCGTAGTGCCGACGCTCGAGTCGTCAGACGCCGCATTCTTCAAACTATGAGACTTACGTCGCTCAATTCGCTAACCGAACATCAGATAGGTGCCCTTGCTAGGGCTCTCGCAGATGGCAGGCTTTCTTCGGGACTTTCCTTGCCTGCAGTGAGTGAAATCTGCGGGACGCAATATGCCCAGTCAGTCTTCGATGAACTGACTCTTCTGGTCCAGTCTGGCTTCACGCCCAAACAGGCTGCCGTCGTGGTTCAAGCTGCCCATGACGGCCGAGCGGCAGAACCTGACTCTTCGAAAGTCTTTAGTCTGGTCCTTACCGGCCCCCACATCGACAACGCAGAAACGGCCGCGACAGAGGCGACATTCGACGCCATGGTCGAGCAGTTCAAGAAACGTCTGCTCATCGTAGGATTCTCCCTTCACGACGGCGCGAAGATCTTCAAGAGGCTTTCCGAGCGCATGGATGCCGAGCCCGACCTCGAAGTGACATTCTGCTTCAACATAAAAAGGGAGTATGGAGACAGGTCCGCAGCCGAGGAATACGTGAACGAATTCATTGAAGACTTCGGGAAAAAGAATTGGCCTGCCTCATCCAGACGTAAGCCAAGAGTGTATCATTTCCCGACTTCGCTCGCGATCGGCTCGACTACGACTAGCCTACATGCCAAGTGCTACATCGTAGACCATGACATGGCGTTAGTCACTTCGGCGAATATCTCAAAAGCAGCCCAGCGCAGAAACATGGAAGCCGGCGTCCTAATCAGGCACCCTCTGATGGTAGATCGCCTATATAACTACTTTATGGGAGCAATCGACAAGGGCGTACTCGTCCGCGTCAATGTATAGGCGAAGGCATAGCTGTATAGATAACTTAACGAGGTGCCTAGGCGCAAGTATTCCAAGGCGAAGCAAATGAGGCTGTATCGTTATATGCCTATGTCGGCTGCAATTAGCACCATCAGGGCTGGAATGTGGAGGCTTGGGCGAATCAAGGATTTCAACGATCCATTCGACTGTCTTTTTGCATTCAGGCACCGTGGATTGCGGGCACCCGACGACTATTTCTCGCCGTTCTCCATGAAATTCAGGAACGAAGAATTCTCGAAATACGGGATACTTTGCTTTTCTCGCAATTGCACGACGCCGGCGATGTGGGCGCACTATGGGGACCGAATGACTGGGGTCTGCTTCGAATGTGAGATGGCTGAAGACGAAAGTCTTTATGAGGTAGAGTACACCGATCGAAGGCTGGTCTTCGATGTCACGAGTGATGGGTATATCAACAGCAAGGAGGCCAGGGACCTCGTAATAAACATCATTCGGCAGAAGCACCTATCCTGGAGGTACGAGGAGGAACAGCGGGTCTTCATGAAGCTAGGCGAGGGCCAAATTGTCATGCGTAGACCACGGCGGGGCGCATATGGAATGGAGCCGTATCATTGGTTGCCAATAGATGCTGGGGTGCTGCGGCGAGCCATAGTCGGCCCTATGGCGACAGAGGGTGATTTAAATGAGTTTAGGAGGGTTATAGCCCGCAGCCAATTCAGAGGAATGCCTGTCGTAAAGGCGCGCATACACCCATTGGAGTACCATGTGGATAATTGAAGATTTGCTATAAACGCTTGGGGGTGATCTGGAAATGTACTAGAGAGCATCACCCCGCCATGTCTAACGCCCCTCAAGAGCCATCTGCCCAGCAGCAGACCCCCAAGGAAAACATCCTAGAGTCTTTGCCACGGTCTTTCAGGAAGATTTGGGCGTCGATGACGCCGGAGCAGCACAAGCTGGCCTGTCTGGCGTTATTCACCGGCAGGGGAGACAGTCGCGAGCAAACTCAGCGGGACATACTCGGAGAGATTTCCGCATATAGGGGCTGGAGCACCGGCGCTCAGCTGAAGGAAGTCATCAGAAACCTAAGCGACGTGGATAAAGCCCAGGCGTGCTTAGAGGTGGCCCAAACTGCACAGCTAAGCAACTTTTTCTACATCGAGGCGATACGGGAATGGGTCATCCATCACCATATCACAGCAATAGGTGAATACTTGGATGCTGTCGGTATCCCCAATGAGAAGGGCATCGTCGACGAGATCAAGGTGCCGATCGAAAAGGCGAAGCTAGTGAAGCTGATGCTTCTGCACCGCGATAAGCCATTGGAAGTCTCAACCATGTATATCGGCTTCATCCTCGCGGATGCCAGTCTCGGCGTGGGCGCAAGGAAGAAGCAGGTCAACACCTGGATGCATGCCGCTTCGGCGCTGCAAGAGGCTTTAGCTAAGCCTTTGCCGATAGAGCCAGTAAACCAAGCCGACTTGGTACATAAGCCCAAAGAAACTGAATACCCTAGGAGTTCGTTGGTGATGTACGAGAGGCAGTTGCTTCGTTCCCTGGTGGATGGAGCGATTAGCCGCACGTCTACGCTTAAAGGGGTGGAGGCCGAACAGATGGTCAGGCAGCTGATAGACTGCTCAGCCAGCCAGCCTCGGCATTGCTTTCTCTTAGGGTTCGCTCAGGCCATTCACGGCCGGGCCATGGAGTTGATCGAAGGCGGGGCCACGGAGGAAAGGAACAGGTGGCACGCAGCAGGATACTTGCTCGGACGTCGCAGGGTTGTTGGCGACGAACAGGTTTACGCTGAAATGGGGAATGGCGCAGCCTTGGATCGAACGGTAGAACACACGACGAGAAATCGGGCGGATCTGTTTGAATGTGGTACCACGGTGGCGAAGGTCTTATCGGCGGCCGGGGACCATCCGCGGCTTATTAAGCTGTGCAAGGTCCTTAAGGACATCTCACTAGGCAGGGATAACTTCTCGGTGTGCGACGCATCGTTCAATCTCGCGTCGCGTCTCATCGCGGAGCAGAAGTATGAAGCGGCGATCGAGCTCATCGATGCTGCCCGAGAGGTGCTTGAGCGGATGCCGATCCGAGAAGAGGACAAGGGCATCAGGGACCTCTTCCTCGAAAAAGGACTATATCAGAAAGCCTCAGGGTTATTGGGCCTCCGATCATTTAAGGATGCACAGGCGATATTCGCGAAGATGATCGCGGACGAAAAATCGACGCACAGGATGGGGGCGCGGGTCTGGATGTCTCTCTCCAAGTCTGGCGTTAACCGGGTGGAGGAAATCTTCCCGCAGGTCGAAAAGGGTAAGTACGCGGAGATGATGGCCAAGCTGCATGTGGTTTCCCGTCAAGTAGAAGAAGACGGAGCTGCCAGACATCGGCTCGCGCAGATTTGTAGCGGGCTTTGGTTCCAGTCTCAGGGGCGTCATAAGGATGCCATAAGTGCCTTCGACCTTGCCTTGTCCGAAATCCCTTTGGATTCATCTTATCGTCACCGGAACATCAGGCAATGGACCAGCCTTTGCCGCGCCGTATCTTTGGTGCATGAACTGAACGACGAATGCAGCCATGACATTAAGGCGGCCTTCAGGGACGCCAAAGAATCAGGGCTTAAGCCCGCTACTTGGTACCTGCTGGAAATCGCCTCTCCATTGGGTAACTTCGCGGATCCTGAGCTCGTAGAGCTGTTGGGGCGACTCTTGCCCGAAGGTGATTTGCCTTCGTATTATAAGGCCCAGTGGGAAGCTGGCGTCGTGAAGTCGGACGTGCGTCTGCAGGTGACGTACCTTGCCTGGCTGGAGTCGTCTAACGAGCCCCACAGGGTGAAGTGGGCTCAAGCCGCGCAACTTCTTGAGGCAGGTTGGCGCGATGGTGGGCAATCGCCGGAAGACGCGCTCGACTTCCTGACGTTCCTTTCTTTCCAAGACGAACGTCTGGCTGGGCAAATGATTGATATCCTGACGAGGCTTGGACCTTCAGATGGGATGCTTGGGCAAAACGAAATCGCCACGCTAAAGGCCAGGTTGCATGCCTCCAAGGGCGAGTTGCAGCAGGCCGTCGGGTTGCTTGCGCCGTTATTCTTCAATGTGGCTAATGCGCCGGATACCTACTTGCAGCAGATGGCCTTAGCCATCTTCGACGACATAAAGGAGATGGGGGGCGATGTGCGGTCGCTTGAGGCGCTCCGCAGCAAGCTGATTGACCAGCTGGAGCCTGATGGCGAGTTGGATGACGACAGCATCGCGGCAGCAGGAGAGATGCTGGTCCTGTACGTCGGTGGCAATGAGACCCAGAAGCGATACGAAGAGGAGGTCCGCGGGCATATCGCGGCTAAGTACCCGAATGTTAAGATCGAGTATCACTGCCCTGGATGGTCCTCGAACTGGAATAAGGCCGTTGATGTCATCAAGCCAAGATTGCAGGAGGCTGACGGGCTTGTTCTGAGCTACTACGTGCGAACCATGTTCGGCCGGACCATCCGTAAAGCCTGTCCCGATAACTGTCCATGGTGGGGCTCCCAGGGTCATGGGAAGGCTTCTATTATTCGCGGCCTAGAGAAGGCTATCCAGCATGCTGCGCTTCGCAGGGCAAGGAATTGATAAGCCATGCCGATTTCATCAGTTCAGCTTAAGGCCATTCGCCTAAACCAAGCCAGGTGGAGGTCTCGCAAGCATCTGCGGGCCCAAGCCAGAATTCTACGCGGCAAGCATGGAGTAGGTTTTCTCAATGACCTAGATAGGGCCAGAAATCAAAGTTACGTTGAAAGGCATGCCCCTATTTGGTCCAAGGAACCATATTACCGTCTGACTGAAAAGGGACATCGTTACTTGAGATCGCATGGCTATGCGACAGTGATTGAAGCATTCCGAATGGCCGAGCCCATGAAGCTTTCAGCCAGTCTGGCTGAATTACAGAGCCATGGATGGTATAGCTCAAGGCACGTAGGCGTCGTTGCCGCTACTTTGATTGATGAAGGTTATTATGAAACGGCGCTCTTTAAACGTAAGAAGAAGAGAACTCGCTTTTTTAGGCTCACCTCAAAAGGTAAAAATTGGGCAAAGGAACGAATCAAGGCAGCGGCCGAACGTCAGTTACGGTCCGAGTTTAAGGCCCGCAGAGCGGAGGTCATTAAAGAGGCGCGTCGATTGATCCGGCTTAAGGCGGAACTGGTTAAAGCGTGGGCCTGCTAGAGTTAGCCGGTGACAGGGGCTGATATTATCTCGGGCCTATTTTTACCTGTGGATGATTCGCCATGCCCACGACTCGTGCACAGATAATAGGATGCAAATAGTTGAAGATTGGTATTGCCTTACACTTCGATGGCGACAGTCTACTGTCATGACTAATGAAGAGGCTAAGTCACGTACTGATAAGGGGATGCAGTTGGTGATTGGTAAGGAGGTGCCTCAGAATATCCCCCTTGGCCTTGCTCTGATTCAATCGGCCGCCGAAGCGGATTATCACGACGCCCAGATCGCTATGTTTATGTGGTATTCGAAGCGGGACGCCAAGCTGGCCGAACACTGGTTTTATCGATCCGAGAAGACGAAGCCTCGGCCTCCGGGTGTCACCTATACAGACCCCAGATCGGGCGGCTGCGCTGGGGTCATCGTGCTCGGGCTGGCGCTGCTGGCCTGGAGCATTGTTTAAGTGCCACGAATCTTGCGATGCCTGAACTTACCCTCCGTACGCGACCCGACACCAAGAGCTTTCTTGATTGCCGCATCGTGTATACCCAGCGCAAGACCCTCCGGCTTGAGGTACTGCCTGATATGTCAGTGCGCATGCTCGCTCCCTTCGGCGCGAAGTTGGATGTATGTTCAAGGATGTTGCTGAAGCGTAGTGACTGGGTCCAGGCACAGTTAAAGTACTTCAGCCGATTCCGCCCGCTGACCAAGCCCCGGGAATATGTCTCCGGGGAGACGCACCTCTTCCTAGGTCGCCGGCTGCGGCTCAAGGTAGTCAAGGGCTTCCCCAAGGGAGTGAAGGCCACGAGGCAGCACCTCACAGTCTGCGCTGGCAAAACGACCTCTGCCCGACACGTGGAGGCTGAGCTGTGGCAGTGGTATCGCGAGCAGGCCACGGACCTATTCCCGGAGCGCATGCTGAGCTGCATGGTGAAGCTTAACATCCCTAAGAACGATGGACCCAAGTCCCTCATCGTGCGCCGGTATAAGTCTCGCTGGGGTTCGATGAGCGCCGACGGCGTCCTGGGCCTCAACCTGGACCTCATCCGGGCCCCGATCGAGTGCATCGACTACGTCATCATCCACGAGCTCTGCCACCTGCGCTTCCCCCACCACGGCCCGCGCTTCTGGGATCTGCTTGAGCGAGTCATGCCCGACTGGCGTAAGCGCAAGACCAAGCTCGAACGCCTCACCGCCTGAAGTTTTCCACCCGCCAGCCATGGCCAAATAGCATGCTCCTGGCATAATGATAACAATGACCATCACCGAAAATCAGTCGTATCTAGACACCCTCGACGATGAGGTAGGGCAGGCCGTCAGAGACATCGATTATACGGTCAATCAGACCCAGCACCGGAAGAATAAGCAGGCCATCGTGGATGCTCTTCAGAAGGGTGAATTTGAGGTGTTTGGCTTCCGGAAGCAGCGCATGGGTCTAGAGCAAGTAAACCAGTCGGTGCTGATCAAAATCGGACCTAAAAAGCGCGGACATCTGGCCGCCTACCGCGGAAGCTGGGTGCGGGTAGTCTGGCTCAGCACTTACGGCGGCTACACGATGAACTGCGCTGTGCAGAGGTTGACGCTTTCGGAAGCGGTCGAGAACAGCCTAATTCCTTGTGGTCCGTATGCCCGGGAAGAGTTCACAGAAGACGTCGCATCCCGGCATCCCTACGGTCACGCGATCGTCGATGATCAGAGAATGATGAGGCTCAAGGATGGCCGTTGGATCAGGTCAACCCCCACGGCCGCTGCCCTTAGGGGCGAGGAGACCGACGATATCCCCGATGGCTGGCATGGATACCTGCCGGATTTTGGCCCTTTCAGGAAGCACGCCGGCCGCTGGGTACGCCTCATGGTCACTCAGGCAGAGTATGACGATGGCGCCGGGCTGGAGCTCCCGTTGGGAACCGTCATCTACGTTGAAGGCACTCACAGAAAAGTGCGCACGGAAAACGGCTGGAAGGATACAAAACAATATTAGGATTTCATCTCCTGGCCCGTTGCGAACCCACCCCATCTAGGCATAACTATTCTCATGTGCGGCAGATATAGCGGAACGGTCCATGAAGTGGCGACGGCGGTCTCTGAAGAAGAGCGTCAGGCCTTACGGAAGCTTCTTCGTAAGCCTGGAGCAAAGGATGAGTTCATCCGTCGGTTCGAGGCTTCCGGCGGTAGCAAGGCGGAGGTCGACCGAATCGCCAAGGAGGGCGACATGGTGACGTTCTGTGGCTTCCTGGTGGCCGCAGGGCCCACCATGCGGGTCGAATGGGAAGTCCGTGATAGGACCGACCTCGCTTACGAGTATAAATCGGTAGCGCTCTACGTCTTTGCGGGTTCTTGGTTGGTGTCTGTTAATGGATTAAGGCTATCCACGGCCGTTTCTTACTCGACGCCACGTAAGGCCATCGCGCTCCATGAAGGTCATCTTGAATTCAAAGTAGAAGACTCTTGGTGGAGGCCGCCTTGCGGTATTTTTCGCTCGATGCGTTCACCGGAAGGCCTGGAGCTTATCACTGCAAAGGTCGCCGACGAAATCGTCTCCAGGTTGACGGGCTTAAATAACCCAATCGCCCATGGCGATCTCCCTCAATACGAGTTCCTGTGGGGAGAGGTGGAGGCCGATGTACCGCACTTCGATTCTTGCCATGACGAGGTGGGCAAGGCCATCCGGGCGGTCCAGGTGTTGAAGGCAACGAAGGGCAAGAAGGAAGAATACCTTAAGGCGTCGCTTAAGCTCAAGGAGCTGATGAAGGACAAGGGCTATCAGCAGCTGATGTTCCGTCGAGGAGAGTCTGGATTTCGAGGCGTGGCCGACTCCGTCATCAAGCGCGTCGGCTTAACAGCTAAAGGAAACTTACTCCCCTATCGGGGTAAATGGATCCGCATGTTCTACGACGAGCAGTATGGGTTTAACTTATTCCTCCTGGTTCAGGAAATCGAGATGCCTAGGCCAATCTCTCGCGACCTACTTAAGGCCGTTGGTCCTTACGAGAAGGGTGATCTGGAGGACTGGCGTGGAAGTAGGGTCCCGCCGCATTGGGAAGAGATGGAAGTCGATGGTAAGCGATGCCGGTTCAACGGCGAAGAATGGAAGCCTTACGAAACCTAATGGGCACTGAAATGGAACCGCTTTGCCCTAGGCTTTCGAATCACCCTTACGACGACCCGGCGCATGACCCTGCTGGGAAGATGATCCAGGAAGCCTTCGCGCAGCATGGCGCAAAGAATTACCGCGAGATCAAGCGGCGGCTACGATTGAACCTCTGGAGGCTCGGCTACGTCTTCCTGCCCGTAAAGCATGGCCGCTACTCGATGGGATACCTAGGGGACTCGATTCTCATGCACATGATTCCGAAGAAGCGGGGAATCCTGGGCCCGCTTGCCGGAAAGTGGGTGCGTATCATCCATTTCGACTCTGGTGGCCTGACCATGGGGTGCCTGGCCGGAGAGGTGCACATGCCTGAATCAGTGGAGAAGACATTGGTTCCCCGGGGAACGGAATTCAGTAAGACAAATGCCTCGCCTCAGCTGCTGGCCTATCTCGCCACCCAACAAAAGGAAGTCTACGTCGGAGGCGTTAAGCATGTCCTCATCAACGGATGCATGGTTTCGACCCGGCTATCGAAGAGGGAGTTCGTTGCTCGTCGTGCCGAAGACTACCCTGAAGCCGATCATGTCCTGCTTAAGCACGGCAGGATTAGGCGAGGGAAGGACGGTAAGTGGACCTTGTATCCCTCCGATGAAACCGGGAAGCGTTTTGTCCACCAAGGTGAACTCAATGAGTTCGAGTGGCTGCCGATCGGCACCCTGGTCGAATGCCACGAGAAGGACAAATTCCCGCGCTACGTCCCAGGCCACGAGTTCCGCATGGAGAGGACAGCCGATGGCTGGAAACGCCTCGATGAGTGGATCACTTAAATGCCAGCAATGGTCTAAAGATCAAACAAGCAAAATTGATGCGCATCACGCTTGGCCGGTGTCACCCGGATAACACTTTGGAGCATTTCCGCCCGCAGGTAGATCCGGCGTGGGAATTGGTCTCCATGGGGAGTTGGTCTCAGTCGCCGTGCCACGGCGGAGAGGTGACTTACTGGCTAGCGAACCCTCAGTCTGGCCTGTGGTTGCTGCAGGTGGGGGCATGGACAAAGGATGAGGATCAATACAACGAGCCGACAGATTATAATCGAATCGTGGCGGTGGGGGAGGATGCAGCCCCTGGCCTGAAGGCCAAGCAGGTGGCACGCTTGCTCTATGAGGCTTGGGTGGCGAGCAAGCAGGGGCATGCCATCGAGGAACAGCGTCATGCCGGTCTATTGGACCTGGATCGCGACCCCACTGCACCCGAGCCCGAGGATGTCTTGGCCGCCTTGTCCGATGACGCGGCTAGGCGACAAGCCGTCGCTGATGATGTGGCGAAGCGCTATAAAGAGTTCTCCGGTATCCCCGCCACCGAACTTGCTGAACTCATAGGAATCGTCCCCGGCGAATCCGCCGAACGGATTCATCTCTGCTCGATCGATGAGGACGCCACGGCCGAGTGGCTGCAGGAGGAGCTTTCGCAAGGGGAGGGTGACGGGTCGAATATGTTGGAGAAAGTCCTCTCAGCCACGCGGCGGAAGGCCCTGCGTCGGTACCTGACGAAGGTCGAGGAAGGCGAGGACGTCGATGACTTCGCCGTGACACCGCGGGAACTCAAGAAACTCGCCCCTCTACGCGCCCGCCAGCGCCTCGAAGAAGGCGAGATCGACCTTGCATGGTCTTACGACTCGGCCCTCGCCCCCGACGGCAGCAAGCTCACCTTCGTCTTCGACATAGGCGAAGACGGCGAAATCGAAGACTGCCGCTTCACTCCATACGACCGGCCCAAACTCCCATGCCCCGACGACTACGTCTGGGAGTAGCCTTCCTGGGGCACTCTCAGTCAAATGGGTCAGATCCCAATGTTGGGCAAAGGCCATTTCTTGTTGTCTCGTTTGAATGTGTGGCGGGCCTATTGCGGAAGAGTTTACCTCGGGCATATTGTCGCCAATGGCTAAACTCGACTTCCCTCTCTACCACGGAACTTGCACCCTATTCGTCGAGAGCATCGGAAGGCACGGCTTAGGGGGCTGGAATCCCGTCAAGGAATGGCGAGTTTTGGAGTGTCTGCGGAAAGTTTTGCCGATTGCCGAGAAGCACGTCGCGAGCTCGGAAATCATTCGTAACAACATCGGCAATGCTCAATCGATGGCCAAACAGGTGAACGGTGGCCTGAACTTTCAGCATGGGGCGGTCTACCTCTCGCCCTCCAGGGAGACCGCCGTCCGCTATGCTTGCGGAAAGAAGAAGGGTTCCGAACTCATTAGCCGGACGATTTTGCTCATCGAGGAACTTTGCCGACTAGATGTCAAAGAAGTGAAGACGGACCTCTTCCAGGAGTTTCCTGAAATGTTTGACGTGATGGATATAGATGCAGCTCCCGTGCTAATCCAGATTCCGCAAGTAGACACAGACATGCTGCTGTCTGAGCGCGGGGGGGCTCCCGCAGACACGCTCGCAAAGATTCGCGACATACAGACCCGGTTCCCGGACCGCTGGGAGCAACTCGGCCAACAGCTAAATTTCCGGCTCACTCAGCCTATCTCTGCAGACGAGATATCCGTCAGCCTAATTGCCGTCCGTAAGTGGCGCCCTTATCAGATCGACTACAGCCTGCTCCCCATCGACCTACCGCCAAACAAGTAAGGAAAAAAGCCCCAACCAAAATGGGGCTTAATCAAATATACCGCGAAGGACTTCTTGGCGCTCTGCGGTAAGTTTCCCCATGTGCTCCTGCAAGAGGTCGATAAGCGCAACCCCATCCACAAGTCCAATCCGCGGGAACTCACGGTCTTCGGCAGCCGCTCGGCAGGTTTTCTCAAAGGTTGCAGTTGTAAAGAAAGCGCCTTGAGCGTCTTTCGGGATGGATTGCCGAAGTTTTAGGACATCCTTCGCCGGAACGCGTGCGGAGATGTCTAAGCGCTTAGCTTGAACAAATAAGCGGATACTGGCGATGTTTGGAATGGTGAGGACGCCTTTTACGTCGACGCCACCATCCCCAGTGCCGCCCGTATGTTCCGTTTCCTGAAAGCCCAGGCAGCGCAAGAGGTCGGTCACGAGTAGCTCAAAGTCTTTGTCGATAAGACGTTCAAGTAGCCGTTTGAGCGCTGCTTTCTTTGGATCAGCCTCCTTTGTCGATACGCTCGAAAACTCGGGTTTGCCAATCACTTCAAAGAAATTCCCGACTTCGTTGATTTTGAAGACGGTCAATGAAGCACGCAGAGAGTACTGCATGGGAATGCTAAGGCCTGATCTGGGTACTCTTGCCTTATGCCACTCTGTTTTCCTCCGATGGTAGAAAATGCAATTATCCTTCGACTTCTCGTGATAATAGGGCTCGTCAAGAACGCGCCCAACCAGAAGGAAGTCGCTGTCTTTGCATGGTGTGATTACATAGTCGCCGGGTTTGATTTCGAATAGGAACCTCGAAATCTGCCCAACTTGCTGGCTTATCACGTTGATAGAGGTGTCCTCAGGGTACGCTTTCCTGTAAAGCGCCTCAATTTCAGTGCGGTCTTTGAAGTGCGAGAGGTCATCGTCGTCTAACCAGCCGATGGCCACGAAGCCTTCGTTGGCAAAACGATCCGTGAAATCGCCGTGCTGTGCACGAACACAATATACACTAGGGGGATGCATAATATGGCTTTATATGAATCCTAAGTTCGTAAGGCTGCAACATCTGGGTCTAGCCACGGCGCTAAGCGGTGTGGTTAGAAACTAAAGTGTTTTCCGGATCTCGATGGCGGAGGCTTTGGCTTTGGGTAGTTTGTCGGCGGGGACTTTCTCGAGGACGTCTTTGATGACGTTGCGGAGGCTTTCGTCGTCCCTAGGGTCGCAGGCGATGAGCCAGGCCGCGCCTTCGACCTCATCCTGGGGTACGCCGTAGCCGAGCAGGAGCGTCATCCCGTATTTGAACATGCCTTGGGGATGGCCCTGCATCGCAGATAGCTTGAACCAACGAACGGCTTCCGCCCGCTGCGTCGGGTCGTCCGATTGCATGATTTGAGAACCTAGGTTGCCTTGGGCGACGGGGTGACCTTGCTCCGCGGCTTTCTTGAGCCAAAGGGTCGCCTGAGCTAGATCGGCCGGACCAAGGTTGCGGTGGCGCAGGTAAATGCTGGCTTCTAATTGCGCGTTGGCATCACCCAGTTCGGCCGCCTTCGAGAGCCAAACGAACATTTCCCGGTCGTCTTGGTCGACCCCGTCGCCGTCGCGGTAAGACCCAGCCAGGCTCTTCATCGCGTCCAGATACCCTTGCTCGGCGGCTTTGCGGCACCACTTCGCCGCTTCGACGGGATCCGGTAAGGTTCCCTTCCCGGCGTGGTAGAGGCAGGCGAGCTGGTATTGGTCCGCGGCTTTACCGCCTTGGGCTAGCTCGAACTGCGCTCTGAACGCCCGGTTGTCGGCCAGCTGCTCTGTTGGCAGGGAATAGATGGGATGGTATTGGATTTTTTCGGCCAGCCCCCGAGCGAGGCTCCTGGCTTTGGGTAGGTCTGTCGGATTGGCTTCGCGTAGGTACTGGCGCGCAATCTCCCGGAGTTCTTCGTCGCCGTCCTTTTCGC
>Ga0114982_1000228_pt1 | contig 30417 bp, 30 predicted proteins | sample Shrwel_input2_FT_FD_87183 | JGI IMG/M metagenome (GOLD analysis project Ga0114982, IMG submission 87183) | Subsurface microbial communities from deep shales in Ohio, USA - Utica-3 well 1 S input2 FT | ecosystem: Environmental > Aquatic > Deep subsurface > Shale gas/oil reservoir > Produced... | reverse complement strand
GCGCTGATGGTAGTGTGGCACTTGCCATGTGAGAGTAAGTCATCGCCAGCTTTTAAATCTAAAACACCCCCTCCGCATAAGCAGAGGGGGTGTTTTTTATTGCAAAGATGAAAAGAGAAATATTACAAAAAATTGTAGTATATTTAATTAATATATAAAAAATAGTATTTTAAGAAATGCTATTAGGAGTGACATGATTCTCTATGAACTTTTATCTGCAATTGGAATTGTCTATTTAGGTTTTTTAGTTTGGAAGTGGTTAGAAAAACCTAAGGAAAAATATCAAGCACCTCGAGTTATTCCTGAATGTATATTAGATAATCCTGAAGCAGAACTTTATGTGGCATTTATAACAGCAGACCAAAAGGTCTGTTCTGCTTGTGGACGATATGCAATGTCCTCCGGTTCAACGAGTACAGCTTGGTCTGGCTTTTTAGCCGGCGATCTAAATGATCTTGTGCGAAGAACCATGGGGCAGAAAGTATTGGGTGAAATGAATGATTGCCTAAAACAACAAAAATATAAAGTAGTTGATATTTTCATCATAAAAGATGCTATCTGCTTTAATAAAAGTTTTATTTAAACTGAATAATCATTTTCAGCTAGCTCTGGGCGCGAAGCAGACTATTTACTACCATAAATATTTATTCTTTTGCTAGTTTTTTGAACAGATAAGTCAGTTGAAAAGTTTTTTCCTTGTATGCGTAAACATTGCTTTATGTTATAAATATTTATATGGGCATGTTTTTTGCTTGTTTTATAAAAGGAAGATCGTATGAAGTTATCTGTTGGATTGAAAGTTGCGAACAATCTATCGTTAACTCCTCAATTGCAACAGGCGATTCGTTTATTACAATTATCGAGTTTGGAGTTAGAACAAGAAATACAAATTCAATTAGATAGTAATCCATTGCTAGAAAAAATAGAAGATATCAATACGACTGAAATTTTATCCACTTTAGAGGTTAAAGAATCAAGTGATTTGACGACGGAGTTAAATGCAGATCATTTACCAAATGATTTGCCTGTTGATACAGAGTGGGATGATATTTATACGCATCAATCAACTGCTTTGGCATCTCCTGAATTTGAAGAAAGAGAAGATAATCGTCAAATTCAATTGAGTTTAAAAGAACATATTTTAGAACAAGTTAATCTTCTGCACTTTTCCAACTTAGATAAGTTAATCGCATATTGCATTGTTGATTCTTTAGATGACAGAGGTTTTTTAGAAACCACATTAGAAGATATTTTATCAGCAGTTGTTGGTTTGCTGCATCAAATGGAAAGCGAAGAAGAAGTTGAAGAGGATGAAGTTGCTGTTGTTCTCAAACATATTCAGCGATTAGATCCTGTTGGGGTGGGTTCAAGAAGTTTAGCTGAATGTTTGAAAATTCAACTGGAAGCGTTAAATGATAAAACGCTTTATTTAAATGAAGCTAAAATTTTACTGAAAAATTATGAGTTATTAATTTCTAATGATTTAAATAAACTATTAAAGCAAACGGGGTTGTCAAAAGATCAACTACAAAGTGCTGTTGATTTATTAAAAACACTGAAGCCTTATCCTGGATTGGAATTCGATCAACAAGAATCAGAATATCAGGTTCCAGATGTTGTCGTATTAAAGAAAGACCATCATTGGCAAGTTCAGCTTAATCCTGATGTTATGCCTAAACTAAGAATTAATTCATTTTACTCAAACATGATTCGTCGTGCAGATCAAAGTGATGATAATGTCTATTTGCGTAATCAGATGTTAGAGGCAAAAAACTTTATAAAAAGTATAGATGAACGACATAAGACTTTATTAAAAGTTTCAACATGTATTGTCCAACATCAACGTGCTTTTTTGGAACATGGGCCTGAGGCAATGAAACCTTTGGTTTTACGTGATGTTGCAGAGGAGGTTGAATTGCATGAGTCTACCGTATCGCGTGTCACGACCAATAAATATATGCTGACTCCACGTGGACTTTTTGAGTTGAAATACTTTTTTTCTAGTCATGTTGGAACGACATCAGGTGGAGAAGCATCATCTACGGCTATTCGTGCAATGATTAGAAAACTGGTTTCGAGTGAGAATCCTCGTAAACCATTGTCGGATAATGCGATAGCTGAAATGTTGAAAAATGATGGGATTGAAGTAGCACGAAGAACTGTCGCAAAATATCGTGAATCGTTACATATTCCTTCATCTTCTGAAAGAAAAGTCTTGATCTAAATTTGAAGGTGTGACTATTCTAAGCGTTCATTATTACGGAATAATGAATTTTTTTAATGATCACTAGAGGAATTACGGTAATGATTTAATGGATATTCAACATGTACATGCATTAAATCTATTTAAGTAATTCTCTTGAATCCAGAGAAAAAGGTGAGGGATAGAATTATGCAAATAACAATTCGTGGACACCATTTAACCATTACGCCAGCCATAGAAGAGAATATAAAAGAAAAGTTTAGTCAGATGACGAAACATTTAGATCAAGTAAATAGTATGCAGATTAAGCTGGCTAAAGATCATCAAATTGATAAACGTTCACACAAAGGCAGTGCAAACCATATTGCTGAAGCAATTATTCGTTTGCCTGGCGTGGAATTGTTTGCACAGGCAACAGCCGATGATATGTACACTTCAATTAGAAAATTAACTGATAAATTAAAAAGACAACTTGCTAAACACAGGAAAATACAGTGCTCATATCAACATGAGCTTGCACTTTTGAATTAATTTATCCTGTGTATAAGAGGCTTGTTATCGAGCCTCTTTTTTTTATTGATAAAAAAAGAAACTGCTTACTGAATTATCTGAAAAAGTTATAGTAAAATGTTTCGTTTTACACCGATGGTTGTATAAGAGGTCTTGTTAATGAATATTGAGCAGCTCACGCAAATTTTAAAAGAAGCTTTCCCTGAAGCAGAAGTAGCAGTGAGCGGTCAGGCTGGAAAATTTGACCTTCGAATTGTTGATGATCAGTTTGAGGGTAAAAGAACCGTCACTCGCCAACAAGCAGTTTATGCACCTTTAAATTCTTATATCGCGAGTGGTGCAGTACATGCTGTTACGATTCGTGCAATGACAAAAGACGAATGGCGCAAAGCAAGCCTTTTCGGAGCCTAAATATTAATGGATAAATTTTTAATCACGGGCGGTGTTAAGCTCGAGGGTGAAGTACGTATTTCTGGCGCTAAAAATGCTGCTTTGCCTTTACTCGCAGCAATGATTCTTGCTGATTCCCCAACTACGCTAACCAATGTACCCAACCTAAAAGATGTTAACACCTTAGTGAAATTGATTGCGGGTTTAGGCATCACCATGAGTTATGAGGGTGATATTGTTCGAGCTGATGCATCGACCTTAGACAATCAATTCGCACCTTATGAACTTGTAAAAACCATGCGTGCATCTATTTTGGTGTTAGGTCCATTATTAGCACGTTATGGTAATGCCAAAGTTTCACTTCCTGGTGGTTGTGCAATTGGTTCACGTCCTGTCGATCAGCATTTGAAAGCTTTAGAAGCTTTAGGTGCACAAATAGAAGTTGAAAATGGATATGTCCATGCTTCAGTAGATGGTCGCTTAAAAGGTGGTGAAGTCATTTTTGATATGGTCACTGTCGGTGGTACAGAGAATATCTTGATGGCTGCTGCACTAGCAGATGGCGTGACCACGATTCGAAATGCGGCTCGTGAACCTGAAATTACTGATCTTGCGCAAATGTTAATTAAAATGGGTGCGAAGATCGAAGGTTTAGACACGGATACTTTAGTGGTGACTGGTGTTGAAAGTTTGCACGGCTGCGAATATGCTGTTGTTGCGGATCGTATTGAAACAGGTTCGTATTTAGCAGCAGCTGCAATTACTGGCGGTCGAGTTAAAACCACACATACTGATCCTACATTGTTAGAAGCGGTCTTAGATAAATTTGAAGAAATGGGTGCAGAAGTCACTCGTGGTGATGACTGGATTGAGCTAGATATGCAGGGTAAACGCCCGAAAGCAGTCAGTTTTAGAACATTACCGCACCCAGATTTTCCAACTGATATGCAAGCTCAACTGATGGCAGTCAATGTGATAGGTCGTGGTTTTGCAACGATTTCAGAAACAATTTTTGAAAATCGTTTTATGCATGTACCAGAACTTTCACGTATGGGTGCGAATATTCAAGTTGAAGGTCATGATGCTGTTGTTACTGGAGTTGAAACACTTCAAGCAGCGCCTGTTATGGCAACTGATTTACGCGCTTCATTTTCACTTGTACTTGCTGCTTTGGTTGCTGAAGGTGAAACACTGATTGATCGTATCTACCATATTGATCGTGGTTACGAACATGTGGAAGAAAAATTGCAAAGTTTAGGTGCTCAGATTAAGCGAGTAAAAGAATGAATGACTTAAGAAACGATGATCCAAATTTTGATGTAATGGGAAATTTTGATCATGGTTTAACTTTAGCACTCAGTAAAGGTCGTATTTTAAAAGAGACATTACCCTTACTAGAAAATGCGGGTATTAATTTACTTGAGGATCCTGATAAATCTCGTAAATTGATTTTTCCAACAACCCATAAAAAAGTTCGTATCTTAATTCTACGTGCTTCTGATGTGCCGACTTATGTTGAAAATGGCGCAGCAGATTTCGGTGTTGCAGGTAAAGATGTTTTGATGGAGCATGGCGCTCAGCATGTTTATGAGCTTCTTGACTTAAAAATTGCGAATTGTAAGCTGATGACAGCAGGTAAAGTTGGCATGGAACGTCCAAAAGGGCGTTTAAAAATTGCCACGAAGTATGTCAATTTAACACGTCAGTATTATGCAAGCCTTGGTGAGCAGGTTGATGTAATCAAGCTATACGGATCAATGGAACTCGCACCCTTAGTTGGATTGGGTGATTACATTGTTGATGTGGTGGATACCGGTAATACTTTACGTGCTAATGGATTGGAGCCGTTAGAGGAAATTTGCAAAGTTTCTTCGCGGCTGATTGTCAATAAGGCGAGCTTTAAACGTAAGCAAGCAGTACTTAATCCAATTTTGGTGCAGCTAGAAGAAGCTATTAACGCTAAGCAACAATAAGCTGTGAGATCGAAATAAAAAAGGTTAACTTCGGTTAACCTTTTTTATTTCAGCGTTCTAAGTAGAATAAAACTTAGTCATTCTAAAGTTATCTATAATTCAATAAATGTAAATATGAATAGGTCGAATCTCTACTTATTGAAAAGTCCATTCTTTTTCATCGACTTTTTAGGCAGAGATGTTGTCCACAAGTGCGATGAAAAAGAGTAAACTTAGTCTTCTATTTTTTGCCTTGTGGGTAAATTGATGCGACGTTTATCGACTCAGGATCAAAATTTTAAACAGACTTTTGCTGAATTGTTAGCATTTGAAACTGTAAATGATCCTCAACTCATACAAACTGTAGATCAAATTATTGCTGATGTTCGTCAGCATGGTGATGATCATGTGCTCAAATTAACGCAGCAGTTCGATCGACATCCAGCGCATCAATTTTCAGATTTAGAATTGACTCAGGCTCAATTGAAAACAGCATTTGATGGTTTAAATGTTGAAATCCGCGAAGCTTTGGAGCTCGCTGCAAAACGCATTCGTTCTTTTCATCAAGCACAGAAACAAGAAGGTTGGACTTATATAGATGAGTTAGGTAATACACTCGGTCAAAAAGTCACACCGCTAGATCGCGTTGGGATTTATGTGCCTGGTGGATTAGCTTCGTATCCTTCTTCAGTATTAATGAATGCATTACCTGCTCATGTGGCCGGCGTTCCAGAAATTATTATGGTCGTTCCTGCACCAAATGGTGAATTGAATCCATTGGTATTGGCAGCGGCTTATTTAGCTGGGGTAAGTCGAGTTTTTACCATTGGTGGCGCACAAGCTGTTGCTGCATTGGCATATGGAACTCAAACGATTCCTGCGGTTGATAAAATTACAGGTCCAGGAAATCGTTTCGTTGCTGCTGCAAAACGTGCAGTGTTTGGTCAAGTCGGTATTGATATGATCGCAGGGCCTTCGGAAATTCTAGTTTATGCCGAAGGTGCGAATAATGCTGAATGGTTGGCGATGGATGTATTGTCTCAAGCAGAACATGATACTGTTGCACAAGCCATTTTTATTACGCCAGATGAAGCACTCCTAAACGCAGTAGATGCAGCAATTGAAAAACATTTAAGTGCGCTGCCGAAAGCAGAAATTGCTCGAACTTCGATTCAAAATCGCGGTGCTTTAGTATTAGTGAAAGACCGTGCGGAAGCAGTGGAACTCATCAATCAAGTCGCGCCAGAGCATCTAGAGTTATGTCTTGATGAGGCTGAATTGATGAGCCAAGAAATTCGACATGCAGGTGCCATTTTTATGGGGCGTTATACACCCGAAGCGATTGGTGATTATTGTGCAGGCCCAAATCATGTTCTACCAACTTCTGGGACAGCACGCTTTTCATCGCCTTTAGGTGTTTATGATTTTCAGAAGCGCTCAAGTTTGATTATGTGCTCGCAAGAGGGTGTTAAAACTTTGGCGAGAACAGCAGATATTCTTGCAGTTGAAGAAAATCTTGATGCTCATGCACGTTCAGCACGTTACCGTTATCAATAACCGATTCGAGAAATAGATAGGGGCTGATAAGCCCCTTTTTTAAAGATATATTGAGAGTAGAACAATGACATTAACAAGCGATAAAATGCGTTTTTGGAGTCCCGAAGTTCGTGAACTAGAGCCTTATGTGCCAGGCGAGCAACCTAAAATTCAGAACTTACTTAAACTCAATACCAATGAGAATCCTTATCCACCATCACCAAAAGTTGTAGCAGCAGTCCAAGCAGTTTTATCGAACAATGCAGACGCTTTACGTCTTTATCCAGACCCAGATGCAACGGTGCTAAAGCAAGCGATTGCTCACCAACAAAATGTCAATATTGACCAAGTTTTTGTTGGTAATGGTTCAGATGAAGTCTTAGCACATATTTTTAAAGCATTTTTTATTCAGAAGGAACCTGTTCTATATGCAGATATAACCTATAGTTTCTATCCTGTTTATAGTCAGTTTTTTTCAACTCAAACAAAGCAAATTCCATTGAATGAAAAATTCGAAATTGATGTGTCTGATTATACTCAGGAAAATGGTGGCATCATCATCACTAATCCAAATGCACCAACTAGTATTGCTTTAGGTTTAGATCAAATTGAACAGGTGCTTAAAGCAAATCCTGATCGAGTGGTTTTAATTGATGAAGCCTATGTCGATTTTGGTGCTGAGTCTGCAGTTTCACTCGTTAACCAGTATGAGAATTTAGTCGTTTGCCAAACCACGTCTAAATCACGATCGTTGGCAGGTTTACGCGTTGGTTTTGCAATTGCTCAAAGCCATTTGATTGCTGCACTTGAAGCGGTAAAAAATAGTTTTAATTCTTATCCGATTGATCGTTTTGCAATTGCTGCTGCTGTAGCGTCATTTGAAGATCAGGAATATTTTGAAACGCAATGTCAAAAAGTAATTGAGAGCCGTGAGCACTTGGTAAGTGATCTTACTGCTTTAGGTTTCGAGGTTTTACCATCAAAAGCGAATTTTATCTTTGCGACGCATCCGCAACATGATGCCGCACTGTTAGCTCAGCAACTTCGTGATCAAGGCATTATTGTTCGTTACTTTAATAAACCACGAATCAACCAATATTTACGCATCACTATTGGTACTGATGAACAAAATCAGCGTTTGGTAGATACACTTAAAACGCATGTTTTATAAATTTATATTGAAAATAATCAGTGTTTGTTTATCTGCCATGTATTGAATAAATCAAGCATGGCAGAAATTTTATCAAAACATTCTTGATATTCAGCTTCTGCATCAGAAGCAATTGTAATCCCGCCACCTGCCCAGATCGATAATTCATCTTGATATTTTTGGATGCTACGAATCAAGATATTCCAACAACCTGTTCCATCAAAATTGAAGTAACCTAAGCTACCGCAATAAGCACCACGTGGTGCACCTTCTAATTCTTCAATAATTTGCATTGCACGAATTTTGGGTGCCCCTGTAATTGAACCACCTGGGAGGGCAGACAATAACATTTGCATTGGATTTACTTGTTCTTTTAACGTCGCTGTAATTTCACTGACCATATGATGAACTTGATTAAAGCTTTCTATTTCAAATAATTTTGTGGTATTTACCGATCCTGTTTCTGCATAAACACTTAAATCATTACGAAGTAAATCGACAATCATGACATTCTCAGCTTGATCTTTCTGAGAGTTTCTAAGCTTGGCTTTCGAGATTCGGTCTTGTTCAGCATCATCAAAACGAGGCATTGTTCCCTTAATTGGACGCGTTTTTATTTTTCGATCATTTTGAAATTCAATAAACAACTCAGGTGAACAACTGAGTAATTCAAAATCATTAATTTTTAGATAGCCAGCATAAGGTGCATGAGTTAGTTCCCATAAGTCTTGTGCACGGCTTAATACTGAACCTTGAGAACGAGCTGAGAATTCTTGCGTCAGGTTAATTTGATAACAATCACCTGCTTTAATATATTCTTGTACTTGATTAAAACTGTTTAAATACTCTTGCTTAGACCATCTAGGTGAAAATTCCTCAATTAACAACAATCGATCTTGTTCGGCTTTTAAGGGCTGATCAATTAAATCTGATATGTATTGGTAAATACTGTCTGCTTCAAGATCATCACTATAAAAATACCAAGCATTCTTTTCAAACTTTAAAAAAGTAGAATATTCACCCAAGAAAAAACTGGGTTGCTGATGTGAATGCACTTTTATAAATTGATTGGCGCTAAAGTCATAGCTAAAAAAACCAATATAGCCGCCATGAAAGGATAGTGTGGATTTTTTGTCATCTGTTGTTAAATTAAATTTTGCGAAATTTAAAATTGATGTTGAATGATTGATTTGTTGATATTGATTTAATAGACTTTGAGTAAATTGTATTGAGCTTGAATTTTGTAAAATTAAAAACTTCTTTGGTAAAAACCCAATAATAGGCGCGCTATTATCTTGTAAAAAAACTAAACCAGTTAGGTCTTTGAGCTGGGAAAGTAGGTCAAATGCTGAAGCAAATTGGCGATCAAGTTTTTGCTGAAAATACGACATAAAATGAAAAATACATTCATCAACATTTGGGGAATAAATTGTACTACAACCAAAAATTAGTATCGATTTTTATCGTATTTGATCATCTTAAATGGGGCTTTTCAAATCATGGATAGACTATTATTTATGAAATAAAGTTATATAGGTCGCTTGAGAAGCAGGAAATGAATACTTGTTTACATTTAGAAACGTATTAGAGAATGATAAATGGTGAGAATCTATGTCGAAGATTCATGATAAGAAAAATCTAAAATAAAAAAATCTCGAACTATCTTAATGTTGTGAAATCAAGGCTCAAATAAATCTCAAATTAGGTGAACGCCGTTTGTCGGGATATCTACAAAAAAAGCTTAACAGGAGTTGAACATAAAATAACAAACCTGTAATTTAGTACTTGCTAAGCGAACTACTCAAGGATTGGAAGTTCAAGTTGTCATTAAGAAAAAAACGACCGTGGACAGTTTAGAGTAGTGAAAGTCAAAAAATAAATGCTCTTGGGAGAGTGCTCAATGAAAATGTTTACTAAACTTGCTTTAGTTTCTTCAATGGCGATTAGCGCAAATGCAATGGCTATGCAGTCAATGGATGATGCTGCACTAAGCGCTGCAACAGGTCAAGACGGTATCAACTTAGGTATCGGTATTTCAAAAATTGAAATCGAAAAAGTTTTAATTCACGATAATAATGGTCTTGCTGCTGCTGGTACTGCTGGTACTGCTGGCTTTGGTGGTACTGCTACTGCTGGTGCGATTGTTATTAAAGGTAATGGAACTGGTAAAACTGCTACAAATGGTATTGTAATTGAAGCCCCTGTAAATGCTGCTGGTGATGCTTATGATACTTCTCGTAAACTGACTTCAGGCTTACTTGCTGAGCTTGCTATTGATACTGATGCTGGTACGACTGCTGCTGGTGGAGCATTCCTTAACGTTGCCGCTGCAGTTTCTGGTTTAGATATTTATATTGGTGAAATTGGTGTTTCTGCTTCAAATGCATTAAGTCCAACAGCAGTTCGCCGTGGTGCTAATGATTCAGGTGCAACCCCAAATTATAATAAGATTTTATCTGGTTTAACTTTAAAAACAGGTAAAATGGACGCAAATATTCAGTTAGGTGCTGCTCCTCAAGGCGCAATGATTGTTTTAAGTACAACTATGCAAGGTGGTTTAGAAATCAATAACCTAGGCATTGTTGATAGTTCAACTAAAACTGGTACAGGAAATGGTACTGCTGGTAACCGTGCAGCAGGTGAAATTTTCTTAGATAGTATTAAAGTTGCTGATGCGTCAGGTTCTAATTTAACTGTTGCTGCTAAAGTAAGTGTTGTTGGTAAAGAAGCTACAAATAATGGTTACTTACGAATCATTACTGGTTCGGGCACTACAACGCCTGCAACTGATATGTATATTAAAGGTGTTCGTTTAGGAAGTTCAACTGCTGCATCAATTGGTGATGTTGAAGTTCAAGGACTTCAAACTTACTACAATAATGGCGGTGGTTTCAGCTCAACTGGAGCAAACGATGTTAAAGGTTCTATGATTACAATTTCTGGTCATTAATTACTTAAAATAAAAAAAGCGCAATTAATTGCGCTTTTTTTATTTTTAATAATATTTATTAACTTAGATGTAACTAAATCACCATCTAACTTGCATGAAATTACCAAATTACATTTAAAGCTACATTTCGTCAAAAAAAACTAAAAAAATGCTGTTTTTTTGTATAAAAAAAGGTATCTTCAACAAACAGGGATGTAGTGTCTTCGACACTAATAATAAAATGAATAAGGCAAGTAGTGCCACTGTTAAGAAAGAGACTTATGTTAGAGATTGCTCTAGGCTCAGCATTGATGTATTACTTTACAACGCAAGCCTTCGAAATAGAAAAAAAACCAGAAGGTGCTGTGTACTTCACAGAAACTTTAGACTCCAGAAATTCCTCTTTTACTCGTAATCATCGTGAAGCGGTAGTTATTAAACCGGCAATTGAAGATCAGTTTAGGGGTATCGTTCGTCAAGCTTATGATTATAGTTGTGGTTCTGCAGCTTTAACGACCTTGTTAAATGGTTATGGTGGTTTAAAGCTTACTGAGCAGCAAACGATGACTGGATTACTCCAATATGGTGAGTATCAAAGAATTATCGAGCGGCGTAGTTTTTCACTATTGGATATGAAGCGTTTTGTGACGGCCTTGGGGATGAATAGCGGCGGATATAGGGGGGAGTTTTCTGATCTTACCTCTTTAAATCAGCCTGCTATTGTTCCAATTACCTATGCTGGATTTAAGCATTTTGTAGTCTATAAAGCATATAAAGATGGAAGGGTTTATGTGGCTGATCCCTCGTTGGGAAACATAAGCTTTGATGAGTCTAGGTTTAAAGAAATTTGGGATAATAACACTCTATTTATTGTAGATGTACCAGAGCCGTATCGAAAAAACTTATTGGCATTACAGGATGTAGATATGAGGCATGTGGAGGATGCAACAATTAATAAATATGCGCTTGCTGAAATACAATTTCCTTCACAAAGATTCGAACGTTTGGCAGATAAAGCTTCTACCATGCGCAAAGTTCTGGATGCTGATCCTAATTCAAGTAATTACAATAAGCCTATTACGACTTATATGCGTATGTACTATAAGCGGAAATAACTTAAATTCATTAAATTAAATGCATAAGTAGGACGTGTCATAATGAAAAATACATGGATGAATATGGGAGTGTTAGCTTTAAGTTTAAGTGCTATCACATCAAATATTTACGCAGAAGAAGTAGCTCAGAGTGATCAAACACAAGTAGGCAATGCAGTTGAATCTGAAGAAAATCAGGTGGCTGTTGATAGTGGTGCAGATCAAGCTGCAACTGCTTTGCAAGCAAAAGAAGGCGATGCTACAAAAGAGACTAATTTACAAGAAGTATTTACTTCAAATGAACGTCAATATTCATTAATCAAAAAGGGTATATTTTCCTCATATTATGACATTGATTATACTTACTATCGAGATAGTCGTTTAGATTTAGCTACTGGTGATAGTACAAGTGCATTAGCTAGATTACGTATTGAGGAAGATGCAAACCATACTTTGACAAATACTTTTACTGTTCAGTATGGTTTTTTAGACAATTTAACTTTAACAGCATCATTGCCTTTAGTTGCAAAAAAAGATTTATTACAAGATAAAACCGCAGCTGGATTGGGAGATATAAACTTTGGGGCCAGATGGGAGCCTTTTCCATTAAAACAAGGGCGTCTTCCATTAGTTCTATTTGGTAGTTTATCTACTAAAACAGGTGATAGCCCATATGAAATTGGTATTGATGAGTTATCAACTGGAAAAGGATATTATTCAGTTGGTGTTGGTGCGAGTACACGTAAATATATTGACCCTGTGGTTTTATTTACTTCTGTATCTGCAAACTATGGCTTGAAAGAGTCTGGTTTAAATCAACTTAGAGGAAGCCGTGTTCTTGAAAGCTTTGATCCTGGTTTAAGTGGTGGTTTTTCTTTTGGTTTTGCTTACTCCTTTAACTATGATGTTTCATTAACAATGTCATACCAACAAAGTTTTAATACTGGAGCTCAATTTTATTTTAAAAATGATGAAAGTTATAAATCAGCTGATCAAAGTAGTGCAATGCTTTCATTTGCATTAGGCGTACGAGTCTCACCAGAAACGATTGTAAATGGAACTGTGGGGATTGGTTTGACAGAAGATGCGCCTGATGTTTCATTAGGCTTATCTTTCCCGCTTGATATTATAGGTTTCGGCAAGAAGCTACGTTAAGGAGATGTAAAGGTGAAATATCCTAAATTATGTCCTTTAACGATGGCAATTGTAGTCGCTGGACTTTCCAATATTACACATGCACAACTTGGTCAAGATTTGTCTGTAGATTTGCGTTCTTTATCTTTAGGAAATGCTGTTACAGCTGATCCACCAGGTATCAGTGCGGTTCATTTTAATCCTGCTGCATTAGCTAAAATTGAAGGTCTACAAACTGATGTACAAGGTATTTTAGCTAATTTCGCAATTAAAAGAGATTACTCTGCACCTGCAGGTTATAACGTTTTTGGTTATTCTGATGATCCGCTTGTCTGTAATGATGGGCCTGAAGTGAATGCCAATATTTGTACTGATTTTAAAGGTACGGTAAGTGGAGATGTTGAATATGCAAGCATCTATGTTCCAATTCTAAAGAAGATCGTCGACCTTGGACCTAATTCTCCATTAGTTGCACCTACGGCAGGAATTGCTTACAAGCCACCAGGTTCCAAAGTAACATATGCAACAGCAGTTTATGCACCTTTAGTTGCTGGATTTGGAGCTGAAGATGGTAATCCAAGCAATTATATGGGACAGCAAGTTGCATTAGAACGTATAACTTATTTATCACCTTCATTCGGTTACCAAGTAAATGATCATCTTTCGATAGGTGCTTCATTTGGTATGTCATATCAAGCAATCGCTCTAAAAACTGATTTAAGATTTCCGAACGAAATGATCGGTGTTTTACGGATGATTGATGAGGTTGTTTGTGCGCCATTTAAAGGAAATGGCGATATTATTACTAACCTACTGCTATTTGGTGTGTGTAATGTTGAAGAAGGCATGAACCCCTTCAATAAAATGGGTGCGATGGATGTTTCTCTAGAGCAATCTCTTAGCCCAAGTTATAACCTAGGTATTTTATGGGAGCCTACTGATGATTTTAGCTTTGGTATGGTTTATCAAAGTGAAGCTAAAATGAGATTGCGTGGTAAATACTTAATTAATAATGCAACAGCACCTCAACAATTAGTCGCAGGTCTTAATTCATCTGCAACAGGGCAAATTCTTGCCGCAATTTTAGGTTTACCAGGTTTTGTTCCGAATGTTGAGTCTGGTCTAATGGCTATGGATTTTAAATATCCGCAACATTTTAAAGCAGGAATAAAATATAAAATTTTTCCAGATTTACAAATGAATTTTGATGTTGGTTGGACTGATTTTGCGGCTTGGGATAAATTTAAATTTGAATTTGACCGCCAAATTTCATTATTAAAAGTTGCCAAACTACTTTCTAATGATGTAACAGATCGTTCTCTTGCTTTACCTTTAAAGTTTCAATCATCATGGCGATGGGGTGTTGGCTTTGAATACTCAGCGACAGATCGTTTAAAACTACGCATGGGATATGAGCCACGTACTAGTTCTATTCCTGATGATAAGCGGAATACGATGGTACCAATTAATAATGCCCAATTGTTTGGTCTAGGTATTGGATATCGTTTTGATCAAGACACTGATTTAGATTTATCTTTGGGATTTTTACGTAGCCGTGATGATATCCCTGCGAATACCAGTAGTCTTGCAAATAAAACGGGTGTAGATAACATCCTACTTAACCCTTATGCTGGTTTAGATATTAAAACCAATACTAAAGTAACATTACTTGGTATTAATTACAGAACTAGATGGTAATGGAAAAGAAAATTAATCAACGATCAAAACTTGCTTTGCTAACCTTATGTCTTACATATGCAAGTGGATCGCATGTATACGCTGATAGTTTTTATACAATCATTGGGCCAGATGGTCGTCCAATGATTGTGCCTAGAAGAATTGAAAATAAACCTTTAGCTTCTGATAATCGTGTTGCCGAAACGGTTAAACGAGAAATACCAGCCAAGCAGCAATCACAAGAGAAGCAACAGATAAATAAACCATTAGTGGTTGATTCAACTCAATCTAAAAAACAAACGCAACCAAGAGTTGAAAATGGAGTGGAGGTAAATAACAAGGCTCACCAAGTTGAATCAGTAAACAAAATAGAACCAAAAGCTAGTCCAAAGATAGAACAGCAAAAGTCAGTAAAAGTAAATGTAGAGCAGCCAAAAATTATTTCCTTTACATCTCCCGATTTAATTGTTCAAAATTTAGATAAAACGGAGGTTCTACCGACAGGAAATGAAACTAAACCATTCACTAATATTGACGGAACTGAATACGTAAATAATGAGTTTTTGGAAAATCAAGAATTTAATTTAGAAGGAAAAAAAAGATTTTATTCTTTGCCAGATGGCAGTGGTCGTATGGAAACGATTGAACGGAAAAAAGGAGTCAGTCGCTCAGTTCTTGACAAAATAATCGGTAAACAACCAGCTAGCTCAACTACAATTGCACTAGCTGAAAACTATGTCAGATTATCTGCTGAAGATTTAGCAGTGGCATTTGAAAATGATCGCTGTTTCTTACAGAATTATTCAAAATCTATTAAAACACTAACGTCACAAAAAGAAATTGGACTTTGGCCTCGTAAACCACTGAAAGAAAAATTTGAATATGAAGTGGTTAAACTTGATTCCAAAGTTGACTATATTCAAGTTGACTCTTATGCATCTAGCAATCAGAAACCTAGTTATTATTGGCCATTAATTGTATTTCTTGATGATAAAGGATGCATGCAAGAGGGTGTAAGTGGTTTTAAAAATGGGTTACTCCCCGCAACATTATTTCAGCATTCAGCAATATACGGTGTCATTAAAATACCTTCAAATATCAAATATCTAATGATGACACCTTTAGCTTCGGCTGTAGATGTCAGTGAACAAGAACTTTCCAATCAAGGACAGATAAAGATTTCTGTTTTACAGTAATTAGAGTTTAGGGAAAATTAATTATGTATAAGAAACTATTATTACCATTCACTTTTTCGGCATTAACACTTTTTTTAAATGGTTGTGGAGGCGAGAGTGCAAAAATTAATGAAGATCCAACAAAAGGGGTAGGTGGAGTTACATCTAATACAAGTTGTAAAGTTACAAATGATGACTGTCTGCAGTTCGTATTAGATTATCCAATTGCTGGATTAAATTTTGATTGTAGCAGTGATAAAGTTAATCATTTCGTAACGAAGTTAGAAAGTAACGTTATGACTGGTGCATGCAAAGTGGGTGATACTGTTAGTTTCTATATACAAGGCAAAGATGCTAGAAAGATCACTTTAGGTAATGTAAAGCTTGATGATATTTATAAAGTAAAAGAGCTAAGATTCCCATTACCAAGAATACGTTTAATTGATATAGCGAGTTCTTTAACTGGACAAATGCCGACAACCATTGATCAAAATAATGAGACTATACGTGTTGCTTTGGCTCTAGTAAAAATTTTTCATGCAATAGGTTTAGAGCAAGGAGATAGTATCAAAGGCGATATTCAACCTACAGAAATAACTGATGAAAAGAAAGATTTATTGAATAAATTAAGTAAAGACGTTGGCTTAAGTGAATTAAGTAGTGGGGCATATATTGAAATTTTGAAGCCTTGGGTTGACGTAACAAGTATTTCGGATGAAGAAGCATTAGTAATGTTTTCAAAATTGTTGAATCTAGCAAATGCAGGTGTTTGGCAAGCAGGACCGCCAATTTTACTGACGGGAAGTGGGCTTCCTGCAACAAATAGTACTGATGGATTTTTTGGATGTAATCAGGAAGATTATAGTAAATGTATTGATCCTAAAGTAGGTAGTAATTTAATTCATTCAATGGGAAGTTTCTTATTGATTACTGATAGACAGGGATATACTATTGGTTCTGGTGAACAATGGCGCGGTCCTGCAACTATAGTAAATGGAACACTTTCCCCCCCTGTGACTCTTATAAGTAAAGTGAAGCCAGCGAAAATACAAGTTAATGCTCAAAATAATTGGTTAAATCCACTTACTCGTGGGATTAATTCAAGTGAAACTTTACAGATGATCCTTAGTAATAACTCAATAGAAAATTTAAAGATTACATCTGGGAAATTACTTAATGGTCATACAATCCCAGGAACTGATGGGATATATAGAAAACTGTTAAATTTAAAAGAAACAGATCCTGTTGATAAAAGTACTTTAGGAAAATGGAAGCAATCTATTGACAGCCTTTCATATAACGGTTCTGTTGAGATATACAAAGCAAACCCACCAAGTAATCTTTTAAAAAATGTTTTTAAAACCAAAGAAAATGTTAAGTCAAATGATCAGTATATTTTCCCACTTTATGCAACGCTGACTTTTAGTTTTTCTGATCAAAGTATTACTGATAAAATTAAACTTGGCATAGTTGTTGATGAACATGGTGATATCCGAACAGATATAAAACCCAATGCAACAAATTCTGATATGTCTGGAACTTGTGCTACGGTCAAATCAATAAATAGTGATGGTACAATTACTGATAGTAATGACCAAATTCAATATCGAATAGGCACTATAGGTACTACAAATTTTGAGGAAACAGATAAATCTATTTCGGTTCGTATGATTTTATCAAATCCTAAGTTTGGTTTACTCAATGGTGCGGTTTTTGGATTGAATATTGATAAAATTGGTGGCGCGAAAATTAATTTGCAAAACTTATTAATGAATACAGTCTCTCCTAATATTACATTAACTGACTTTGAGGATGCCAATAATACTGTCTATTGGTTAAATACATATTCTTATTATCAAGCTGTATATGTAAATATATATGACAAGCTAAGTAGTGATATTGATAGAAATAAATATGTAAAGCCTACCGATGAGGAGCGTGTATTAGCTAAGCGTTGGAGTGGTCCTGTTACAATATCTTTAGCGAGCCAAGAGCTATCTAATCAAAATAATACTGAGTGTAAACCAGTAAAAGTAAAGCCATAATCACAAAAACTCTTTTTTCTAAAAAAACATCTAGAAAATTAGATGTTTTTTTAGATTAATTGTAGTGATTAGAATGTTTTTTTATTTTGTGAAGATAAATTATTTATAAAAAAATTAGCTCATAATTTAGAATAATGATTTATTTAACCTGTTTGATCTAAACGAGTACCTAACGTTTCTAGATGAGAAGGAAAAAGTCCTTGTTTACGATCTTCAAAATAATGTCGCAGGGTATGTTCAACACTCGGAAAAGCAAGTTCAGCCCATGGAATTTCATGTTCTTCAAATAAACGGCATTCTAGGCTTTCTTCACCAGCACCGAATAAACCTTGTTTTAATTGGGCTTTAAAGAGGACATAGATTTGTCCAATGCGTGGAATATTATACATGCAGTAAAGTTGTTCAATTTCCACTTCAGCTTCAGCTTCCTCTCTTGTTTCGCGAGCGGCTCCTTGCTCCATTGTTTCGAACAATTCCATATAGCCCGCTGGGAGTGTCCATAATCCATAACGAGGTTCTATGGCACGACGACAGAGTAAAACTTTGTCATCCCAAATTGCTAATGCCCCACAAATCACTTTTGGATTTTCATAGTGGATGTTGCCACAGTTTGTGCAGACCAGTCTTGTTTTATGATCACCTACTGGGATTGTTGCTTCAGTTTGATGTCCACACGCAACGCAAAAGCTCATAATTATCATCAGCGATAGAGATAACTCAGCATAACCGAATTTTTGTCACTTCGCATCATGATCTATGATTGTCATTAAAATTTCAGTTATGATGATTTGCAAGGATAGCGAGAATAAGAGATGAGTCATATGGAAGAGCCATCGTTAATACAACTTTTAGAACAACGGTTGCGTTTTTCCAAACGAATCCAACAAGCAGATGCAGCTGTATTAATTGCGATTACGCAAGAAGCGCAGCCTAAAGTATTGCTCACGCGGCGTTCTATGCAATTGTCTCAACATGCAGGAGAAGTATCGTTCCCTGGTGGTAAGCGTGACCCAAGTGATACGAGTAATATTGTAGTTGCTCTACGAGAAGCACAAGAAGAAACCGCATTAAATCCATTTGATGTCAAGCTTTTGGGAGATTTGCCTTTGCAACGTGCTCGCAGTGGTTTATCGGTCAAACCTATTGTTGGTTTGATTCCTGCTGAAGTGGATTTAATTGCCCAACCCACAGAAATTGATCGTATTTTCTTTGCCCCGTTACAACAGTTAATTGATGCGCCGCCTTTACCGTATGAAGTGCGCCTTGCAAGACAGTCAATTTATTTTCCAAGTATGCAAGTTGAGAGTGAAATAGTGTGGGGGCTGACTGCACGCATGTTGGTGTCGTTATTTCAGTATGGACTGGGATATCAAAAGAATTGGCCTTTCCTAGTAAATCCTCCTCATTTCGGTTTATCTAAATTTTAATCATATTTTATCAAGGTGAATTTTTAACATGATGTATAAATATCAAGGATTGAGTCCAAAAGCATTATATGAACCGTGGGATGGTTGGATTGCTCCAACAGCGACGGTGATTGGTCAAGCAGAATTAGGTCGCCAAGTCAGTATCTGGTTTGGTGCGGTTGTCCGAGCTGATAATTCTAAAATTCGTATTGGAAGTTTTTCAAACATTCAAGAAAATGCTGTTTTACATACAGATGCAGGAATCGAACTCAATATTGGGGAATATGTGACAGTTGGTCATCAGGCAATGTTACATGGCTGCACCATTGGAGATAACTCTTTAATTGGTATAAATGCTGTTGTATTAAATAATGCCGTAATTGGTAAAAACTGCATCATTGGTGCAAATGCCTTGATTCCTGAAGGCAAAGTTATTCCTGATAATTCTGTGGTTATGGGTTCACCAGGAAAAGTAATTAAAACTTTAGATGAACAGGGTGCTGCGAGATTGCGTTTAAGTGCCTTACATTATGCTGAACACTATAAAAACTTTTTAGAGTTGGAAGAATTTACATTCAAGTAAATTGAATTAATATCAATTCATTATTTGCCAAGAATCAACTTGGCTTTTTTGTATCTATCAAAAGCCAATAACTCGCATAGCGCGTTTGGGTGGAGTATGATACTCACCGTTTTTTATCTCTTTTAGACTAAGGTTTTTGCATGAAGTTGCTTGCATTGGAAACTGCAAATGAGCAGTGTTCTGTTTCATTGATTGATGAGGTTCAGGAACTATTTTTCCAATTGGATGCGCGACCAAAAGCACAAACACAAACAATTTTGCCGTTAATTGAACAAGCATTATTGAAAACAGGAATACAACTTTCTGATTTAACAGCAATCGCCTTTAGCCGTGGGCCAGGTTCATTTAGTGGTGTTCGTATCAATGCTGCTGTTGCACAGGCATTGGCATGGTCTCAAGATTTACCCGTTATTCCTATATCTAGTTTACAAGCTCTAGCACAAGCAGCATATCGTTTAACTGGTCTAACTCAGGTCAGTGCTGTACTCGATGCGCGTATGAAAGAGGTCTATATTGCTAATTTTAGCTTAGATGAACATGGGATTATGCAGGCTGTAGATGCTGAAAAATTATTAAATTATGAAGATGCCGCAGATTATTCTCAATTTGAAATAATTGGTTCTGGTTCAGAGTTGATTAAGCCTGATCTCGTAAAATCAAGTGACGATTCTATGTCAAAAATTATTGCGACTGCACAGGATATCTCAATCATTGCTCGTGTATCTGCCATGCAACAAAAATGGGTAGATGCTGAACAGGCATTACCTGTGTATTTGCGTGATGATGCATGGAAGAAAATTCCAGATCAAGGTAAAGCAAACTAGGGTGAATTATGGATCTTTTATTGCTATTAAAAGCAGCAATGATGGGGTTGGTCGAGGGCATTACTGAATTTCTACCCATTTCGAGTACAGGGCATTTAATTCTAACTGGTCAATTACTTGATTTTTGGAGTATTGAAAAAAGAGATATGTTTGCTGTAGCAGTACAAATAGGTGCAATTGCTGCTGTTATTTATGAATATTGGGGTAAGTTGTGGGGTGCGTTAATCGGTGCACTTACAGGACAAGAACAAGGTCGTCGCCTCAGCCTAAATTTAATTATTGCTTCAATTCCAATCGTAATTATTGGTTTGACCTTTGGTGATGTAGTAAAAGTTTATCTTTTTAATGCAATTACAGTCGCGATTGCTTTAATTATTGGTGGTTTTATTATTTTGTGGGCCGAACGTCGTCAGCATCAAGTGGTTAGTCATGAAGTTGAAGATTTAACCTTTAAACAAGCTACATTAATTGGTTTTATCCAATGTTTTGCACTCATACCAGGAACTTCGCGCTCAGGTTCAACCATTATTGGTTCACTGTTTTTAGGTATTTCACGTAAAGCTGCTGCTGAATTTTCATTTTTCCTAGGTATTCCAGTGCTGATGGGGGCCGGTTTATTAGATATGTATAAAATGCGCCATGAATTGCATAGCAATGACATGGTGGTTTTAGGCGTCGGAATTGTTGTCGCTTTTATTTCTGCATTGATTGTGATTCGAGCACTGATTCGATATGTTTCTAAACATGACTTCACCGCATTTGCGTATTATCGTATCGGTTTCGGTGTTTTTATCTTGGCGACTTGGTGGATGGGTTGGGTGCATTGGTAATGCAGATGAAATGTTGGTATCCAGCAGAATGTGAACAGCAATTTCAGCGATTGCAAACACGTTTGGCTGAATTGAATGTACAGCTTACAGGGCAATTGGTTGAAAAGATCAATGCCCGTTTTCTGCGTTTAAATCCTGAGATGGCATTGGTTTTGGATGAAGATGGATTGAGTCTTTCAGCGAATGGCATGAAAATGCAACCTGATTGGCGTGCTGAAATTTCTCGTTTAAAACGGGCCAGCTTAAAATCGGAAATGCTTGCCCGAGCCTGTCAACTTGGTGAAAAACCAAGCTTGATTGATGCAACAGCTGGACTTGGTCATGACAGTTTACTTATGGCTTATCTCGGAGCAAATGTTCGTTTGATTGAACGACATCCGATTCTATTCGTGTTATTGGAATACACTAAGGCACAAGCTGAACAAGATGCATTTTTACAAGCACATATGTCACGCATTCAACTGATTCATGCCGATTCAAATGGCTATTTAAATGAGTTGGCACAACAAGGTGAATATGTAGATGTTGTGTATTTAGATCCTATGTTTCCGCAGCGTGATCAGAATCATCAAGCCCCGAAAAAACAAGCACAAGTGAAAAAGCAAATGCAATTATTGCACATGTTATTACCTGAAGATGGGGAAATGGATTTAGGTGATCAGCTATTGCATTTAGCTCAAAAAATTGCGAAGAGAGTGATTGTTAAACGACCGAGACATGCTGTTTATCTAGCAGAGCAAATACCTGATCATCAATGGTTGGGAGATGCATGTCGTTTTGATGCATATTTTCCAAAAGGTCAAATATAAATAACAGCAATCTGATTGTTTGGCTTGCGTCAATGCTACGTAAAGATTTGTGATATAGTGCAAAAGCATGATTGCTAAAAAATTCTTGTCGAGCTTAAACTACAGTCACGCATAGCGTCTTTTTAGAAAAGTACGGTTTATTCAATATTTAGAATAGCATGTTTTCAGTTTAGGCTAGAAAAGAGAACCTCCCGAAGAATTTTATGATTGACCTTAAGCCCTCTATTAATATCTGGCATGATTTTAAAAGTAACCAAATTGCTGGAATGTGGTTGTTTCTTGGGTCACGTCGTTCATTACAAGTCGTTCATCCATCGATTACTCAACTTATTATTTGGGGAGTTTTGGGTGGATGTACCAACTCTTTATATAGTTGGTTAGTAGCAGGTCAAATTGGTGATTTTAACCCTCAAGGGCTGATTGGCTATGCACTTTGGCCTTTTATTGCATTGATTGTGGGTATTTTCCTCTCTCAACGCATGAATCAACCTCGCTTGATGTTAGTACCTGCATTATTGTGGCTTGTTCTTGATACCAATATTCTGCTTTTACAATGTATCATTCAGTATTTGGGTTCAAACGGCTATCTAAATTTTATCCCAGATAGTATCTATAATGGCTTCTTGCCTCCATTGTTTGTCGGTTTATTCGTATGGCAAAGTCTCGCCGTCATTTGGGTCTTTTCTCGTGCTTTAAACTGGCCGTGGTGGGAACGTGGTTTAGTTTTTATTGCCACTATTGCGACGATGGTCGTTTGGCAGCTTTCAGTTAAAGATCAACCCATTTGGAAAGTAGAACAAACACCACCAAGTTTCGCGGAAGATGCATTTTATGCTCAATCTGATTTATTAAATCAGGCGCTTGATCAGATTCAATATGGTGATATCACTAAAAGTCATTGGTATTTTATGGGCGTGGCAGGTGATAGCTATGTGGATGTATTTAAATCTGAAATTGAGCGAATAAGAGAGCAGTTTGATACACGATTTGGCACAGTGGGTCGTTCTATCATGTTAATCAATAATCCAGCGACGCGTTTAGAAGTGCCGATCGCCTCTAAAACCAGTATGGAATTGGCTCTACGCCGTATTGGTCAGCAAATGAATCGTGATAGCGATGTGTTATTTTTATATATGACTTCACATGGCGAACGTAATCATTTTGAAATTGAAAATGCGCCTTTAAATTTGGGGCAAGTTGATCCGAAGTGGTTACGTGAAACCTTAGATAAGTCAGGGATTCGTTGGCGAGTCATTGTGATTTCAGCTTGCTATTCGGGGAGTTTTATACCCGCATTACAATCACCTGATACTTTAATTATTACTGCTTCAGCAGCAGATAAAACCTCTTTTGGTTGTAATAATGAAGCTGATTATACTTATTTTGGACGTGCATTTTTCGATTTGGCAATGCGTGAACAATATTCGATGAAAACAGCATTTGAACAAGCTAAGCAAACTGTTACGAAGTGGGAAGTTGCACAAGGTGTTGAACCGTCTGAACCTCAATGGGCAATCGGGCGTAATATGGAATTGATGTTGCCACAATTAGAACCATATTTATTTCCTACACAGAATTTGACAACAACAGATATTACAAAATCACAGGATGATCAACATGCAGCTCATGCAAAAAAATCGTTGTTTTGAGGGTGAACAACGAATTTATCAACTTGAATCTCAACATCTTAAAGGTTCAACTAAAGTAGGCGTATATTTACCACCTGCCGCTTTGGATGGGAAGCCGTGTTCAGCATTATTTTATCTTGCTGGTTTGACTTGTACAGAAGATACATTCGCCATCAAAGCACATGCTCAACGAATGGCGGCACGATTAAGTCTGATTTTGATTATGCCTGATACTTCACCCCGCGGTGAAAATGTGGCAAAAGGGGATCATTGGGATATTGGTCAGGGTGCAGGTTTTTATATCAATGCGACGCAACAGCCTTGGGCTGAACATTACCAAATGGAATCTTATTTGGTTGATGAACTGTATGCGCATGTATTACAAGAGTTTCCAATAATCGAAAGTCAAATTGGTATCTTTGGACATTCGATGGGTGGTCATGGTGCTTTGACTTTGGCATTTAAATATCCTGAACAATTTAAATCAGTTTCTGCTTTTGCTCCGATTTGTGCACCAAGTATTTGTCCTTGGGGAGAAAAGGCATTTAGCCAATATCTAGGTGCTGATCAACAACAATGGTTAGCGCATGACGCTACTGTATTGGTTCAACAAAAAGGTCGAATTTTTGATGAAATTTTGATTGATCAAGGTTTGGATGATCAGTTCTATGATCAATTAAATCCTGAAAAGTTTAAGCAAGCTTGCTTAGATGTCGGTCAACACCTGACTTTGCGTTTACATAAAAGTTATGATCACGGTTATTACTTTATTCAAAGTTTTATTGATTATCACTTACAGTTCCATGCCATACAATTAGAAAAAGCTCCAGGTTAAAAAAAGAAGCTCATATGAGCTTCTTTTTAATGATGCTGCCATTCAACAATAAACTCTTGTTGTGCCATACGATTTAAATGATCAATTACCACTTGTTCTAATCGCTGAACATCATTTTGCTGATTTTCAATCAGTACATCTAAGTGCTGTTCATGTGGCGTAAGAGTCACCGTTGCTGTCGGCATGAAAATTTTTGAATGTAGCTCAGTCTCTGATACTTCAAATTTATGCTTCCAATGATTCACTAAACGTTTACTAATACGTTTGGCTTCAATTGTTTCAATTTGAGTTGTGCTATTCATATGTATAGGTCATCTTTTCATGTCATAAGAAAACATAACAAATATGAAAGCACAAAAAAATAGTATCTCTGCAACGGCATGTTGCATGTTTGCAATGCTCGAATAATATGTTTGTAACAGCCCTAAGCAGAATGAATTTGCTATAATTGATTAATCATTTCTTCCTAGTTGCCAGGTCATCCATGTCCAAGCCTTATTTAATTGCTCCTTCAATTTTATCTGCTGATTTTGCACGTTTAGGTGAAGATGTAGAAAAAGTTCTAGCTGCGGGTGCAGACGTTGTACATTTTGATGTGATGGATAACCACTATGTGCCGAATCTGACTTTTGGTGCGGGTATCTGCAAGGCATTAAAAAACTATGGTATTAAAGCACCGATTGATGTGCATCTTATGGTTTCACCTGTAGACCGTATGATTGGTGATTTCTTGGATGCGGGTGCAGACATTATTACGTGCCACCCTGAAGCAACAGATCATATTGATCGTTCTTTGCAGTTGATTCAGTCTGGTGGTGCGAAAGCAGGTTTAGTATTCAATCCTGCAACGCCGTTACATCATCTTGATTATGTTTTAGATAAAGTGGATCAAATTTTGTTGATGAGTGTAAACCCAGGTTTTGGTGGTCAGAAATTTATTCCGATGACTTTGGAAAAACTTCGTCAAGCACGCAAAATTATTGATGCGAGTGGTCGTGATATTCGTTTAGAAGTTGATGGTGGTGTTGGCCCAGCAAATATCCGTGAAATTGCGGAAGCAGGTGCCGATATGTTCGTTGCCGGTTCAGCGATTTTTGGTCAACCTGATTATAAAACTGTCATAGACCAAATGCGTGCAGAGTTGGCAAAAGTTGGTGCAACAGAAGTTTAGTGTTTTTATCCTATTTTTCACAGAAGCCTGTGGATAACTTTGTTTATAACTGAGTGGATAACCATGTTGATAAGCGCGTGGATAAGATGTTGTTAAAATAAACAAAATCATTTCAATTGTTTATATTCACAACAAAACGATGAAAAAAGGACAGGTTTTTGTCCTTTTTTTGTGCATTAACTTGTTCATTTTGCTTTCTTTTTGTCCATCGATGTCAAATTATCGATTCGTTTGATAAAACAACAATTTGATGTAAGCTTTGAATAGATTTATCCAAATTCAAACACTTCGATGATTGTGCATAACTATAAAAGAAATTATGCTAAGCAAACTAAATTAATTTTTAATGATTGAAACAAGGAACATTAAGTGCAACTGCGCAAGCAATACAAACATCTGTGGTTTGTATTCCTGATGATATTTTTCATCGGGGGGAGCAGTGTGGTTGTTGCAGCAGTTCAAACCCTTCAATTTTATCAAATGAAGTCTTCAACGCCCCAAACCATGTCTTGTCATGACCAGCAAATGATGGATCAACATCATCAAATGCCACATGCCTATTCGGGTAATTTCATGAAATGTCATGAGGGAATGATGCAAGATAGTGTGCATTGTCAGGACTGCAATAGTTCTTCACATTGTCAGACGGTTAATCTTGCTTTGGATCAACAGGCACCCAGTTTATCCTATTCCCCATTTTTAGAGCCTGATTCATATAAAAATATTGATTATCAGGCTCGACATCTTGCTGGCTATTGGCAAGAGATTTTGCGCCCTCCTAGAACCTAATCTGTCTTTACAAGCTGTTTCTCTATATCACAGAGAAATGAGCAATTTGAAAAGTTAACAGATTAGGAAAAATATCATGTCCTCAAAAATATATGCTGGTGTCATTGCGAGCTTAAGTCTATTGTTTGCACCTGATAGTTGGGCTGCAATAAAAGAATATCACCTGAATATTAACCAAGGTACGGTGAATGTGACTGGAAAACCAGTGAAACGCATCACTGTAAACGGTAAATTTATTGCGCCGCTGTTAGAGTTTGAAGAAGGCGATGAAGCAGTCATTCATGTGCATAACCAGTTGAAAGATCAAGATACTTCACTGCATTGGCATGGATTGTTGTTACCTGGTTTGATGGATGGTGTGCCAGGTTTTAATGGTTTTAAAGGCATTAAACCCAACGGTAGTTTTGGGTATCGTTTCAAAGTTCGTCAAAACGGAACTTATTGGTATCATGCGCATAGCAAAGGACAAGAGCAAGATGGCTTGTACGGCGCTTTGGTGATTTATCCGAAAGGAAAACAACCTATCGCTGCACATGAAAAAACACAGCGTGATTATGTGTGATGTTGTCAGACTTCCATGAAACGGAAAGTGACAAGATTATGGCAAATCTGAAGAAATCAGCTGAGTATTATCAAAATCAAAGAGAAACGGTCAGCGATGTCTGGAAACAGTTCAAGCAACAAGGGTTGAAAGCTACATGGCAAGATCGCTCAATGTGGAATCAGATGCGGATGCTGAAAACTGATTTATCGGATGTCACTGGTTATACCTTTCTCGTCAATGGAAAAACACCTCAGCAAAATTGGACAGGTGCGTTTAAAGCAGAAGAAAAAGTTCGGTTACGTTTTATCAATGCTTCGGCAATGTCTTTTTTTGATGTACGTATTCCAAACTTAAAAATGACCGTGGTCAGTGCAGATGGTCAGCCGGTCAAACCCATTCCAGTCGATGAGTTTAGAATTGGTGCGGCAGAAACTTATGATGTGATTGTTGAACCAACTCAAGCGCATTATCAAATTCAAGCAGAGTCAATTGATCGCTCAGGTTTTGCAATCGCATCATTGCAAAATGAGATGAATCCAGCACAAAACAGCGTGATGATGCCGCAATTGCGTCCACGTGCTTTATTGACCATGGAAGATATGGGCATGGATCATGGTTCGCATGGTCAAATGGATATGAGCAAAATGAATCATGGCTCAGATCAGCAAATGAAGATGACAGATATGGACCATAGTCAGCATCAGATGCCACAAGACAAAGCTCAAGTTGCACTGATGCAACAAACTGCGATGGATCATAGCGCACATGGAAAAATGGACATGTCTGCTCAAGCAATATCAGATCATAGCCAACATCAGATGGCTGCATCTTCCGAAAAAACAGCTTCAGATACCGTGCTGGGATGGGCGAATGCAGCCACACCCGCAGGTCATAAAGCTTTAAGTTATAAAGATTTGAAATCATTACAACCACAGCCTGAAAGCTATAGCCGTCCTGTAGAGCGTGAATTAGTGATTCGTTTGGGTGGAACTATGGAGCGTTATATTTGGACGATTGATGGTAAAAAATTCAGTGATAAAGATTTCGAACCATTGAAAGTGCAGTACGGTGAGCGAATTCGCGTGAAGTTTGTGAATGGAAGTATGATGGCGCACCCAATGCATTTACACGGTATGTTTATGCAGTTGGAAAATGGTCAAGCTCCACAGGATATGCCAAATAAGCATACCGTCATTGTGCCGCCAGGTAAGACAGTTACAGCTCTATTGACTGCGGATGAGCTTGGCGAATGGGCAATCCATTGTCATTTGATGTATCACATGAGTGCGGGCATGATGAGTAAGTTGATTGTTGCTAATGTGGATGACAGCAAAGCTCCAAAACAAGCACCAGTTCAATCATCTCAAGGAGCGAGCCATGCACATCACTAAGCAATCTTCGAAGATGAAGCGTTATACGCAATTATTGGCGATGGGTAGTGTGGTTTCTTCTTTGAGTGCATTTGCTTATGCGCATGAAGGGCATGATCAGATGATGCAAATGGATAGGTCGGCACAGCAGAACATGAAGATGAATGCATCAATGCCGATGGAGCATTCACAGCATCAAAGCCCAAGTACTCTCTCACAGACACAAAATAAAGATGAACATGCTGACCATTACAAAGAGCATGGTGGACAGATCTATCAGGCGACTCAGCTAGATACACAATGGTTGTTGGACGAAGATGGACAAGGCACACTCCAATCCAAATTGAAAACTTGGATTGGAACAGATGAAAATAAATTATTTATCATCGCAGATTATGCCAAGGCCGAATCGGAAAAATCTGAGCAGAGTCTTGCTGCACTTTATAGCCGTAATATTACTGACTTCTGGGATGTACAAGCAGGGGTAAATTACCGTTATAACTCTGAGCGTGAGTTGGATAAGGAACAATTCGAAGGAGTGGTCGGTTTACATGGTATGGCATCTTATTTCTTTGAAACAGATGCACATGTCTATTTCGGAAAAGATCAACAATGGCGTTTTGTTCTGGAAACCGAAAGAGACTTATTACTCACACAAAAGTTGATCATGCAGCCTTATCTGGAAATGGAATGGGTCATTCGAGATGAATCCAAGTATGCTGCAAAAACTGGCCTAACAAATGCTGAAGTAGGCATCAAAACCCGCTATGAAATCGTCAAGAATCGAGTCATGCCTTTTATCGATGTCGGTTATGGCTACGGCAAAGGGCTTAAAGAAACCAATTGGCAAACGGCCAGTGACTCTAAAACAGGGTGGGTCTATGGCGCAGGGCTAAGCTTAAAGTTCTGATACTTCATCTAAAATGTCACTTTACTGAGATACTGTTGGTTTATACTAACAGTATCTTTTTTGAGTCATTCATGGTGCATAAATGGCTTTTGAACAACAAAACAATGCCTATATTGATAAAACAAATCAATTTGAAACATCTAAACAGAAAAGTCAAAGTTCACCACAATTAGAACTGCTGTCAAATGATGGGACGATGAATGTCAGTTATTATTATATTCCGCATATGAGCAGTATTGTTGAAGCCCAGCGTGTGCGTAAAGCATTGCTTCCTTTTATTGATAACTTAATCGAGCATTGTATTGATTTAGATGCAAGACATCTGACTTTATATCATCACAGTTCAATTGATGATGTAACCTTAGCATTGCAACGTTTAAGTTTGGGTGCTGAACTACAACAAACAATGTCACATTTTGAACCTTTAGAAATGATGGTATTTGAAAAACAGAGTTCTAATCACATTGATCAAACACAATCTAAAAATAATCATTCAGTACTTATAGTTCAAAAAATTTTTAAAGCGATGTTAGAAAAGTTAAGGCGATGGATTAATGCCTTAAGAAATAAAAAAGGATAGATAAATGCCAAGATGGATGTATGGCTTATTGGGATTTGCTGTTTTATGGTTAATTTGGACTAAAGCGATTAAACCAACACCGAATGTCAGTCAAATCACCACTCAACAGGGCGTAGAGGTGGTGGCATTGCAAAGTTATGAAGGCTCTTTTCGTGTTTTAGGTCGAGAGGATTATAACTTGGGGCGTGAGGCTGAGTTTTCGCCTATGGATATTGCAGTCGGTTGGGGAGAAATGGCGAATCCAAAAGTATATAAACAGATTGATATTTCTCAGAGTAATCGTTGGTATTATTGGCGTGTTGATCAGGAACCACCAATTTCTTTAAGAGAAATTGCAAGACAT
>Ga0114982_1000223_pt1 | contig 30596 bp, 29 predicted proteins | sample Shrwel_input2_FT_FD_87183 | JGI IMG/M metagenome (GOLD analysis project Ga0114982, IMG submission 87183) | Subsurface microbial communities from deep shales in Ohio, USA - Utica-3 well 1 S input2 FT | ecosystem: Environmental > Aquatic > Deep subsurface > Shale gas/oil reservoir > Produced... | reverse complement strand
GACGAGGAGGTCCGCCAGGCGTTCCGCGACCTCGACTGCCTCGACCTGATCGAAGCCCTGCCGCCGGGCAGCCCCACGTCCCTCTCCGCCGACGGCCGCGGCCGCCCACCGCGCCGGCAGCACCTCGCCCTCTGCGCCCGCGCATCAGGCGGGCGAGGGCCGCCTGGAGGCGGGACTCCGTCAAGGTGTCGACCGCGCTCGTCGCCTCGTCCAGGACGAGGATGCGCGGGTCGGCCAACAGGGCGCGGGCGAAGGCGACGAGCTGCTGCTGGCCGAGCGAGAGGCCGCGGCCCTTCTCCGACACGGACGTGTGGATGCCCTGCGGCAGGGCTTCGATCAGGTCGAGGCAGTCGAGGTCGCGGAACGCCTGGCGGACCTCCTCGTCCGAGGCCTCCGGGCGGGTCGCCTTCACGTTGTCGGCGACCGTGCCGGCGAACAGGAAGTTCTGTTGGAAGACGAACCCCATCTGGCGCCGCAGGGACTCCTGTCGGACGTTCGCCAAGTCGTGACCATCGACCCGCACTTGGCCGTCGTCCGGCCGCTGGAACTTGGCCAGCAGGCCCACGATGGTGGACTTGCCCGAGCCGGTGTGCCCGACGAGCGCGATGACCTGGCCGGGCTCCGCCGTGAAGCTCACCGCATGGAGCACGGGTCGGCCCGGGAGGTAGGAGAAGGTCACGTCCCGGAACTCGACCGCGCCGCGCAGGGGCGGGCAAGGGACGGCCTCCGCCGGGTCCGTCCAGGCCGGCGGGGTGTCCAGCAGGCGGAAGTAGCGTTCGGCCCCGGCCATGGCCAGGGTGGCCTCCGATAGCTGCGTGCCGATGATGGTGATGGGCGAGAAGAAGAGGTCCGCGAGGAAGAAGAAGGTGACGAGGTCGCCGAGGCCGGTGTGGCCGCCGTCGAGGGCGAGCCAGCCGCCCACCCCGACGAGCGCCGCGAGGAAGCCCTGGGCGTTGAGTTCCAGCAGCGGCAGGTAGAGCGCGCTGAGGCTGGCGGTCTTGACGACGTTGTCCGCGAGCGTGTGGACGAGCCGGGAGAAGATGCCGGCGTTGGTCTCCTCCCGGGCGAAGCCCTGCGTCACGCGGATCCCCTGGACGGTCTCGGCGAGCGCCGAGGTCACGCGGGAGAAGCTTTCCTGCTGGAGGCGGGAAGCCTGCAGGATCTTGCCCCGGAAGGCCGCGTGCACGAGCAGGAGGCAGGGGACGATCGCCAGGAGCACGAGGAACAGGCGCGGGTTCACCCAGAGCATCAGCAGGGCGGCGCAGGTCATCTGGCCGAAGGAGACGATCGTGATGAAGAAGTTGTTCTGGATGCCGTTGCGCATCGCCTCGATGTCGGAGATCATCCGGCTGATGAGGCTGCCGTGGCGGCGGGCGTGGAAGAAGGCGAGCGGCTGGGTCAGCAGGTGGCGCATGAGCCGGTCGCGCAGGTCGCGCAGCACGACCTCGCCGATCTGGTGCGCGAGCCGGATCCGCCAGTACAGGGCGACGTCCGCCAGGAGGACGGCCCCGAGGAAGACGCCGAGCCAACGCAGGGTGGCGCCGCCGTCGCCGGCGGTGACCGGCCCGCGGATGATCGCCCCGATCATCCAGGCCAGCAACGGCAGGGCCATCGCCCGCAGCGCGCAGAGCGCCAACAAGGCGTTCCGTTGCGCGCGGTGCGGGGCCGTGAAGGCCAGCAGCCGCGCGATGGTCGACCAGCGCAGCGGGAGGCGGTCCGGCTCCTCGTCGTCCGGGTGGGCCCGGCGCACGGCGATCTCGAGGCGAGCCTTGCTCATGCGATCGCCCCCTCCGATTGGACGAGGATGGCCCGCCGGTATTGCCCGTCCTGGGCCATCAGCTCCGCGTGCGTGCCGCTCTGGATCAGGCGGCCGCGCTCGAGGACGAGGATGAGGTCGGCCCGGCGCAACGTGCTGAGCCGGTGGGCGACGATGAACGTGGTCCGGCCCTCCATGGCGGCCTCCATCGCCTCCAGGATCTCGCGCTCCGTCTCGGGGTCGATGGCCGAGGTCGGGTCGTCGAGCAGCAGGACCGTCGGCTCGAGCAGCAGGGCGCGCGCGATGGCCAGACGCTGGCGCTGGCCGCCCGACAGGTTGACGCCCCCTTCGCCGAGGTAGGTCTCGTAGCCTTCGGACAGGGCGGTGATGAAGCCGTGGGCGCCCGCGACCTTGGCGGCGCGCTCGATCCGCTCCTGGCTGGCGTCGGGATGGCCGAAGGCGATGTTCGCCGCGATCGTGTTGGAGAAGAGGAAGTTCTCCTGGAACACCATCCCGACCTGGCGACGGAGCTCGGGCAGCGGGAGGTCGCGCAGGTCGTGGCCATCCAGGGTCACGCGGCCGGAACGCGGGTCGTAGAACCGCGGGATGAGCGAAAGGAGGGCGGACTTGCCCGCGCCCGTCGCGCCCGCGATGGCGATGCGGCTGCCGGGGCGGGCGCGGAAACTCAGCCGGTGCAGGACGGTGTCGTTCTCGCGGTACTCGAAGGAGACGTCCTCGAACGCCACCTCCCCCAGGAAGCGGCCCGGCGAACGGGCTTCCGCCCGCGAGGCCACGCCGGGGTCGGTGTCGAGGATCTCGAAGATGCGCTTGGCGCCGGCCAGCGAGACCTGGGCGTTGTCGACCACCGCCGCCAAGGTCGTGATCTGCGTCGCGAACTGCTGGAGCAGGCCGGCGAAGGTCACGAGTCCGGTGCCGAGGGCGATCTCGCCGCGGGCCACCATCCAGCCGCCATAGCCGACGAGGATGGCCATGGAGAGGCGGTTGAGCCCGTCGATCACCGGCCAGAACAGGGCGATCTCCTTGAAGACCTTGCGCTTCTGCAGGCGGATGTCCTCGCTCCAGCCCTCGAAGCGCCCTTGGATCCGCGGTTCGAGCGCGAAGCCCTTCACGACCTGGATGCCTTGCACGTTCTCCGAGAAGCCGAGCACGAGCCGGTCCATGAGCTCGCGGTTCTCCTCGTAGGCGGGACGGACCCGGCGGGAGAAACGGATCGCGAACCAGGCCTGGAGCGGGAGCACGGACAGGCAGGCGAGCGTGAGCCGCCAGTCGGTGCGGAACATGTAGATCGAGCAGGCGACGAGGGTGACGGCGATGATGGCCAGCTGCAGCAGCACGCCTTCGATGAAGATGCGGACCGAGTGGGCGTCGGAGGTCACCCGGTTGATGATCGATCCGCTGGCGTTGGTGTCGAAGAAGCGGAAGCTCAGTTGCTGGAGCTTGGCGAAGACCTGGGCGCGGAGGTTGACGACGATGCGGCCGTGCAGGAAGCGCACCGAGACCAGGCCGAACACATAGGCGAGCGCGGCCCGGAGCAGCGCCGCGACGACGATCCCGCCGGCGAGCCAGGCGATGACCTGGCCGTCGCCCGCGCCCGTGGGCACGAAGAAGGGCAGGGCGGGGGCGGGAACCGAGGGATCCCCGCAGTGCCGGAGGGTGTCGATGGCGACGCCGGCGAGGGCGAAGACCGCGACCGTCAGGAAGACGAGCAGCAGCTGGAGCCCGAGCAGCTGCAGGCAGTCGGCGCGGTGCGACCAGGCGATGCCGAGCAACCGCCGCAGCGTGTCATCACGGCCGGCGGCGGGCGGAGGGACGGGTTCGGCGGGCATGCGCGGCGGGGCGCCGGCGGTCTCAGCGGATCATCCGGCCTTCCCGCGAGGCCTTCTTGCGGAACTCGGCCAGGATGCGGGCGGTGAGGGGGCCCGGCTTGCCGGAGCCGATCTTGCGGGCGTCGACCTCGATCACGGGGATGACCTCCGCGGCGGTGCCGGTGAGGAAGCACTCGTCGGCGTTCCAGACGTCGTAGCGGGTGATGTTCGTCTCGACGGTCGGGATGCCGAGGGCCGCGGCGACCTCGAGGGCGACCTGGCGGGTGATGCCGACGAGGGCGCCGGCATGGGAGGCGGGCGTGATCAGGCGACCCTTGTGGATCAGGAAGACGTTGTCGCCGGTGCACTCGGAGACGTAGCCCTGCTCGTTGAGCATGAGGCATTCGTGGAAGCCGTGCTGCTGGGCCTCCATCTTCGCCATGATGTTGTTCAGGTAGTTGAGGGACTTGATCATCGGCGGCAGGGCGGCCGGGCTGATGCGGCGCGTCGGCGCGGTGATGATGCGCATGCCGGTCGTGTAGAGCTCCTCCGGGTAGAGCTTGATGCTGTCCGCGATGCAGATGATGGAGGGCTTCGGGCAGTTCTTCGGCGAGAGGCCGAGGTCGCCGAACCCGCGCGAGACGACCAGGCGGATGTAGCCGTCGGTCAGGTTGTTGCGCCGGCAGGATTCGCAGACGATCTCGGCGATCTCCGCGCGGGTCCAGGGCATGTCGAGGCAGAGGGCCTTGGCCGACATCTCCAGGCGCTCGAGGTGCTCGTCCAGGCGGAAGACGCAGCCTTGGTAGAGGCGGATGCCTTCGAAGATGCCGTCGCCATAGAGGAAGCCATGGTCGAAGACGGAGATCTTGGCCTCGGCCTTGGGGTAGAACTTGCCGTCGATGTAGACTTCCATGTTGGGAAAAATCCACCTTGGCGGGTTGGCCGGGGATTTTCCAGCCCGAAACCCCCTTTTTTACGTCCCGCCGCCGCTTCAGGCCATCCGCACGGTCAGGCGGAACTTGCCCGAATCTTCCGGGGCGATGAGGTCGGTGTTGGTTACCTCGGCGCGCGCCCCCAGCAAAGCCGTCAGCCGCTCGGCCAGGACCGGGTGGTGGGCGGAGAGGTCGATGGTCGGGGACTCCGGCAGCAGGCTCAACTGGGTCGAGCCGTCGCGGCGCTGCCTCACCTGGTAATGGGCGACGCCGGCGATGTCGCGGAAGCACCCGTCCACCATCCGCGTGGTCACGAGGCGGCCGGCGGCGTCCCGCAGCGTGTCGCGGAGGCGGCCATGCACGATCCAGCGATCGCCCAGGCGCTCGGCGTGGTCGCCGATTTCGTAGCGGATCAACGGCAGGTATTCGTTCGTCAGGGTCGTCACGAGCAGCTGGCCGATGCCGCGGGCGTCGAGGTCGGCCAGTTCGAGCTGGGCGGTCTCCGGGGAAGCGACCATGCCGCCATCCGGGTGGTCGATCAGGAGGTGGCCCGTCTCGCTGGAGCCGTAGAGGTTGATGACCGGCACGCCGAAGACGCGTTCCATGATGCGCCGATGCACGAAGCTGGTGTACTCGTAGCTGGTGAGGATGAAGCGCAGGGAAGGGGCGCAGGCCATGCCGCTCGCAATGGAGGGCGAACCAAGCCCCGTGGACCGGGTCGACGTCGAGGAACGTGGGCGCCCAGGCGGCGGTCTCGGCCGCCATCTGCGCCATCTTCTCGGCGGGGAGGGTGAACGGAATCCGCGACTGGTTGACGAACAGCGTGGACCCCAAGGTGCGTTGCTCGACGTTGAGCCAGCGGGCGAAGCAGCTGACGCCGCTGCAGCCGGGGGTGGTCAGGACCGCGCGGCGGGCGGCCGGGTTCGCCGCGAGCAGCTCGGCGATCAAGGGGTGGCGCCGCAGGGCCCGGGCTTCCTGCTCGGCCCACCAGGTGCGGCCGAAGATCACGCGGACGCTGGCCCCGGAGGTCCCGGAGGTGCTTTCCTCCTCGATCTCCCCGGACTGCTCCAGTTCCGTCAGGTCGAAGCGTCGGGGCAGGAAATCGCCCGGCGAGTGGGCGCGGAGTTCGGCCTTTGTGATGCGCGGCAAGTCTGCGGGGCGAGGCGCGGGCAGGGCCAAGGCCAGCCGCCAATCTTCCCGCTCGTAGAAAGGCACGCCCGCGGTGGCGCCCAAGGCCCGGTCGAGGCGGGAGGTGCGGTCGGAGGCGGAGGGTTGGAGGGTTCCCGGCATGGCAGAGCCACACCCTAGTCCGACCTGCCCAAAAAGCAAAAGACCCCGGCGGTTCAGCCGAGGATTTCTTCCTCCACCCGGTTGCGCAGGATGCCGATGCCGTCGATCTCGACCTCCATCACGTCGCCGGGACGGAGCCAGCTCGGCGGCACTTGGGCCATGCCGACGCCGGCGGGTGAGCCGGTCAGGATGACGGCGCCCGCGGGTAGGGTCGAGCTGCCGGAGAGGAAGGCGATCAGGTCGGCCACCTTGAACTGCATCGAGGCCGTCGGCGCGGCCTGCTTCTGGACCCCATTGAGGCGGAAGCGGAGGTGGAGGGCTTGCGGGTCGGGGATCTCGTCGGCCGTGACGAGGCAAGGCCCCAGCGGGCAGAACGTATCGAAGGACTTGCCCCGCGTCCACTGGCCGCCTCCCCATTCCTTCTGCCAGTCCCGGGCGGAGACATCGTTGGCGCAGCAGTAGCCGAGCACGTAATCAAGTGCCTGCGCCGGCGTGACGTTGCGGCAGTCGCGGGCGATGACGACGGCCAGTTCGCCTTCGTAGTCCACCTTGTCGCTGCGCAGGAAACGGGGGAGGCGGACGGCGGCGTCGTGTCCGACGACGCTGGCCGGGCTCTTCATGAAGATGGTCGGCTGGGGCTGCTGCGCGGCGCCGAACTCCTTCGCATGGTCGGCGTAGTTCACGCCCGCGCAGAAGATCGCGGTGGGGCGCACGCAGGGCAGGGGTAGGCCCGGGCTCACGACCTGGGTCGTCGGCTGGAAGCGCCCGCCGCGCGACGCGACTTGCCGCCAGGTGCCGTCGGGTTCGGCCACCGCCTGCACCGGGCGCCCCGTGAGCGTGTCCATGAACGCATAGACTTTCATCGCCGTGACTGTTGCAGGGGGCGTGCCGAAAGGCGAACCTCCCTTTAAACGGAAGTTTCTGGGCATTTAGCCCCAAATTCTGCGCCTCAGGAACTATCGGGATTGTCGCGTGTCGGGTTTTCGACCTACCTAGCCCCATGCGATTGCCCCGTCGTTCCTTCCTGCGTAATGCGGCCGTTGCCGCCGCCGGCTTCACCATCTTGCCCCGCCATGTGCTCGGTCGAGGTTTCGTCCCCCCGAGCGAGACGTTGAATCACGTCATCGTCGGCTGCGGCGGCATCTCCGGCTCCGGGGCCCACTTCGGCGACCATATGAAAGGCGCCCACCGCGTGCTGGCGGTCTGCGACGTCGACGACAACCACGCCCGCAATCGCGTGAACCAGGTCAAGGCCGCCGGCGGCAACACCCCGCTCAGCACCCGCGATTTCCGCGAGGTCATCGGCCTCGCCGACGCCGACGTGGTGCACGTCTGCACGCCGCCCCATTGGCATGGCGTCATCGCCGCCCAGGCGGCCCGCGCCGGCAAGGCCGTCTGGTGCGAGAAGCCCCTGACCCGCACCATCGGCGAGGGTCTCGCACTGCGCAAGGTCGTGCAGGAGACCCGCGTGCCGTTCCGCGTGAACACCTGGTTCCGCCTCAACCGCACCAACTATTATGGCGTCGGTCCCGCCCGCGATATCCGCCGCGTCGTCGCCAGCGGCGTCCTCGGTGGCCCGCTCACCGTGCGGCTCGCCTGCGTCGGCGGCATCGCCTGGAAGGTGAACCTCTGGGTCGGCAAGCCGAACCTCGAGCCCCAGCCGGTCCCCGCCCACCTCGATTGGGACATGTACTGCGGTCCGTCGCAGCTGATCCCGTACCACCCGCACCGCGCCCACGGTTCCTTCCGCGGCTATTGGAATTTCGACCAAGGCGGCCTGGGCGACATGGGGCAGCACTTCCTCGATCCGGTCCAGTACTTCCTGGGCAAGGACAAGGAGTTCCCCGTCTCCGTGGAGGCCGACGCGCCTCCGCAGGACGCGATGGCCTGCGGCGTCTGGAAGACCGTCACGCTGACCTACGCCGACGGCACCCGCATCATCCTCGAGTCCGAGCTCGCCGAGCGCGGCGAGAAGCCCTTCATCGAGGGTCCGAACGGCAAGCTGTTCGCCAACCTGCGCTCCGACCGCCCGGAACTGATCCGCAAGGCGATGGAGTTCCCGCTGCCCGAATACCAGGAGGACGATTTCGACGCCTGCGTGCGCGAGAAGCGTCCGTTCGGCTATGGCGTCGACGAGGCCTTCCATAGTTCGACCATCGTAAACCTCGCGGCCCTCGCCGTCCGCCTGGGTCGTCCGCTCAAGTTCAAGCCCGATGGCTCCGGCTTCGTCGGCGACGCCCAGGCCGACCGCCTCCACTCACCCGTGCTGCGCGGGCCTTGGTCGATCTAACCTCCCGACTTCCTCCCCCATGAAACTTTCCCTGTCCCTTCTGCTGCTCGCCGCAGCGACTTCCGCGGCGGAACCGGCCAAACCCGCCACCAAGGCCGCCGCCAAGCCGACCGCCACCAAGGCCGCGCCGACGCCCGAACAGTTGGCCGCCGCGGCCCGCGTCCAGGCCATGCAGGAGATGGTCAACGCGGCCCGTCGATTCCCCGTCGCCACGCCGGAGGCCAAGGCTTTCTTCGATCAGCTCCGCGCCCAGCGCGCCGCCGCCGCCGACCCCGAGACGCGCGCCGCCCTCGACCAGGCCTTGGCGATGGATCCCGCCGTCGCCGTCCGTCTGCCGCTCGGCGAAGCCCCCGTGAAGGCCGTCGAGCTCCCGGCCGGCACCACGCCGGCGACGAAGCTGGCCGAACTGGAACGCCAGCTCGACCTTGGTCAGCCTGCCGTCGCGCTGTCCGCCGCGGAACTCCTCCCGCTCACCGCCGCCGAGGACTTCGCCGCGGCCCATCGCGTCGCGCGCCTCCTGCGTCGCGTCGACCCGGCCGCCGCGGCCCCCGTGCTTTGGCAGCGCCTCGCCAAGCTGACTTCGCGCGAGCAGGTGCAGCTCACCGAGGATGAGATCCTGCGCCTGCCGGTGAAGTTCGCCGGCACCGGCGCCCCCGACGCCCCGAAGGGTTCGCTGGCCGCGAAGGCCGCTTTCCTGCGCGTCTCCGCCGTCCGCGCCTCGGTGGCCTTGTCCAAGGAAGCGTTGCTGCCCCTCCTGAAGTCGACCACCGCCAACGAACTCAACGAAGCCGCCTGGGAGGCGGTGCCCCGCGTCTTCGCGCGCGCCGACCGTCCGGCGCTGGAGGCCGCCGCCAAGGATCTCTTCGACGCCGCCGCCAAGGCCCGCGAGGCGAAGACCGAACCCAGCCGCCTCTTCCCCAAGGCCAAGGCCGCGTTGGAAGCCCTGCGCTGAGCGGCTCCCCGCCGCGATTGTCGCTTGCCCCGCCGCGGGCTTGGGCCTTGCAATGGGGCCATGCCGTCCGCCGTGCCCAAGGATACCGCGCCCAACCTGCTCCTCGCGGGTTTCATGGGCACCGGTAAGTCCGCGCTCGGTCGGCAGCTCGCCAAGCGCTGGCGCCGTCCCTTCCTGGACACCGACGAACTGGTGGAGAAACTGGCGGGCACGACCATCGCCGACATCTTCGCGGAGCAGGGGGAGGAGCATTTCCGGGCCCTGGAGCGCAAGGTCGTCGAATCCATGCTCCCGGCGCAGGGCGCCGTCATCGCCTGCGGGGGCGGCCTCGTGGTCCCGCCGGGCATGGGCGAACTCGTGCGCAGCAAGGGCGTGGTCGTGACCTTGTTCGCCTCGGTGGACACCATCCTTCGCCGGACCTCCGGCAATAGCCGCCGGCCCTTGCTCAAGGGGGACGACCCCGAGGGCAGGATCCGCGAGCTCATGAAGAAGCGCGAACAGGCCTACCTGCAGGCCGGGATCGCGGTCTACACCGACGGTCGCTCGCTCCAGCAACTTTGTGTGATCGTCGAGCGCGTCTACGAGCGGGAAGTCCGGGCGGCGCTCAAGGCCCGGCCAAGGCCAGCGGACTGACCCACGCGTGCGCGGCGGGGGCCTGGTCGCGTTCGCGGGCCAAGGTCGCGAGGAACTCCGCGCGGCGGATCGGGGCCGCGCCGAGGGACGCCAGGTGGGCCGTCGGCATCTGGCAGTCGATCAGCTGGAAACCCGCCGTCCGGAGCCGGCCGACGAGCGCGGCGAAGCCGACTTTCGAGGCGTCGCTGCGCGTGTGGAACATGGATTCGCCGTGGAAGATCCGGCCGATGGCGACGCCGTAGAGGCCGCCGACGAGTTCGCCCTGCCAGCTCACCTCCACGCTGTGCGCATGGCCGCGGCGGTGCAGTTCGACGTAGGCGGCGATCATCTCCTCGGTGATCCAGGTGCCGTCCTGTCCGGGGCGGGGGACGGCCGCGCAGGCGCGCATCACGCGTTCGAACGCCCGGTCGAGGGTGACCGTCCAGCCGGGCTTGCGCATCGTCTTGCGCAGGCTGTCGGTCACGCGCAGGTCGCCCGGGGGCAGCACGAACCGCGGGTTGGGCGACCACCATTGCACGGGTTCATCCTCCGAGTACCAGGGGAAGACGCCATGCCGGTAGGCCGCCAGGAGGGTGGCGAAGTCCAGTTCTCCCCCGACATGCAAAGGGCCGCGGGCCGGGGCGCACGCGGGGTCTCCGTAGGGCCACTCGCTCATCGTCGCCAATCAACGACGAACGCCGTCCTCCCGCAAGGTCAGTCCTTGGTGATGTTGTAGACCGACGGAATCGAGATGCCGAGTTCGGCGGCGATTTCGCGGACCGGGACGTCCTTCTTCCGGAGGGCCTTGGCCTTGGAGCGCATGGAGTCGCTGATCTGGGCGCGGGCCCGGTTGGGGCGGGACAGCAACTTGACGAGTCGACGGGCCAGCTCGTTCTTGGAGAGCGAGGAGACCTCCCGTTCGATCAAGGACCGGCGTTCCGTGTGTTCATCCTCCCAGGTCTGGACCGCCAGGTCGCGGGCCCGGGCGAGGGCGGCGCGGACATAGGCGTCCTTGGAGGTGAAGGCGGACGGGTCGAGGTCGATTTTCATGGTAAAGGGGCGGGGCTTAATGACGGGAAACGAAACGACAGGTGAGGATTGTCAAACAATTGTTAATCTCATGTTTTATAATAAATGAGAAAAGTCAAACCGCGGGCACGGTATACGTCCCCGGATACGCCTTAAGGTTCCCCAAAGATTTCCCTAGAGGCTCCACTCCAGCATCCGCCGCAGCGGCAACTCCGCCGCCGCCCGCACCGTCTCGGGCAGGACGATCTCCGGGGTGCCGTTCAAGAGGCAATCCCGGACCTTCACCAACGTGTTCATCTTCATGAACCGACACTCGTTGCAGGAACAGCGGTCCGTGGGGGCGGCGACGAAGGTCTTCCCCGGCACTTCCTTCCGGAGGCGATGGATCATGCCCGCCTCGGTGGTGATGATGAGGGTGTCGGCCGTCTGGCGCCGGCACCAGTCGACCATCAGCTCGGTCGAGCAGACCATGTCGGCCATCTCGCGCACCGCTTCGGTGCACTCGGGGTGGGCGACCACGGGCGCGCCCGGGTGGGCGGCCTTGGCCCGCAGCAATGCGCCGGGCGTGAACTGCACGTGGGCGTAGCAGTTGCCCGGCCAGAGCTGCATCGCGCGGCCGGTCTTGCCGGAGACCCAGCGGCCGAGGTTCTGGTCGGGCACGAAGAGGATGCGGCGGTCGGCGGGGACCTTGCCGACGATCTTGCTGGCGTTGCCGCTCGTCACGATGACGTCCGACAGGGCCTTCACGGCCGCGCTGCAGTTGATGTAGGCGACGACGTAGAGCGAAGGGTCGGCCGCCTTGATCGCGGCGAGCTTCTCGGCCGGGCACGAGTCGGCGAGCGAGCAACCGGCCTCGAGGTCGGGGAGGAGCACGCGGCGGGTCGGGTTCACGATCTTGGCCGTTTCGGCCATGAAGTGGACGCCGCAGAAGACGATCGTCCCCTGCGTCGCGGCCGCGGCCTTGTAGGCCAGGCCCAGCGAATCGCCGACGAAATCGGCGACGCCCTGGATGTCCTCGCACTGGTAGTTATGGGCGAGGATGAGCGCATCCTTCTCCGCCTTGAGCGCGAGCACCTCGCGCTGGAGGTCGGACAGGGGCGCGCCGCCGGCGGGCAGCGGCGGGAAGACGGAGGCCGTGGGGTAGGGGGTCATGGGCGGTGGGTCCGGCGTTTCTGGCAACGTTCGCAGAGCGCGGTGACCTGGAGTTTCTGGGAGATGGGACGCATGCCGTGCTTGGCGGCGACGGCCTTGCCGTACCACTCCATGAACGGGGCTTCGACCTCGACGATGGTGTCGCAGCTCTCGCACACGAGCTGGGCGCGGAAGTTGGCCGAGCCGACCTCGGCCAGGTAGTACTTGTGGTCGCGCCCGACGTCGACCTCGCGGATCACGGTGCTGCCGACGAGCAGCGGAATCGCCCGGTAGATCGTCGCGCGGGAGACGGTGCGGTCGAGCGAGCGGGCCTTCTTCAGCAGGTCCTCGGCGGTGTAATGGCCGGGGAGCGTGCGGGCGGCCTCGAAGACGGCCATGCGTTGGCGCGTGGCCCGGAGGCCCTTTTCCGCGATGTAGGTGCGGAAGGCTCCGGATTGCTCCGTGGTTTCTGGGGGCGTCGACTTGGGCATCCGCTTTTGAGACTGTTTTGATACCGCCGGAGGCTCCCGTCAAGCGTGGGACGTGTCATTGACACCGGGGCTTCGCACCCCTTCATTTGACCCTCTTTTCCTTCGGGAAAGGCCCACCACGATGTACCACAACACGGACGACCTGCGTATCCGCACCCAACTCCCCCTCCTTTCCCCGGCGGTGGTGCTGCATGAACTCCGTCCGACCGAGCGGGCCACCGAAGTCGTCACCCAGGCCCGCAAGGAGGCCGCCCGCATCCTGTCCGGGCAGGACGACCGCCTGCTGGTCATCGTCGGGCCGTGTTCGGTCCATGACCCGAAGGCCGCCATGGAGTACGCCGGCCGCCTGGGCCAGGAGGCGCGCAAGCACGCCGCCGACCTGCTGGTGGTCATGCGCGTCTATTTCGAGAAACCCCGGACCACCGTCGGTTGGAAGGGCCTGATCAACGACCCCGAGGTCGATGGCTCCTTCAAGATCAACGACGGCCTCCGCCTGGCCCGCCGTCTGCTGGCCGACATCGCCGACGCCGGCCTCCCCGCCGCCACGGAATTCCTCGACCCGATCACGCCCCAGTACCTCGCCGACCTCGTGGCCTACGGCGCCATCGGCGCCCGCACCACCGAGAGCCAGATCCACCGCGAGCTCGCCTCGGGCCTCTCCATGCCGGTCGGCTTCAAGAACGGCACCGACGGTTCCGTCCAGGTCGCCGTCGACGCCTGCCTCTCCGCCCGCTCCTCCCATTGGTTCCCGTCCGTCACCAAGGACGGCGTGGTGGCCATCTTCCAGACTTCCGGCAATCCCGACGCGCACGTCATCCTCCGCGGTTCCAGCAAGGGGCCCAACTACGGGGCCGAAGGCGTGGCCGACGCCGCGACCCGCATCCAGAAGGCGGGTTTGACCTCGCGGATCGTGGTCGACTGCTCGCATGGCAACAGCTCGAAGGACCACCGCCGCCAGCCGATCGTCGCGGCCGACGTCGCGGCGCAGGTCGCCGCCGGCGCCGCCGCCATCGGCGGGCTGATGATCGAGAGCCACCTCGTCGAAGGCCGCCAGGACTGGAAGGGGCGCGACGCCTCGACCTACGGCTGCAGCATCACCGACGCCTGCATCTCCTTCGAGCAGACCATCCCGGTCCTCGACGCCCTCGCCGCCGCCGCCCGGTCGCGCCGCGCCCTCGCCAAAGCCTGACCTTTCCGCCATGAACTCCGTCCTCAAGCTCCTCCTCGAAGGCGAGGCCCTCGACACCCAGCAACTCGGCAAGATCCTCGGCCTCGGCGCCGACGCCGTGGAGCGCGAGTTGGCCGAGCTCCGGCGCCAGGGCGTGCTGCTCGGCATGCGCCCCGTGCTGAACCCCAGCTTCGAGGCCGAGCGCCGCGTGCGCGCGGTGATCGAGATCAAGATCCGCCCCGAGGGCATCGGCGGCTTCGACGGCATCGCCGAGCGGATCAGCTCCTTCGAACAGGTCGAAAGCTGCTACCTCATGTCCGGCGGCTACGACCTCCTCGTCGTCGTCACGGCCGACAACCTCTACAAGGTCGCCGGCTTCGTGCACGAGCGGCTGGCGCGCATCGAAGGCGTCCAGGGCACGTCGACGCACTTCTTCCTCCGCGCCTACAAGAAGGACGGTTTCGTGGTGACCGCCGACGGCGTCCGCCGCGACCAGCCCGCCGTCAGCGCCTGAGCACCCGCCATGGACGAATCCGGCCGTTTTGTCGCGCGTCACGTCGCGTCCCTGCCCAAGTCGGGCATCCGGGACTTCTTCGCCATCGTCTCCAAGATGAAGGACGCGGTCTCGCTGGGCATCGGCGAGCCCGACTTCGTCACCCCCTTCCACATCCGCGAGGCGGCGATGAACGCCCTCGAGAAGGGGCGGACTTCCTACACCGACAACCGCGGCACGAGCCAGTTGCGCGAGGAGATTTCCCGCTACGTCGCGAAGAACTACGGTCCCGAGTACAACCCGGAGACCGAGATCCTCGCCACCATCGGCGTGTCCGAGGCGCTGGACATCATGCTGCGGGCCACGCTGAACCCGGGCGACAAGGTGCTCTACCATGAGCCCTGCTACGTGTCCTACGCGCCGAGCGTGACCCTCTGCCACGCCGAGGCCGTGCCGGTGCGCACCACTTCCGCCGACCAGTTCGCCCTCGACCCGGCCGCGCTCCGCGCCGCCTGGCAGCCGGGCTGCAAGGTCCTCGTCATCAACTTCCCGACGAACCCCACCGGCGGCACCGCCGACCGCGCCAAGCTCCAGGAGATCGCCAAGTTCGCGATCGAGAAGGACCTGCTCGTCGCGTCGGATGAGATCTACTCCGAACTGACGTTCGAGGGCGACCACGTCTCCATCGCGTCGCTCCCGGGCATGCGCGAGCGCACCGTCTTCCTCCACGGCTTCTCGAAGGCCTTCGCGATGACCGGGTTCCGCATCGGCTACGCCTGCGGTCCCGCCGCCGTCATCGACGGCATGCTCAAGGTCCACCAGTACGGCATCATGTGCGCCTCGATCATCAGCCAGGAGGCCGCGGTCGAGGCCCTGCGCAACGGCCGCGACTCGATGCTGCACATGCGCGACAAGTACCGCGAGCGCCGCGACTTCATCGTCCGCCGCTTCAACGAGCTCGGCCTGCCGTGCCATCTCCCGCGCGGGGCGTTCTACGCCTTCCCCCAGGTCTCCGTCACGGGGCTGGATTCGATGACCTTCGCCCAGAAGCTCCTCGAGCAGCAGAAGGTCGCGATGGTGCCCGGGACCGCCTTCGGCGCCGCCGGCGCCGGCTTCTGCCGGGCCTCCTTCTCGACCAGCTACGAGCGCATCCACGAGGCCGGCGAGCGGATTGCCCGCTTTTTGGACACCATCCGCCGCGGTTGAGCGTCCTTGCTTGCTAGCGGGGCGTTCCCTCGCGACGCTGGGGGTTCATGGAACGGAACACCGAAATCTCCCGTGCGGTAGCCATCGTGGGCCGTCCCAACGTCGGCAAGAGCCGGCTTTTCAACCGCTTGGTCGGACGGCGCATCTCGATCGTACACGACCAGCCCGGCGTCACCCGCGACCTGATCACGGCCGAAGTCGACGAAGGGCGCTACACCTTGATGGATACCGGCGGCATCGGCCTCTACAAGGCGGAGCTGACCCCGAAGGTCGTGGCCGACGCCGTCGAGGAGCAGGTCGGTTTCGCCCTCGCCGCCGCGGCCCTCGTGCTGCTGGTCGTCGATGCCACCGAAGGGTGCACGCCGCTCGACCTCGAGGTCGCGGCGCAGCTGCGCCAGGCCGGCAAGCAGGTCGTCGTCGTCGCCAACAAGGCCGACACCGAGGAACGCGACGGCCTCTACGGCGAATTCTTCGCGCTGGGCTTCGGTGAACCGGTCCTGACCTCCGCGGAGCATGGCCGCGGCATCCCCCAGCTCGTCGCCCGCATCCAGGCCGTCCTCGGTCCGGCGCCGCTCCCGGAGCGCGACGACGGCCCCCGCGCCATCCGCCTGGCCTTGGCGGGCCGGCCGAACGTCGGCAAGAGCTCGCTCGGCAACCGCCTGCTCGGCGGCTCCCGCCTGATCGTCAGCGAGATCGCCGGGACCACCCGCGACCCGGTCCGTTCGCGCCTGTCCCGCGCCAAGGCCGACGGTTCCAAGGCCACCTTCGTGCTGGTGGATACCGCGGGCCGCCGCACCGCCAACAAGCGCGACACGCTCGATTTCTTCTCCCAGACCCGCGCCGACGAGATCCTCGCCGAGACCGACGTGGTCTTCCTCGTGCTCGACGCGGGGCAGGGCGTGACGCGCATCGACAAGCAGCTGGCCGGTGAGCTCGCGCTGCTGGGCTGCGGCATCGTCATCGTGGTCAACAAGTGGGACCTGGCGAAGCAGGCCTTCCGCGAGGAGAACATCGACGGCTTCGAGGACGAGGAGGAGTTCCGCGCGAAGTTCCGCGCGGCCGTGCGCCGCGAGCTCTTCTTCCTGCCCGACCCGCCCCTGCTCTTCGTCTCCGCCAAGACCGGCCTGCGCGCCGAGGACATGCTCGACGCGGCCGAGGGCGTCTTCCGCCGCGCCGGTACCGCCATCCCGACGGGCCGCATCAACCGCGTGATCCAGGACCTGATGACGAAGCGCCCCCCGCGCATGGTTTCGGGCAAGCGCTTCAAGTGCTATTACGTCACGCAGGTCTCGAAGCGGCCGATCCGCTTCCGCCTGTTCTGCAATTCCGAGGAGCGCCTCGAGGACGCCTACCAGCGCTTCCTGGTCAAGGGCGTCCACGAGGAGTTCGACCTCGCCGGCGTGCCCGTCTTCCTGGACATCGTCGGCAAGCCGAAGCAGGCCGGTCGCCGCGCCGGCGGCGCCCCCGTCGGCGCCAAGGAGCCCGGCCTCGTCGCCGCCGTCCCGGCCAAGCCCGCCGCGAAGGTGGTGGCGCGCCCGGCGCCCTCCGCCTCGAAGCCCCGCATCGGCAAGGTCCGCGTGTCCCGCGGGCCCACCAAGCCCGCGAAGAAGTCCTACACCCGCTGGGACAAGCCGCGCTCCCTCAAGGGACGCGCCGCCCGCCAGGCGCGGAAGTGAACCTCGCCATGGTGCCCGCCGCCGCGTCGAACGTTCCGCGCCGACTGGTGCTCCTCGGCTCCGACGAGATCGCCTTGCCGGCCTTCCGCGCGGCCGCCGGCTTGCCGGGGGTCGTCGTCGTCGCCGTCTATTCGCAGCCCGACCGTCCGGCGGGTCGTGGCCAGGAGGTCCAGCCCAACGCCGTGACCGCCTGGGCCCGCGCGGCCGGTTTCGCCGTCCGCCAGCCCGAACGGCTCGGGCCCGAGCATGCCGCCGAACTCGCGGCCGACGGCGTCGACCTCGGCGTGGTCATGGCCTACGGCCAGATCCTGAAGGACGATTTCCTCGCCGCCCCGCGCCTCGGGCTCGTCAATTTCCATGGTTCGCCCTTGCCGGCCTTGCGCGGCGCCACGCCCGTCGAGGGCGCCCTCGCGTCGGGCTGGACGCGGACCGGCGTGTCGCTCCAGCAGGTCGTCCGCCGGCTGGATGCGGGTCCCTTGCATGCGGTCGAGTTCCTGGAGGTCGCCCCGGAGGAGGGACGCGCCGCCTTGCGCGCCCGCCTGGGCGAGCTGGCCGGGCGGATGGCGACGACGGTCCTGCCCGAAATCCTGGCGGGTCGTTCGGTGCCGCGACCGCAGGAGGAAGCTGCCGCGACCTTCACCCGTCGGCTGACGCGGGCCGACGCCGCCCTGGATTTCCGCGAGGCCGCCGCGACCCTCGCGGCGCGTCTCCGGGCCCTGGAGGGCTGGCCTGGCTCCACCTTCGAGCATGCAGGCGTCGTCCTTAAAGTCGGCGCGGCCGTGGCCCAGCCCGGCGTGGCCCCCGGCGCGCCCGGCACGATCCTCGCGGCCGACCGGAGCGGTGTGCGGGTCGCCTGCGGTGAAGGGGTGTTGGTGCTCACCCGGCTGCAGCGACCGGGCGGCAAGATGTTGCCCGTCGGCGAGTTCCTGTCCGGTCATCCGCTGACGCCCGGCGAGACGCTGGCTTCGGTCCCCATGCCGGCCATGGTCGCCGCCGCGCCTTTCCCGCGCCCGCCGAAGGCGTAAGCGCTTGATTCGATGGCGGGAATTCGGTGTCATGATGCCATGCGCGCCTTCCTCCTGTCCTTGCTCCTGATGGCAGGGCTCGGCGCCCAGACGTCCCCGCCCAAGGAGATCAAGTTCCAGGAAATCGGGGGCGGTACCTTCGCCGGTTTCACGGAGGACGCCAAGGCCGAGAAAGCCTGGGAGCTGTCGGCGGAGCGCATGAAGCCCACGAGCGAGGCCGGCGCCTGGGATATGGAGAAGATCGAGATGCGGTCCTTCCGCGACGGCAAGCTCCAGACCACCTTCACGAGCCCGTTCGGCGTCGCCACGCCCGAACGCAAGGCGGCCCAAGGGGCCGCCCCGATCGTCGTACGCTCGGCCGCCTTCAACCTGTCGGGGTTGGGCTGGAGTTGGCGCTCCACGAAGCAGGGGGACGCCTTCGCCATCCTCTCGGGCGTCGCCGCCGAACTCGACCTCGCCAAGCCGGTCCTGCAGCGGACGCGCATCCGCGCGGAACGGCTGGACGCCGCGTCGGTCGAACGCGGCACCCAACTCACCTTCGTCGGTCAGGTCGTCGTCGACCGTCGCGACGAGCGGTTGACCTGCGAACGGGTGGTCTGCCTCATCGAGGAAGGACCGAAGGGCGAAGCCATCTGCCGCTCCATCCTCGCGCAAGGTAAGGTCGTCCGCGTGGCCGGCCGGCAGACCTTGACCGGGACGGCGGCGGATTACGACTTGCCCGGCGAGGTCCTGTTGCTCACCGGCGGCGTCACCCTGACGGAGCCGGGATTCCGCGCCGTCGCCGGCAGCCTGCGTCACGAGGGCAAGACGGACGTCACGACCTTGGAGTCCGCCGACGAGGCTCACGCGGTGAAGCTGAACCTTTCCCGCCCCGATGAACCGGAGACCGAGTTGACCGGCCGGACCGTCGTCCTGCGCCGGGAGGCCAAGTCCGACCGTACCTTGGTGGAACTGGCCGGCCGGGCCACGTACGTCGCCGGCAAGGATCGCCTCGAGGCAAGTCGCTTGGTCGCCACCGAAGCCAAGGGCGTCACCGTCGACCTCCAGGCTTCCGGTGGCGTGAAGGGACGGGCTGACGACGCGGACTTCGAAGCGGCGGAGGCCCGCTGGGAGCGGTCCGCCGGCGTGCTCCGCCTGCTGGGTCGTCCGCACTTGCGCGAAGCCAATGGCTTCGAGATGACGGGGGCGACGATTTTCTCCGACCGCCGCCGTGGCCGGCTCGAGGTCCGTTCCGCGCCCGGCCTCCGGGCCGCCGTCCGCCTGCCCGCCGACGAGCCCGGGGCCGTCCCCGGCCAGGCCGAAGCCGACCAGCTCGTGCTCAGTTCGCGCGCGGGCGTGGTCGAGGCGGACTTGGAAGGCAATGTCCGCTACGTCGCGGGCCTCGTGACCGCCCAGTCGGATCGCCTGGTGGCCTTCTCCACCGCGACCAAGGCCGGGTATGTGCTCAACAAGGTTTTCCTGACCGGCAAGGTGACCTACGTCCAGCCGGGCTTGGCGTGCGCGGCGGAACGCATCGACTACGTGCCGGCCGTCGCCATCGAGGAGGTGCTGCAGAAGGATCGCCTCACCGGGCGCCCCCGGCTGCTCAACCTTTCCGGCGGCGCCGAGTCCACGCGGCCGCGACTCTTCGTCCAATTCTCCGACGGCAAGAAGGCGGATTTCGTGGCCGACGCCCAGGAGATCCTGGCCGGCCCCGACGGCGCCAAGTTCTTCCTGCGCGGCAACGTGGGCATGAAGGCCGACGGGGTCGAGGCCACCTGCGACCTGCTGGAGGGGCTCGTCTCCCCCGACAAGAAGGGGCGCCTCGTGGCTCGGCTCATGGTGGGGCGCGGCAACGTCAACGCGCTGGCCGGCGACGCCGCCGCCCGGGGTCGGGTGCTCGAGGTCAAGCCCGAGGAAGGGGTGGCCCGACTGACCGGCGACGCCCGCCTGCGCAGCCGCTCCGGCATCGAAGGCGTCCCCGCCAAGGAAGTCATCTACGACTTCCGGAAGAAGGGGTGGCGGATGGAGTCCGCGCCCGACCAGGCGATGCCCGACCAAGTGGTGCGTCCGAAGATCTTCCTGGGCGAGGACTTCACGCTGCCGGCGGTCAAAAGCCTCGACAACGGGCGTTGAGGCGGCCCTCCTAATGGGCATGGCTTCCACCGGCGAACAGGGTCTGGTCCGCGTCGAATCGCTCGCCAAGCACTACGGCCCGAAGGTCGCGGTGATGGATGTGAGCCTGCAGCTGAAGGCCGGGGAAATCGTCGGTCTCCTGGGGCCGAACGGCGCCGGCAAGACCACGACGTTCTACATGGTCGTCGGCCTCGTCCCGTCGACTTCCGGCCGCGTCTTCCTCGATGGACGCGACGTCACCGCGATGCCCATGTGGCAGCGCGCCCGCTCCGGCCTCGGCTACCTCCCGCAGGAGGCCTCGATCTTCCGCAAGCTCACGGTCTGGGAAAACGTCATGGCCGTGGTCGAGACCCTCGACCTCCCCGCGGCGGCGCGGCGGGAGCGCACCCAGCGGCAACTGCACGACCTCGGGCTCGAGAAGTTGGCGAAGCAGCCGGCCTTCACCTTGTCGGGCGGCGAACGTCGCCGCCTCGAGATCGCCCGGGCCCTGGCCACCCAGCCGCGTTTTCTCCTGATGGATGAGCCGTTCAGCGGCGTCGACCCCATCTCCGTCGCCGAGGTCCAGGCGATCGTGCGCCGCCTGAAGGACCGCGGCATCGGCGTGCTCATCACCGACCACAACGTCCGCGAGACGCTCTCCATCGTCGACCGGGCCTACCTGATCCATCAGGGGCGGGTGCTCGTCTCGGGCACCCCGGCCGACATCGTGAACAATCCCGAGAGCCGCCGCTACTACCTGGGCGAAGGCTTCAAGCTCTGAACTTATGTCCGACCAAGCCCCCGACACCCGCCCGGAATCGGTCTCCGTCCGCGAGTTCTTCGACTCCTTCCGCGACATGCTCCAGATGGAGATCCTGGCCGGGGAGGCCGGGCTCGACAACATGATCGCCGAGAAGTCGCTCAACCGGCCCGCGCTCGCCGTGACCGGGTACTTCAAGGAGTTCGCGCACAAGCGCCTCCAGCTGCTCGGGGCGGGGGAGATGGCCTACCTCGGCGACCAGACGGCCGCGGTGCGCGAGAAGCTCCTCGACGACGTCTTCGCCAAGCGCATCCCCGCCGTGGTCGTCTCGCGCGGCCTGCCCGCCGACGACATCCTCGTGAAGCTCGCGGACCGGCACAAGGTGCCGCTCATCCGGACCCAGCTCAAGTCCAAGGACTTCTCGGCCGAGGCGACGGTGCTCCTCGAGGAGAAGTTCGCCCCGCGGACCAACCTGCACGCCACGCTCGTCGACATCAAGGGCGTCGGCGTGCTCCTGCGCGGGGCCTCCGGGGTCGGCAAGAGCGAGTGCGCCCTCGCCCTGATCGAGCGCGGCCATTCCCTCGTGGCCGACGACTACGTGATCGTCACCCTGATCGGCGACCGCGAGCTGCAGGGCAAGTCCAAGGAACTCAACCGCGGCTACATGGAGTGCCGCGGCATCGGCATCATCAACGTCGCCTCGATCTTCGGCATCCGCTCCGTCCGCCTCGAGAAGCGCGTCGACCTCGTCGTCACCTTCGTCCTCTGGCAGCCGGGCATGGACGAGGAGCGCTCCGGCCTCGAGGTCGAGACCTATGAGATCCTCGGGCGCAAGGTCCCGCACATGACCATTCCCGTGCGGCCGGGCCGCGACATGGCCCGCCTCGTCGAAGTCGCCGCGATGGTGCAGGCCCTGCGGGGCATGGGGCATGACTCCGCGAAGGAGTTCAGCGACCGCCTCATCCAGCACATGGCCCGCGGCGACGACGCGAAGGCCTGAGCTTCAGCCCTTCGACCCGTCCCAGCGGCAGTCGGCCATCACGCGCAGGCAAATCTCGCGGAGGTCGAACAAGGTGGCCTCGAGGTCCTGCGTGGCTTCGGCGGAATTGAGGCGCACCGCGGCCGGGAGGTTGGCCTGCAGCCCGATGGCGTGGTTGAGGGAAGTCAGGGCACGCTTCATGTGGACGAGCGCGAGGGGCAGGTCGCCGGTGTCGGTGGCGTTGATCGCCATGACCACCTGGTGCTGCGAGTCCCAGAAGGCGAGCATGAGGTCCGCCCCGAGTTCGCCGCCGATCTCCGTGGGGTGGGCGCGGCAGATCGTCCGCCACGTCCCGATCAGCTGGATGCCCAAGGCCCGGGCCACGACGTAGACGGGGTGCTGGTGGATGCAGTAGGGTAGGTCGGCGTTGTCCTCGTCCTCGCCGGCGTCCTCGGCGTCGCCCGGCGCCCAGTCCGCGCTTTCCCAGCCCATGCGGCGGGCGCTGGCGTCGAGCCGGTCCGGGAAGGGCTTGACCTCGTTGTAGTAGGAAAGGAAGCGCCCGACCTCCAGGTCGTTGCGGTGCAGGTAGCCGGCCCAGTCCGCTTCGCCCCAAGAGGCGTTGCCGGAGCCGTCGAATTCACCTTGGGGATGGTCGCCGTCCTGCATCCCCCCAGTGTTGCCCGAAAACGGCGGCTGGCAACCCCTTGTGCGAAAATCCCCTTGTCCCGAGGGCGGGGAAAGTGGCTAATCGGGGTATGGCCATGGATTTGCCCACCTTGACGACCGCCTTGGAGGCGGGCCGCGACCTCTCGGCCGCGGAGGCGGGCGCCGCCGCCCACGCGATGATCGACGCCGGGGTGACGGACGACGCCAAGGCGGCTTTCCTGCTGGCGCTCGCCCGCCGCGGCGAGACCGCCTTGGAGGTCGCGGCCTTCGCCCACGCCTACCGCGACCGGGCGCGTCACGTCGATTTCGGCGATGTCCCATCCCAGGCGATCGACATCGTCGGCACCGGCGGCGATCGTTCCGGCAGCTTCAACATCTCCTCGGCCAGTTCCCTGGTCGTCGCCGCCGCCGGCGTGCCGGTGCTCAAGCACGGCAACCGTTCCATCACGTCCAAGTCCGGCAGCGCCGATTTCCTCGCGGGCCTCGGCGTCGCGTTGGAGGCGACCGACGAGCAGCTGCGCCGGGCCCTGCGCGAGGCCGGCTTCTGCTACCTGTACGCGCCCGCCTTCCATCCGGCCTTCAAGGCGGTGCTGGGCGTCCGCAAGCGACTGGCGGAGCAGGGGCACAAGACCCTCTTCAATGTGCTGGGGCCGCTCATCAATCCCGCGCGCCCCGCGGCGATGATGGTCGGCGTCTACGATGAACGCTGGGTGGCGCCGATGGCCGCCGCCCTCGGCGAACTCGGTGTTCGCCGCGGCTTGGTGGTCCATGGCCGCGCCGGTGGCGGGATGGATGAACTCACGACGGCCGGCGAGACCCGCGTCCGCGGTTGCGGCGAGCTCGCCGCGGTCGACGGCGTGTGGTTGCCCGGCGACTTTGGTTTCAGGACCTGCCCGGTGGCCGACCTGCGCGGCGGCTCCCCCGAAGAGAACCTTGCCTTGTTTTCCGACCTGCTGGTCGGCGCCGTCCCGGAAGGTCTGCTCGACACGCTTTGCCTCAGCGCCGGCGCGGCCCTTTGGGTGGCGGGTCGGGTCGCCGATCCGACGGCCGGGGCGACCCGCGCGCGTCAGGTCATCCTCGGCGGCGAGCTGCGCGAGCAGGCCCGCCGACTCCGCGAGGCCTATCGCGAAGGCTGAAGTCCCGCGAGCAGGAGCGCCAAGGTCCGTTCGGTGGCGCCGCGGTTGCCTTGGTGCCAGACCGCGCCCTGTCGACCCATCGCCGTCCGGGCCGCGTCGTCTTCGACCAGCCGGGAGAGCAGGGCGGTCAGCGCCGGCCCGTCCGGGGCCTTGAGCGCGGCGTTCGCCTGCTCGAGCCCGCGGCAGATGTCGCGGAAATTGGACATGCGCGGGCCGTAGATAAGGGCCACGCCCGCGGCGGCGCATTCGATGGGCGTCTGACCGCCCTCATGCGGGGCGAGGCTCTTGCCGCAGAAGGCGAGGTCGGCCGCGCGGGTGAGGCGGCGAAGTTCGCCGGTGGTGTCGGCGAGGTGGACGACCGTGCCGGCGGGCGCCACGGGACCACCCGAGGAGCGCTGATGCCAGGCGAGGCCGCTGGCGCTGACTTCGGCGGCGACTTCCGCGCGGCGTTCGGAGTGGCGCGGGACGAGCAGGAGCCGCACGTCCTTGCCGGCGGCGCGTAGTTCGCGGACGTTACGCAGGAGCAGGGCCTCTTCGCCTTTCCAGGTGGAGGAGCCGAGGAGCACGACCGTGCGCGGGTCTTCGCCGAAACCCAGGTCGACCCGGAGGCGCGCGCGTTCGTCGGCGGGCATCGGCGCGTCGGTGGCGACGTCGAACTTGATGTTGCCGGTGAGCGTCGCCGCGAAGCCGAGTTCGCGGAAGCGGCGGACGTCGCCCTCGCTGCCGGCGGCGATCTGCTGGAAGTGTCCGAGCACGTAGCGGGAGAGCTTCAGGAAGCGCTGATGGCGGGCGAAGGATTTATCGGAGAGGCGTCCGTTGATGAGGAAGGCGGGAACGCCGCGGGCGCGCGCCTGGGCGAGGTGTTCCGGCCAGAGCTCGCCTTCGACGAGGATGATGGTGTCCGGTTGGATCCGGCGCCACGCCAGCGCGCTGCAGGGCCAGAGGTCGGCCGGGAAGAGGCCGATGCGGTCGGCCACCTCGGCGTATCTTTCTTTGGCCAGCCGGTACCCGGTGCTCGTGGTGGTGGTCAGGATGATCTCCGCCGAACCGGTGGCCCGGAGCTGACGGAGCAACGGACCGATGGCCTCGATTTCCCCCACCGAGACCGCCTGGATCCAAAATCGGCGCTTACCGGGCTGCTTCGGGCCGAGAATCGGGGAAAACCCAAGTCTTTGGCTGAAGCCGCTGCCGTAGCCCCCGCGGCGGAGCATCCGCCAGAAATAGTAGGGGAGGGCCGGAATCAGCAGCAGGGGGAAGAATATCCGGTAGGCCCAAGACATCGCGTTGCGGCGAACCTGCGGAGGCTGGGCTGGACTGTCAGTTCCAAAGGAGGCTCTTTTTGCCGATTTTCCCGCTTGCACGGGAGGCTCCGGGGTGTTTGAACCAACTTTCCACCGTTTGGAGCGACCGCCGATCGCTTCGGACACACCAACCAAAACCCAGTCAAATACCTAGATCCAAAGTCCCCTCCTACGGCAGGAATCGGGATACGGAGCCAAAAACCATGAACATCACCGTTAAAGACCTCCTCGACGCCGGCGTCCACTTCGGCCACCAGACGCGTCGCTGGAATCCCCGCAGCCGTCCGTACATCTTCGACCACCGCAACGGCGTGTCGATCATCGACCTCGAGAAGACGCACGCGTGCCTCGCCGCCGCCGCCGCCTATGTCGAGGAAGCCGCCGCGAAGGGCAAGGAAGTGCTCTTCGTCGCCACCAAGCCGCAGGCCCAGGAAGTGGTCCGCCAGGCCGCCAAGTCGACCGGCATGCCCTTCGCCGTGAACCGCTGGCTCGGCGGCACGCTCACCAACTTCGCCACCATCAAGCGCTCGCTGGACAAGTACCGCAACTACCTCCGCATGGAGCAGGACGGTTCCCTGATGAAGATGCACAAGAAGGAAGGCGCCGCCGTCCGCCGCGAGATGTCCCGCATGCAGCGCAACTTCGAGGGTCTCCTCGAGTACCGCGAGCTGCCCGCCGCGATGATCGTCGTCGACACCAAGCTCGAGGAGATCGCCGTCAACGAGGCCAACCGCCTCAAGATCCCGGTGATCGGCCTCTGCGACTCCAACTCCGACCCGACCCTCCTGCAGTTCCCGATCCCGGGCAACGACGACGCCGCCAAGTCCATCCGCCTCGTGGTGGAAGTGCTGACCCAGGCCGTCCAGGCCGGTCTCGCCCGCCGCAAGGTCGAGCGCGACCCCCGCAAGACCGTCACCCCGGTCACCCGCCAGGATACCGGCGACTCCGCCCAGCCGGAGGTCAACATCTCCAAGGAACTGCTCGACGCGAGCAGCGAACCGGCCGCCGAGGAAGGCGCCGCCGGCAAGCCCGTCCGCGCCCGCAAGACCACCAAGTAAGCGCCATGTCCGCCATCACCGCCCAGACGGTCAACGACCTGCGCCAGCGCACCGGCGCCGGCCTCATGGACTGCAAGAAGGCCCTCACCGAAGCCAACGGCGACATGGAGAAGGCCGTCGAGATCCTCCGCATCAAGGGGGTCGCGACCCGCAACAAGAAGGCCGACCGCAAGGCCTCCGAAGGCATCCTGGCCGTCCAGGTCGCCGCCGACGGCCGCTCCGCGACGCTCCTTGAGCTGAACTGCGAGACCGACTTCGTCGCCAAGAACGAGGCCTTCGTGGCCCTCGCCAAGGACCTCGTCGGCCAGGCCGCCGCCAAGGGCGTCGAGAACCTCCTCGACCAGCCCTACCACGCCGACGCCTCCCGCAAGGTGAACGACTACCTGAACGACCAGGTCACGAAGATCGGCGAGAACCTCAAGGTCTCCCGCGCCCTCAAGTTCGAGGCCAACGGCGTCGGCCGCGTCTCGGCTTACGTCCACACCGGCGCCAAGATCGCCGTCCTCCTCGAACTGGGCCTCAAGTCCCAGGCCGCCGCCGCCCACGCCGACGTCGCCGACCTCGCCCGCCAGCTGGCGATGCAGGTCGTCGCCAACAACGCGCGCTTCGTCCGCCGCGACGACGTCTCCGCCGACGTGGTCGCCAAGGAGAAGGAGATCGCCCTCGAGTTCACGAAGTCCGAGGCCGACAAGGCCATCGACGAGGCCAAGCGCGTCGTCGAGGACTACCGTGGCCAGCTCATCGAGCAGAAGGCCGCCAACAACGCCGAGGCCATCGCCGAACTCGAGAAGCGCATCGTCGTCTCCGAGAAGCAGGTGATCGCCGCGGAGTCCCGCAAGAAGGGCCAGCTCTCGAACATCGAGAAGATCGTCGCCGGTCGCGTCGACAAGTTCTTCGCCGAGGCCTGCCTCCTCGAGCAGTCGTTCTTCCGCGACCCCGAGAAGAAGGTCTCCGACCTCCTGACCGAGGCCAAGGCCAAGGTCGGCGAGGAAGTCTCGATCGTCCGCTTCGTCCGCTTCCAGGTTGGCGAGACGGCCGCCGAGTAAGCGCCCGCCAGCCTCGTACCGGGCCGGCTTCCGCGAGGAGGCCGGCCCTTTGCTTTACAGGGGGCCCGGACGGGGCTACTTTCCGGCATGCGCTTTCGCCACGATCTCTTCCTGCGCTGCGCGCGGGGCGGTTGTCCGGACTGCGGCGCGGCCGGTCAGCTGAAGGGTCTGGCGACCATCCCCGACCGCTGCACCGCCTGCGGCATGGTCCTGCGTCGCCGGGAAGGCTTCTTCCTGGGCGCGATGGTCTGGAACTACGGCCTCACGGCCTTCGGCCTCCTGCCGGTCCTGCTCCTCCTGCGCGCCTACGGTTGGATCGGCTTCGCCGCGGCGGTCTGGCTGGCGGTCGCGGTGCTGTTGCTGGTCCCTTGGCTGATCCACGGCTTCGCCTGGCGACTCTGGCTCGGCACCTACTACGGATTCCTGCCCGAGCAGCTGCCCTCGTCGGGACGTCGCCTCGACGACTAGTTCAGTTCCGGCGGGCCGCCATCCGGCGGACCAGTTCGACGAGGAAGGCGGTGTCGCCGCGCGTGCCTTGCAGCAGGCCGACGGCCTCCGCGGTCAGCGCCGCGACGCGCGCCTGCGCGGCGGGCACGCCGAAGAGCCCCACGTACGTGAGCTTGTTGTTCTGGGCGTCGGCGCCCACGGGCTTGCCCATCTGCACGGAATCGGAGGTCAGGTCGAGCAGGTCGTCGACCAGCTGGAAGGCGATGCCGGCGGAACGCCCGGCGCGACGGAACGCCTCGACGTCGGCCGTCGACGCGCCGCCCACCAGGGCGCCCATCGCAAACGAGGCGCTCAGCATCGCGGCGGTCTTGCCGCGCAGGATGAACTCAAGGCGATCGGGGTCGGCCCCGGCGGCGAGCCCACCCATGTCCTCGGTCTGGCCACCGACCAGCAGGCTCGGGCCCGCCGTCACGGCGAGCTCGAGCGTGAGGTCCCGCGACAGGGCGGGGCGGTCGCCGTAGCCGCGGGCCAGTAATTCGAACGCCAGCGGGATCAGCGCGTCGCCCGCGAGCAAGGCGGTCGCCTCGTCGAAGGCCTTGTGGCAGGAAGGTCGGCCGCGACGCAGGTCGGCGTCGTCCATGCACGGCAGGTCGTCGTGGATCAGGGAGTACGTGTGGATGCACTCGAGCGCGACGGCGGCGGCGCGGGCGTCGGCGGCCGGGTCGAAGGCGCGCGCCGCCGCCAGGGCGATCACGGGCCGCAGGCGTTTGCCGCCGGCCTCCAGCGAGTGGCGCATCGCGGCGTGGAGCCGGGCCGGGCGGGCGTCCGCGGGCGGGGTCAGGGCGCGCAGGGCCGTCTCCACCTCGCCGATCAGGCCTACGTGGAGGGACTCGAACCGGGCGCCATCCATGGGGTTACTCCTCGGTTGCGCCGAGGCGGAAGAACGTCGCCGTGCGGCCGACGCTGCCGATGACCTCGCTGTCCGTCAGCTTCGCGAGTTCCTGGGCCTGGGTCTCCATGGCTTCGCGTTCGGCGGTGAAGCGGACCTTGACCAGGTCGGCGTTGCGGAAGGCGTCGTTCAGCAGTTTGGCGATCCCCTCGTTCACGCCGGCCTTGCCCACGAAGACCTTCGGGTCGAGGGTCTGGGCCAGGCTGCGGAGCTTGCCGCGTTCCGCGCCAGTCAGGCTGGGTTTGTCCTCGGGACCTGTTTCCATGGCGCTATTTCCGTTTTGCGGGGCAGGGGAGTCAATGGACTAATGGGCCCGCTTGCCGCTTGCCCCCTTCATCCTCGGGGGGCTTGAATGCGGCATGCTCCTCCAGAACCACGCCTTTTTCGTCCGCGAGCAAGTGGCGGTCCTCCGCTTCGCCGACGCCTACGATCTCCTCCACCCGGTCTCGGGCCAGCGCATTGGTCTCGCCGCGGAAAAGCCCCGGCTGAAGTGGTTGCGCTTGGTCGTGAAGAAGCAGGCCTTGCCCACCGAGATCGTCGTACTCGAGGACGACCAGCAGACCGTCGCCCTCCGTCTCGAGAAAGGTTGGTCCTTCTTCACGTCCAAGCTCGCGGTGTTCGATGCGCAGGGACGGAGGCTGGGTTGCCTCCGCAACAAGCTCTTCTCCCTGTCCGGTAAGCTCCTGGTCGAGGACCCGGAGGGGCGCGCGATCGGCGAGTTCAGCGGCGGGGTCTTCAGCTGGACGCGCCAGCTCAAGGACCCGGCCGGGGTCGTCATCGGGACGATGGACAAGAAGTGGGCTGGCCTGGGTAAGGAACTGCTCACCTCGGCCGACAATTACCACCTGGAGGTGGCCCCGGCCTTCGCCGGGCAGCCGGACAAGGTCGCCCTCCTCCTGGCGGCTTGCTTGGCGTACGACGTCATTTTTGCCGAAAACTAGACGTTTCGGGCCTGTGAATAACTTGGCCGGGGAGGGCTTTCCGGCTTGCCTGGCCCCCCGCCGACTGTCATTTACAAGGCTCACTTCGTTAGGGAGAGGGGCGGAGCCCTTCTCACGCTGGTCGGTAGGCGAAAGCCTATTCCAGACGGAGAGCCCGGCCGTTCGGCGGGGCCTCGGGGATTTCCCCCAAGTCGGCCAAACCAAACCAAAACTAACCCAATAACAGCCATGTCGATCGACAAGTCGGATATCATCAAGAAGCACCAGCAGGACGCCAAGGACACCGGTTCGCCCGAAGTCCAGGTCGCCCTGATCACGGCCCGCGTCAACCACCTCACGGACCACCTTCGCTCCCACCGCAAGGATTTCCACTCGCGCCGCGGCCTCATCATGCTGACGAACCGCCGTCGCAAGCTCCTCTCGTACCTGAAGTCGACCGATCTGGATCGTTACAACGCCCTGATCGCGAAGCTCAACCTGCGCAAGTGACCGCCGCCTCCGGGCGTCTCGGTTCCCCAGACGTCCCGGCCTAGCGCCGGGACGTCCGCTTTTCCCACCCAAACCCAAAACCCGCCGGGCATACCGCCCGGCACAACACCCAACACAACATGAAACAGAAACACTCGGTGACCATCGAAGAACTCGGTATCACCATCAGCACCGGCTCCATCGCCCGTCTCGCCAACGGCGCCGTCACCATCAGCAAGGGAGAGACCACGCTCTTCGTGTCGGCCACCGCCGCCGAGGACCTGCGCTCCCCCGACCAGGACTTCTTCCCCCTGACCGTCGACTACCGCGAGAAGTTCGCCGCCGCCGGCCGCTTCCCCGGCAGCTACTTCCGCCGCGAAGGCAAGCCCTCCGACAAGGAGATCCTGACCTCCCGCCTCTGCGACCGCCCGCTGCGCCCGCTCTTCCCCGAGGGCTTCCTCAATGAAGTACAGGTGATCGGCCTGCTGCTCTCGGCCGACCAGATCAACGACTCCGACATCCTCATGGTGAACGGCGCCTCCGCCGCGCTCCTCTGCTCCGACAGCCCGCGGAACGGCCCGATCGCCGGCGTCCGCGTCGGCCGCATCGAAGGTCGCTTCGTCATCAACCCGACCCACGAGGAGCAGTACAACTCCGACCTCGATCTCATCTACGTCGGCAACGAGAACGACATGATGATGATCGAAGGCTCCGCCGACCAGCTGCCCGAGGCCGACTTCATCGCCGCCCTCGAGTACGCCCAGAAGGCCATCCAGCCGATCATCGCCGCCCAGCGCAAGCTCGCCGCGATGTACTCCAAGACCAAGCGCGTCTTCCCGCTCGTCGTCTGCGAACCGAAGGCCCTCGCCATCTG
>Ga0114982_1000221_pt1 | contig 30689 bp, 34 predicted proteins | sample Shrwel_input2_FT_FD_87183 | JGI IMG/M metagenome (GOLD analysis project Ga0114982, IMG submission 87183) | Subsurface microbial communities from deep shales in Ohio, USA - Utica-3 well 1 S input2 FT | ecosystem: Environmental > Aquatic > Deep subsurface > Shale gas/oil reservoir > Produced... | reverse complement strand
TTATTAAATAGTGTAAACTATATTTTTTTATTTTTTTACCGTTTACTTGGATTTTGACGTTACGCCCAAATATAGGTACTTATAATAATAATAACTAATTATGGCTAAAAAGAAAGGTAAAATAGGTAAATTATTTAAAAAAATGAAGGGTACCTCAAATCTTGAAGTATCTTTTGCTGATTTACTTGATGAATTGGGGATTAAATATGAGCAACACTTTGTGTTTAAAAAAAGAGAATATGATTTTCTATTGAATGATCATAATATACTGGTTGAAACTCATGGTTGTTTTTTTCATTGTTGTAAGGAACATAGTCCAGAACCAAAATATGCATTCCAAAGAAGAAATTTAAAGAATGACCAATACAAAGTAAAATTAGTTAAATTTGATAAAACTTATACTTTATTGGTAATTTGGGAACATGAGATAGAAAAGAAAAAACTATTAACTGAAAAAATAAATACCTTCATTGAAAAATATACAATAATCAATGGATAAAAAAAGACCCGCTTGCTAATCTTACGGGAAGCAAAACGGGTACTGTTATATAAAATTTTAAAAAAGTATTAGTAAACTAAGATACATCTATCAGGTCTTAGAGTCACTGTGATTTCAGCAATATCTTCAGAGCTATAGTCTAATGAACCAAAGTCAGCGTTTGTAATAAACGTTCCTTGTAGAATCCATTTCTCAACAACAACACCCGTTGGATCTAACATTTCCAATTCGATATCTTTTTTATAACCAGCAGCGTAACCCATACGTCCAGTAACAGATTCTGCATGTAAACGTACCCATTCCATTAAAGCTTGTGCAGCTGAAGGGCCTATAGGATCTTTAAACGTTACATCGATTGATTCCCAGTTAAATCTACCAGCAACATAAGTTGAAGTATTTAAGAATGGTATCTCAACTTCACCAATAGTAATCTTTGGTCTTGAAGATGAAATTACAAACCACTCGTTAATACCTAGTGAACTTGGAAATCTTAAAATAAACCTGTTCTGCTTTTTTGGTTCGTAAGGAACAGGCATTTTCATTAGTAAATTAGCCATAATTTTGTATTTTTTTAATTTGTGTTATTTCTTTATATAAATATCTAGCAATATTGCTTTGTTCCGATACTTTTTTATTTATTTTTGCTTTTATTATAAATAGTTCAATATTTTTTTTAAAAACACTTGACTTTATGATTTATTTTTTCTACTATTGTATAGGCCCTCTTGTTATGGTTCTATTTACTAGGGTTTTTATAATAACAATATTAATAATAAATATTATAAGAGACATATAAATAGGGCCTAAATATTATAAGAATTATATATAGGGCCTATATTATATAGAAATTTTTCAATCAATCTTTTAAATTTTATTTTATAAAAAAACCCAGTTTTTTAAGCTGGGTTCTTTATTTTGTCTTATCTTTAAAATTAAATATTCAATTATAAGTTATCGAAAGATACACTTGTTGGTGTTACTACGAATTCTAATTCAATAAATTCTAATGTAGGTGTAGGTTTGATGAAGATTTTACCTCTTAAAGTATTTCTATCAGTATCTTCAACATCATTTACTAATGAAACTCTAAAGTCAGTTAAACCTCTTTCTTTTCTGATATTATCCAAGATTGGATTTACCAATGATAAGAATTGACTTCTAACTTGTGCATCATTCGGATCAAATAATAATCTATTAGCTACAGCTACAATTAATTTTCTTGCTTGTAACAATAATCTTCTAATATTCAATCTGTTCATTGCACTATCCTTAACTTGTAAGTTTCTATTACCCCAAATTACAGTTCCAACGTCAGAGAATGTAGCGATAGGGTTAATTCTACCTGGATATAATAAATCTCTAGACTCTTGATCTAATTGGATACGAGCTCTAATACAACTTACTAAACCTCTATTGTAACCAGCTGTTGCAAACCAAGGGTGAGCTACGTTATCAGTGAATGCTAAATTCTTAACAACTTCAGCTGTTGGTGGAATAAATACGTTAGCATTATTCTCAACATCAGAAATTTGAATCCAAGGATAATAAATTGCTGTATAGTTTGAATCAATTTCAGTTGCTGTCAATTCATCAATAATATCATTTGGATAGAACCAATCTTCGCTATTAGAAGGATTAGAGTTACCAATTAATTTCATATCAGGTAATGTAGGCAAGTAAATTGAGTCCATTCTCTTTTCTTCAACAATTTCAATAGTATCTCTAACTAAATCAGTATTATTGATTATGTCAATACCTGGAGTTGCTAAAATATTAATTGTAGTTTGTTCAGGGTTTTCAAATGTTTTGATACCGTAAATTGTAGCGTAATAATCTGAAGTACCAAATGTATCGTTATATTCAACACTAGTGAAAGTATCAAAACCACTTTGAACGAAACCAGTTCTACCAATTTTATATTCATCAGTATTTGTTCTTTGATCTCTATAAACATCCCAACCATCAAAACCACCAGCAAATAAAGCTGTGAACTTTCTAGTTTTCATATCATAATATCGGTGAGTTGGTGTTGAAGCGATTAAAACAGGGTCTGTAAATGAATCGAAACCAGTTGCAAACACAACATTACCGTTAGCGTCAACAATTGACCCAGCATTAATATCCATATGGAAACCTTTTGTTTTTGTATCCCAATCTAAACCATCGTTATACACATTATCACCAGGAGATGCAGCTCTTTTACCTTTGAAGAATAATAAATCTTTATCAAAACCATATTCAGTATCAGTAAAACCTAAGAATACTTTTCTTATTTTATCACCAGTTGAATAAATTGGTAATGCGAATGGTGGGTTAACAATTAATTCACCAGGTGCGTAATATTTTGTTTTGTATGGTAATTCAGGAACACCAATATAACTAGCGTCCGTTGAACCTGTACCAGCAGCTCTAAAATCATAACCTTCAAAACCAGAAGCTACACCATCCATTGGTGCATTTTCAGCCATTTCAGCTACAATATAAGAACTCTTTAAAGGGTATTTGTTATCAATTGTACCGATTTTTCTACCAATGTAGTTATCAGCTGACTCATCCATAGAAACACCTAAGAATCTTTCTAAGTAAACTGGTGCTTTATCAGAATCACCAAATGCTCTTAAATAAACATCAAATGTTTTCTTATCCAAATCAACGTTACCGATTGAAACTTTAATTTCTGTGTTAGCGTTACTACCATCAGAGATGGAAATGAATCTAAATAATCTTTGTGGTAAACCACCTCTTAATTCAGAAACAAAGAAAGGTGTTGCTGGTGATTGGAATTGGAATTTGTAATGATCCCAATTATTTACAGGTAATAATTCGTAATGTAAACCTTTAATTTCACCGAAAGTCCAACCTTTTTTCAGTATAGAATCGTACACATCTTCAACAAATAAGTAAGTGTCTTTATCAGAAGCTGTAGAACCTAATACATTTTTAATGTAGTTCTTTTTAGTTTTATCTAATGAAACAGAATAAACGAAATCAGTAGCGCCAGTTGTTGAACCAGTAATATCGAATGTAGCAAAAGGATTTGATTCCGCTGCTGTAAATTGATCGTAACCAACTGTTGTTGAATCAACGTGGAAACCTAAATTATTTACAATATAAGAACCTCTACTTTTTAATGTAGCAACTAATTTTTTGTGGTATTTACTGTTTGGTGTTGCTGTAAACTCATAAGTTCTTAAAGTAGTAGTACCTGTTACAGTATTAAGCCCAGCTGAACCAATGTTGTAGTTATATAAAGCAAAGCCATAACCAGTGTAAGTGTCAGTTGTTTCATCATAACTAAACTCGTTAATTAAGATGTTATCAGTTCTATCACTAGTTGGAATACCAATTGGTAATTCATAACTATCAACAAACGTAGGGTTTACAGGGCCTGCACCAGTTAATGATGCGGCATTTCTGTCAACAGTTAAATCAGCAACCTCAGTTGAATCTAAAATACCCCAGTAGAATGCGTTATTTTTATACCAATCCTTAGAAGTGTAATTAAGCGTTGTAAAGAATCTGTAGTAAGCTGTATCAAACTTAGATGAATCTACACCACTTAAAGTAGCTATATGATCAATTAAATCAGTAGATGACCCAGCAAGTTGAAATATAGCCGAAGTAGCTGGAGTAACGTCAACTTCAAAATTAAACGTAGTGTCAGTTGATGTATACTCTAACGTAGTCTTGTCAACTGAACCGATTGTTCTGATAGCATAAGACATACCACCTTCATAACCAGAAAGTCCTAATACACGTGTTACGTATAATTGGTTAGATTGACCCAAATAAGATTTTGCTATGTATGGTAATTCATACTTAACAATTTGAGTATTTTTAAATTTCTCTGGGCTTGTACCCCCGAAAGATAATTTAAATTCATCATAATTTCTGATGAACATTGGTTGGAATGCAGGCCCTTTTTTAGTTTCACCAACTAAACCTAAGGTTGTAACACCGATTGTTTCAGTTGTGAATGTTAAATCTTTTTCCGATGTATAAACACCTGGTGATGCATAAACTTTGTTTGCCATATTTATTTAATTTTTAATTTTTTTTTATTTACCTTGTTACTAACAATAAATATCTGTGTTTTTTTCAAAAAACAACAAATACACTTTACTTTCTAAAATAATTTATTTATCACCTCTTTAATTTAATAGTTATTGGGTGATTAGCGGAACCAACCGCTTTAGATTGCCCTGTTATTTCATAAGTACCAGTCTCAAAACCAGTAACGCCTAACCCAGCTAATCTTGATATTTTCGCCCCAGAATCAATAGTTAAAGCCTTACCCATATCATCATAAGCGATACCACTTAATGACATTCCCTTTAAAATAGGCCCGCCACTTATAAATGAAAGAACCACTAATTCTAATGTTGGTGATATATAACCAATAATTGTTGAAGTTTTAGTCTTAGCAACAGCCCCACCACCCTCAACCATCGTAAATGTTCTGTTTATACCTGGAGTTACCTCAAAGTCTTCAGGGTCTAATATAAAACCTTGTAGCATGAAAGAATAAACTTGGACATAGAATCTTTTATTATCTAAATCCGTTATTTTACTCTCATCTGACGTATCTTCTAGGATTATCGGTATATAATGACCATTTACTATCGTATAAGCTTGTCTGCTTTGAAAATTCTTTAATATGGTTGTGTTAAATTTATTGAGATCCTGTTGTCTGTAAGCAAATATTCTAACATCGTATGAAATATCAATTGGAACTGGTTGTGGTATTGTATAAACATCCACACCCTTTCTATTACCATCCCAAGTAGGTACTTCAGCATATGTATAATTCTTACCTTGTGGTACGTTATAGATTAAAGCTGGATTTGATCCTGGCTTAGTGTCTGGCTGTCTAACTATATTTACAAACGGTATTTTAACGTTCTTATATTCGTCTGAAAATTTCCATGTTTTTGAAAATTCTGTCCATTTTTGGATGCCCATCATAAATACAGGTACTCTTTCACCATTTAAGGTTAAAGCCATAGTATCAGTCACAAACTCTTTAAAACCAGCGTCTAAATCGATATGCATAACACCTTTAGGTAGATAAGCGTCTTTATCGATTATCATATCCTTCATGTTTTCAGCGGCAGCACTTTCCATTCTGAAGTTTTCGGTGTATTCAGTATTTTGCCTATCTCTGGTTAGATTAATTTTTTTCTTATATTTTCCTGGTAAAGCCATTTTTTATAAACCGTTAAATTGATTTGGGTCAACTGGCACACATTTTACGGTAGTAAAGTAACTTCTAAACCCGTACATAGTACTTTCATTATCCACGTTTATTTCACCATCATCAAATACTTCAAAATATTTCATATCATTCTCACTTGCTGAATAACCAACAATATCCCCATATGATATCTCAACACTCTTATCAGCTAATTCTTTATTTAATACAGTAAAAACTAAATTACCATGTTCTTGATATCTTAAAGACCCATTAGCCCCGTATGTTTTATTCTCAGCATCCTCTAATTTAGGTAATACATTCAACTCAACAGGTGATAAAAATCTAGTTTCACGTGATTCACTCTCCCCATAAACATCGTCATTATTACTATTAACTCTATCTATTCTATATAAAACAACCCTAAAATTAGCATCCTCATTAATTACCTCCATAGCCATATCTAGATCAAATTGATAATCAACATCATCATAATATCTAGAAAGCCTGGTAATTGGTATACGATTTTTACGTTCCATTTTAGTTTTTTTATATAAATAGTCTAATAAGAACCTATATTGACTTTTAAATAAATATTTCGTATTATTGTAAGAAAAAAATGAGAGATCAAATAATAGAATATTGTGAATCAGAAACCAACATTAAAGATTTGTTTATAAACAAAAAATTTGATGATTGTTTATTGGGTATTTGCCATAGATTAGATGAATCGTTTACGACTGCATATGATTTGAATAAAATCATAAGTAAGATTATGAAGAAAGGTAATCTTACTTATGATGAGGCTATTAAAGATTTCAATATTAATATTTTAGATAAAAATCCGACAATATCTTTTATTTTAGCAACGGATGAAAATCAGGATATACTTTCTGATTATAATAATAAAATGTTATTTTTAGATGGTTTTGATGACAATTGTGTAATTGGTGTTAGAATTAAATCTGGATGTAACATTGTGGCTGCGTATGATGATAGTATGTGTATACAGTCATTAATTGAGGTTGATGATATGGATGAAATGGACGCTGTTGAGTTTTTTGAATATAACACTCGTGGTTCATTTGTTGGTAACGATACTCCAGCAATTATAACTTTATTTTAGTATGAATATACCAATTGAAAAAAAAGCTTTAGATGTATTAAAAGAATATAAAGGTAATAATGATTATATCTTAGGTATACAAAAAGATTACTTTAAAGCTAAATCATTTATCCCAACAAAAAAACAATCAGAATACATTGTAAGGTTTGGTAATATTGATTCGGTTGTTGTTAACAAGTATGTTGAAATACAAAGATCTTGTAGAGAATTTGTGCAAGCTCAACTGTGTTTATTATCTCAACCAGAAAAGATTTTTATAAATAAATTATTATCAAGAAGAGGTGATTTGCTACATATTTGGGGTTGCTTTGGTGATGATTGTAAAAACTACCAAGGAATTTTTATTGCAAAGGAATGTATTAAAAAGAATAAAGAAATACCTAAAATTGATTTTAGTAAGTACGAGCGTGAACCAATGCCGCACCAGGTTATTGCTGTTAATAAACTATTAACCAATGATAAGTACATATTAGCTGATGATATGGGTTTAGGAAAAACCACATCATCTATTATTGCTGCTATGGAAGGTAAGTTTAAAAAGATTTTAGTTGTCTGCCCCGCTTCATTAAAACTTAACTGGAAAAAAGAGATTATGAATTATGATAGAGCTGAAAACATATCTGTTGTAGATTCTGTTGATTTTAGAGCTAATAAATGGACTATTGTAAATTACGATATTCTTAAAAACTTTCACCATTTACCCCAAAGAGGTGTTAAGATGTCTGATTTACCTGTATCACCGATCGATTTTCATAAGTTTGATTTAGTCATTGCTGATGAAGCTCATTATCTAAAAAATTCAACATCAAATAGAACAAAGATATTTAATGACTTTGCTTCTAGAATTGAAAATCGTTGGCTTTTAACTGGAACCCCAATTACTAATAAACCTATAGATTTTTATAATTTATTATTTTTGTGTGATTCACCAATTGCCGCAAATTGGGTGCATTATGTTAGACGTTACTGCGCTGGAAGACAATTTAATAGAAAAGGTACCAAACAAAAATATTGGATGACATCAGGAGCCTCTAATTTAGAAGAACTTAGAGATTATGCTACCGATGTTATGTTAAGGAGAACTAAGAAAGACTCAATAGACTTACCACAAAAAACTATTAAACCAGTTTACCTGCCAATGGAGTATTCAGTTGGTTACAACACTTATTTAAAAGAATACCAAGATTGGGTTGATAGTACAGAGGGTCAAGAAGAGAAACCAAAAATTAGTGATCACTTAACTAAATTAATAAAGATTAGACAATTATTGTCAAATGATAAAATTGAACATACTATTAAATTAGCTGAGGATTTAATCGAGAATGAAAAGAAGGTTATTATATTTAGTTGTTTCACTCAAACTATAAATGCTATACACGAACATTTTGGTAAAAGCTCTGTTATTATAGATGGTTCAATATCATCAAAGAATCGTGACATTGCTGTTCAAAAATTCCAAAATGACGATAAGATTAAGGTATTTTGCGGAAACATAGTCGCAGCTGGTGTTGGTTTAACGCTAACTGAGGGTAGTATTGTTATCTTTAATGATTTAGATTGGGTTCCAGCTAATCACGCACAAGCTGAAGATAGGGCTCATAGAATTGGTCAAGATAAACCAGTTCATATTATATACCCTTTATTTGATGAAACATTGGATGTTTTAATGTTCCAATCATTACAAAGAAAAATGAAAATAATAACTCAAGTTATGGGTGATTCAATAGAAGTTGACGAGACATCCGTTGGACGTGAAGTCATTGGTAATTTAATGAAACATTAAGAAAGAATATTGAACGTCAGATCTCTGAGCCCCAATATCCCCCTCGCCTTTAGGTGCAACCATTATGTTATATTCTAATGGTTCGCCTTTTGGTTTTGCTAAAAATTCATCGTATGTTAGAATGGTATTAACATCAACACCGTATTCATCAGATAATCTTTGTTTAAGAATCTGGGCACCATTTTCATCCTTATAAATTAATTTACCTTTATCATCTACTTGATAACTAGGGTTTTTACCAGATGATTTTAAGAATAAATCGTCAAACATACTTTTTGGTACGGTGACAGCTTGTTTCTTACCTTTAATATCTTTAATTTTACCAAGTTCTCTTTTATTAGCGTCAGTTGAAAAGTTTACAATCATATCATCATCATCAACATTAATGATGTCACCCATTTTAGTGTAAGCATATGATTTTATATTATAACCTTCAGCTTTTAAATTTTTAGTAATATTAAGAGCGATTTGATGATATTTCTTAGCAAAAAAATCACCAGCATCATTCCATCTAAATTGTATTTCTTTAGTTGGGTTTTTTAATGCGATTATTTCAAGCTCATGCTTTAATAACTTTTCAAATCTTTCTGGGTAATTTAATAACAAGTTTAATATTCTAGTTTGCTTTACAAACACATCTGGGAACATAACATAACTACCTTTTCTAGCATAGCATATCATAGCACAAGTACCAGCACCAGGACAAGTATTAACAATATAAAACTTTTGATTTTCAATATCATAGACTAGACCACGTAAAGCTGGAATACCAATATTTACAGAAAATGAGTTATCTGTTTTAGATTTCTCCATTTTCATATTAATACTCAACAAATCATTTGGCATTGCTGTTATCTTTTTAATAAAACCATCAACATCAATACCACCCTCTTCATCAAATGGGATAGCTTTTGCATGAATATATGGTTTGTCTAAAGCTAATTTTTCACGATCAGATGGTTTTTCTTCGCTATTCTTAACAATACCGTTTAAATATTCTTTTAAACCGTTTGGGTCAATACATTTTTTAGATACGTCACTAAATTCTTTCCAATCAATTTCACTTAAAGTAAACGGATTATCTAAAATACCAGCATTTATTCTAATTTTATCTAAAGTTTCGTTTAAAGTTATTTTTTTATTCATTGATGGAACTATTTATCTATAAATATCTATCTTATGAGAATAAATCCAGAAGAAAAGCAAAAAATATACAAACAAGCCAAACACAGGCTTGGTGCGCCAATTAGAAAAATTCAGTTAGAAGATGAACAATTGGATAGTTTATTAGAAATCGCTACTGAAGACTATGTCGAGTACATTCAAAATTATATTACTGAGCATCAATGGCCCTCTTTAATTAGTTTGGATATTACTGAAGCTGATTTAACTAGAGCTTTTATTACTAGAGGACAAGATTTTGTAACCCAATACACCTATTCTTATTCCAAAATTGTTGGTTTGGGTGCTGGTGAAGGTGGATTTGTCCTTAAAAAAGATTATGTTGAGCTTGTAAGAAATGTTCAGATATATGAAATACCAGCTAACCGTGAAATTAATGAGGTATTATGGTTTACCCCATCTACGATAGACCAATCAATCATCGACCCTTTTATTGGTGTTTGGAGTAATAACTTTGGTGGTGAATATATTGGTTTAGGTAGTTATTATATTATGCCAGCTTTTGATATTTTAATGAGAGCCGCTGATAGAAATTTAAAAAATAGATTAATTAAATCTGAGTTGATTTATAAGGTAACAAACGCACCAGATGGTAAGAAGTTCTTACATTTAATGAATACACCAGGTAGTAATTTTGATTTTAGAGGTTCATTATTTGCCCAAGGTAAAGTTTGGTATTGGTATTATGATATTAACGGTAATAAAGATGAATGTTTACAAAAAAATAAAGATATCATTAAATCACCAGCTGACGTTCCTTTTGATAATATGTCATTTGATGATTTGAATGAGCCTTCCAAAGTTTGGGTTAGACGTTATTTTACCGCTTTAGCTAAAGAAACTTTAGGTAGAGTTAGAGGTACTTTTGGTGGTAAAATACCCGTACCAGATGCTAACATGGAAGTTGAATACCAATCACTTTTATCTGAAGGTAAAGACGAAATGATTACATTAAAAAAAGAATTGGAAGATAGATTAAGTAGATTAAGCCCACTTGAAATGCTTAAACGTGTGTCAGAAGAAGCTACTTATGTTAATACATCATTAAAATTCAGAGCATTTCAAAAACCAATTAAAATTATTTAAGATATGGCAAATTATAGAACAAGAATTGATTTAAGCAGACAGGCTGAGTTAAAAACATTAACTAATGCTGAATTGTCAGATAATATTGAAGAAGGTAAAACCATACTTTATAAAAGAGAAGATGGTTCATTAGGTATTGCGACTAATGATGGTGGAAATATTTATACTGGTTATACTGGTGGTGATGTTGTACGTGGTTTAGAAATACCAGATTTTCCAGCATCATTCCCTGGATCAAATAAAGCTCATGTGTTAGCTATGGTGCGATTTGGTACTGTACCCGTTGTAAAATGGGTTTTAGTTGATACCGATGGCGATTTTAATGAAGTGTAAAAAAATATGATAGTTACAGGTTCAACAGTAGATTTAAGTAAACAAACCGAATTAACAATAATAACAGATTCTCAAATAGATGATATTATTGAAGGGAGTGCTATTTTATATAAAAGAGAAGATAAATACACAGATCAGTTTGGTAACAATATCCCAGTTCTTGGTTTTGTTCGTAAAGATGGTACCATAACCGATATGCCATATCCAGGTACAGAAATTAAACGGACTACTGTTCCACCTTTACCAACTACGTTCCCAGGCACCAATAAAGCTTACGCCTTAGGTTTGGTTGAAGTTTTTGGTAATTATAAATTAAGGTGGGTTTTAGTTGATACCAATGGTAATTTTAACCAAAATCCACCATCAGAGTATGACTTAACTGTAAGCCCAGCTTATTGTTATAATTACGATGCAAGTATTAGTTATGATTTAATTCTTAATGGTTACATAGTTGTTCAAGTTTACGGATGGGATGTTAACACACCTAAAAAATATAGCATAGATGGTGGCAGCAATTTTAGTGATATTGTTACAGAACAATATGATGGTGGAAATTTATCATATTTTACTATACCAAATTTAGGCACAGAAAACCCAACTGGTCAAACAATTGATTTAGTTATTGCTGATCCTGATGATAATATTTTATATGAAGATACGGTAGTCGTTGAGTCACCAGTATTTGAAGTTTTAAGTTCATATGAGGGGTTAGATGATAATAATGTGTTTAGTGTTAATTTAATTAAAGAACAAGACAATTCACTTTCAACAGATGGTAGTATGACGGCTGTTGTTTCAGATGTTCAGGTTGGTTGTGAATATTATTTTGAAGTTTATGATTATGACACATCTTTACTTATACTTGATAGACCTTATTTACCTTCAAAACAGTTTAATTTTGGAATAACACAAGCAAATGCTAGAATATATGTTGCTGTTACAAAAAAAACGCCAGGTAGGATTCGTATAGAAGGTATTGATAGTAATGGTGATACAATTAAAGATATCGAGCACTATTCATTATTGTATTCAAAAGGAAACCCAGATCCAGATACTTTTGTTAATATAACACCTGGAACTAATTATACCGATGTTACTTATGCAGCAAATGAAGCTGAAGGTGAAAAAAAATTATATATGAAATTATATGGCTATGATTGTATATATAAAAAAGTAACAAATTTCATACAAACTACTAATTCAACTACAACAACTGACATGCTTATGTTGGAATATACTGGTGAAACTATAGATAGAAATTCTTTTGATGTTCCAAGAGTTGGTGGGGTTCTTTTAAATCCGCTACCTGTTAATACTAATACATATTTTAATCCAACAAAAATTTTAACAGGTATGCTTGTTGGTGGTACTGATTTAACGTTTAGTTATAATTTTTTAAACACGGTAGTACCAGGGGGTGATATGACTGAAATATTATTTTATGATGCGATTAGCGGTCAACCTGTGACGGTTAGTACCACTATAACAACAACAATTGCAACAACTGGGGGCGTTTCAATAATTGTTAAAAGTTATGATACTTACATTTCGGCTAACCCAGCTCAAATACTTATGTTTAGGTTTAAATACTTTGCAAGTGCAATTGGTAAAACTTATTATTCAGATTTATTATACATACAAAACTAATGATTAAAACTCAACTCGAATATGGCGCATACTATGACTTTATCGTAACAAAAGACGATAGGACATCAACTAGAGATTATAACGCTTTAAAGTTATTTTATATTGATGTAACCGAAAATCTTTGTACTACCATTGGTATTAAACAAAGTGAGGATGTTTTATTAAAAAATATATCATTAAATGGTTATGATAATTATTTTATTCATTTTGGTAATGGCACTATAGACCCAGAAGTTGAGTATATTGTATCTAAAGATGATACTCTTTGTTTACATGAAGTTTCAGGTTACACTAAAAATTTAAATTATGATATCACGCCAAAACTAGGTTATAATCAACTTTCTGGCGGTTTTTATCAAGGATTTTTTAAACTATACGGTTATCCCGTTGAATTTATGCCAAACAGAATGAGAAAAGGGTGGACAACAAATATGATGTTACATTTTCCAACTTTAGGTTATGGTACTGGAGCTACTAGTGGAACAACATTAAACGATGTATTTAACAACCCAGGTTTTATTTACTATTTAGGTACTAGAGCCGAAAATAAATATTCGGATTTAACACCTATTGAAGTTACTATACTAAAAAACGATTATGCGTTCACATTTGTTGATATTGAGAATCAATACACAGCAACTGGTACATATCAATTAAACGGTTCACCTTATGAAGGGTATTTTTACATAAAAGATGGTATACCATACGCAGGTAGAAATGTTTTAGATTTAACATTTACTGGTGATACACAATTATCTTACTTTAACATGTATAAAGACGTTATAGATAATTCTTTTGGTGTTAGAATTACACCAGACGGTAAAATTGGTTATAGAAAAATATATGCAACAGATCCTTGTTATACTGGTGCAACTCAAGATGTTAGCGGTATAACAAATAACTCATTTGTTGATTTTACACAAGATTGCGATAATTTTACTGTTGGTAAAATAGTAACTAAATATTTTACAATTGAAGACTCGTATACTAAATGCTCTGTTATTAATTGATCAAAATCAAAACAACAGCGATAAATTTATTTATGTTACGGTAACATTTGAAAGAGATTTTAGCTATGACACTAAATGTGATTTAACATATGGTGATTATAAAAACGGAACATTAACAATTAGTTTAAATGGTTTTACCGTTTATAGAAATCATAATTTTAAAGAGGTCATACCACACGAAATTAGATACTGAGGCAAAATATCAAGAAGGTGTGCCATTTAATATATCATTTGGTGGTGGATCTCAAGGTTTATATGATGCAGTTTATTTAGACCCTAATAAAAATGTAGATAGTATTATAGATAAATTTTTTGCGGGTACATTTAATGGTGGTGTTAAGTTTATTGAAATGTATTCAATACCTTTGTATATAACAGAAATTAGAGAAATTATAGAAAATAACTTACAAACGTACAATCTTTACCAACCAAAAGGTGGTAGAAGGGTATTTATAAAAAACCAAATATAATGATTTTTACAATTAGACAAAACTCAAAATTACCATCATTACGAATGAAATTATATCGTGATGGTAGAAATGATTATAATCGTTTCGATGATTTATTAGAGAATTCAGTTATCACCTTTGCAATGAAAGATGAAAAAACTGGTATTTACAAGGTGGCAAATAAAGAAGCTAAAATTATTTTAAAAGACCCTTGTGATATTAATAGTAAAAAAGAGTATTATATTGTCTACGATTTTACAACTGACGACACTAATAAACCTGGTGTATATTTAGGTCAATTTAAGATAACTTTCTTAAATGACTGCATACAAACAAATGGTGATTTAATAGTCCCTATAGCTGAGGAGTTATACATCCATGTTATTGATAGCTTTGTCAAAAGCGACATTAAATACATTAATTAAATAAAATTTGACTCTGTAGCCCTTGATTTTATTGGTTTGGGGATAGATATAGGGTGTATGTGTGTTTTGGGTTAATATAATATCCCCCTAAAAATTTGTTTTTTGTTTCATTTTTTATTACTTTTGTCCCAAAGTAGACTAAAATAATATGAGTGAGTATAAAATACCTATTGAGCAAGTTGAGAAATTTTTATTAGGTCATGATGATGAAAAGTATATCGTAAACCTAGAATATGATAACAAAACTAACTTAATCCATAAATTCAAGCAATTACCAGATGGCACAAAAACAACAGAAACTGAACCTTTAAAGGCGTTTCTTTGGATGAAGAATTTAAACACCCTAAAAGAAAGATTTAATTTTTACGATAACAACCCTCTAAAAATTAAATTAGCCAGAGAACAGTTTGGTATCAACATTACTTCATTAGAGCATGGTGAACACGAAAGATTAACCGATGGTTATAAGTATCTACTAACTTGTGATCAAGGGCATGATAGAATGTTAGAATTCTTCAGAAAAGGTGGGTTTTATCGTGGTATATATGATAAAACTAATGACATCAACACATATTTTATGATTCTACCACCTGTTGAACAATATTTAGTATCCACAGGAAAAAGGTTATATAAGGGTTATGAAGATTATAACGATATTGAAAAATTTGTATTTGACTTAGAGACAACTGGTTTAGATCCTGAAACATCAAGGATATTCTTAATTGGTTGTAAGACAAATAAAGGTTTTGAGGTGTTGTTTGATTGTGAAACGGAGGGTGATAATGCTGATGCCACTGAGGTTGCAGCTATCGCTAAATTCTTTGCCGCAATTGATTACGTAAAACCAGCTATTATAGCTGGTTATAATAGCGCTAACTTTGACTGGAATTTTATATTTAAGCGTTGTGAAAAATTAGGTGTTGACATTGAATCTTTAGCTAAAACATTAAAAGAAGATTCTAAAATCACAAACAAAGATCAGATAATCAAGTTAGGTGGGGATGTTGAAAAATTTACTCAAACAAATATGTTTGGTTACTCAGTTATAGATATCATACATTCGTCACGTAAAGCTCAAGCTATTGATTCTAGCATGAAATCAGCTTCTTTAAAATATGTTTGTAAATATAATAAGATCGCTAAAAAGAATCGTGTTTACATTAAAGGGGATAAAATCGGTGCTTATTGGAAAAACAATAAAGATTATTATTTTAACAATATAACTGGTTTATATTGCGAAAAAAAACCAAGCATTATCACTATGGATGTTATCACCAGGGATTATGTTAAAGATAACCCAGATATGGTGTTTATTTTTGGTGATAACGATGAAAGAGACGGTATGGGTGGTCAAGCTGGAGAAATGCGTGGAGAACGTAACGCAATCGGTATACCAACTAAAAAGAAACCAAGCACAACTGATGATTCGTATTATACTGATTCCGAATTTGAACTAAATAAGAAAAAAATTAACTACTCAGTTAATTTAATTTTAGCTCAAATTAATAACGGTAAAACAATTGTGTTACCAAGTAATGGTATAGGTACTGGATTAGCAAAATTAAAAGAAAAGGCACCAAAAACATTTTCTTTTTTAGAAGCAACCATAAAGGCTATGTATGATTATGTTAATAAATTTGAAGTTGTTAATGGTGAATATATAGTTAAACGTTATTTAATGGACGATTTATGGGAAACTGCTGAAATTGATAACGTATATAATCAATCATCTTTTATGTTAGCTAAGATGATTCCAACAACATACCAAAGAGTATCAACAATGGGTACCGCTGGTTTATGGAAAATGATTATGATTACTTGGTCTTATGAAAATAACCTAGCATTACCATCACAAGATGATAAACGTGATTTTGTTGGTGGCTTATCTAGATTATTAAAAGTTGGATTCTCAAAGAATCTAAGGAAGATGGACTTTAACTCACTATACCCAGCTATTCAATTAGCGCATGATATATTTCCAAGTGTTGATATTACTGGTGTAATGAAGTCATTATTAAAATACTTTCACTCTGAACGTTTTAAGGCTAAAGATTTGGCTAAGCAATATAAAAAACAAGGTAACCATCAACTCGAATCTTTGTATAAACGTAAACAATTACCTTTAAAGATATTCATTAACTCAATGTTTGGTGCATTGGGTGCGCCAAATGCGTTCCCATGGGCTGAAATAAACATCAGTGAACAGATTACGTGCACAGCAAGACAGTATCTTAGATTAATGGTTAAATTCTTTATTAAGAAGGGTTACCAACCAACTGTATTAGATACGGATGGTGTTAACTTTATGGCACCTGAAAAAGGTGAGGATGATTTTTATTACATTGGTAAAGGTAATAATGATGAAGTTATTGCTGGTAAAGAATATCGTGGCGTTAATGCTGTTGTAGCTGAATTTAACGATCTTTATATGAAAGGCGAAATGGCTTTAGGTTTAGATGGTATGTGGCCCGCAACTATTAATTTAGCAAGAAAAAATTATGCGTTATTAGAGGACGATGGTAGTATTAGTTTAACTGGTAATACTATTAAATCTAAAAAAATGCCAGTTTACATTGAAGAATTTTTAGATAAAGGCTTAGTTCTATTATTAAATGATAAAGGGTATGAATTTGTTAAATATTATTACAAATACGTTGATTTAATTTGTGATAAAAAAATACCTTTAGCTAAAATAGCAACAAAAGCTAGAGTTAAAAAAACTATTACACAATATATCAATAGAGGTTCAAATAAAAATGGCGCACCATTACCAAAACAAGCACACATGGAGTTAGCTGTTAAGCATAACTTACAAGTTAATTTGGGTGATACGTTATATTATGTCAATGTCGGTACTAAAAAATCGCATGGTGATGTAAAAGAGGATAAAAATGGTAAGATTTATGGTGAACTAATTGAAGCTTCTGTAATTGAGTCAGCGCCAGAAACATTGGGTGAGTATAATGTCGATAAATACCTATCAATGTTTAACTCAAGAATTAAAGGTTTATTGGTACTTTTTGACCTTTCAGTTAGAAATAAAATATTAATTAATAAACCTGAAGATAAAAAAAATTGGATGATATCTGAATTAACATTAGTTAATAATCAACCAAGTAAAGAGGGTGATCAAGATACTTTAGAAGAATTATTTACACCATCTGATATGGAAATAGATTTTTGGGGTAAATTAGAGTACCAAGCTGATTTTTGGTTCCAAGAAAACATAACATTTACGATACCAGGATTAGGAAAAGAAGAGGTAGTTTAAAATAAACATCATTTGCCAGATATTTATAGTAAATAAATTACACATGGATAAGGATATTAATGAATTTGTAAGCTCTGACGGTGGTCTAATTAGTAGTAAAGTACCTAATGTTGACCCAAAAACAACAGCAGCTACAACTACCGACAAAAGTATGCGTATGAGGGCTCAACCCTTCATGTACACAGTTTATAGACGTTTTTTTAGTGAAGGAGAATTACCACATACTAAAAAAGCTGATGAGATGAAAAATGACCCAAAAGGGTTCCATGATTATTTAAAGTCAATTAACGAAGGTGATGCGTTTGAGAGTTATTTCCAAAAAGACGATTCTCCTGAGGCTAAATTAAAAGAAATTAGTAGAGCTAAGGCTTATGATATGATGGAGACTTTGTTATCTAATAGAACCGATACTATTGATATTATTAGAAAAACACAACCCACTATTGACGAAATTAAAAATAAAGAAATTTTATTAGTTGATAAACTAACTAAGATAGCTGAAACTATCAAGGAAATAATGTCTGAAGACGAGAAAAAAGTTATTTTATCGTATTTCAGTGAAAAAATAAGATAATGTCAAACTCAAAATTAATAGGTAAGCAATTCCCAGTTCCTGATAAGGTATTAAAAGAACTTGGAATAAATCTTAAGAAGTTTTCTGATAAAAGAAACTCTAAGGGTTTTAATCGTGCTATATTTATTTTAGAGAGAAGAGCGTGTACTTACGAACAACTAAAAAGAATTAAAAATTATTTTGATTCCGTTAATGATGAAAATTATAACGAAATCGAATATTTATTAAATGGTGGGGAGATTATGAAAAAATGGGTTGATTTCACATTAGATCAAGCCAGAAAAAGTGTACATGGTACTAAAAGTGCCAGAAAAAATGCTGGTATGGATAACCAATTTAGAGCTGATTCAGAAGAAACAGTAAATGCAGTTACACCAGAATTAAAAAGCACACCATCATTTATGTCAACTTCAGACTTAATGGAAGAATTAAATATAATAAAAGAAATAACTAAAAAATTAAACTAAAATGGCAGACGCAGTTAGAATCCCAGCATCAGAGCAACTAAGAACAGTTGCAGTTGCGGAAAGAGAAGGTAAACTAATACCTATTAACGAATATAAACCAACATCTTTTGAATACGGAGCTTCAAATCCAAACGCATTAAGTGATGGTGACGAAAAAGGTAAAGGTGAATTAACTACTATTGGTAGTAGAACCGATATTATAACAAGAAATAGCTTATTTGGTGTGAATCAGTATACTGAAGCAGCACAATATACATCACCAGAATAACTTTACATTCATTTTTATATGACTATTATTGAAAATGCAGGTGATGATAAACTGGAAATGCTAAGATATGCAATCAAAAACAAATATGCGATTACATTCTGGTATAAAGGTGTTAAAGTCAGCGATCCAAATAACAAAAAATACACGAAACAAAATTTTAGACGTGTAGAGCCTTTTGCTTTAGGTAAAAGTGCGGCAACTGATAAATGGATGCTAAGAGCTTACCAATTTCAAGGTGTTACTAACACCAAGAATGATGCTTGGAAAACTTTTCTTGTAGATGAGATAAAAGACGGTAGTATTCAAATAGTCTATGATAACACTGGTACTCAATTAAAAACAATTGATGCTATAAGAATAGATTATAAAAGAGATGGATCTGATAAAAAAATGGCTATAGGTAGCGTTAAAGATTATTTAAAAACTAGAGAACCATCTGGTAGTAAAGATCCAAAATACGCTGATATGAAATATAAAGGTGATGAACCTGAAATTGAAAATAAACCAGAAGATGAAAAACAATTGGCTGAATCTTCAGGATTTTTAAAATGGGTATTAAAATTAAATAATGGATAATCAAGATAAAGCTAGTATAATAGCGCAAGGGATTGCAAATGCTAGAAAAGTAATGGAAAAAGTTGAAGGTGGTTCAATTAAACCTTCTAATGGTGCGGCTAGAAATTTAACTGAGTCAGATGTTGATCGTATGTTGGACAATGATACTGTAAATTACATGACAGAAAGAAAAGTACAACAACCTACAATGGGATCAAATATGAGAAATTTACATAAATCGAAAATGCCTGCGGATATATTGAAATCATTTCAAGAAAATCCCATCATAGATCCAACAGCCCCAATTGGGATGGAAAGTATGATGCAAGAAATTACAAAAAAAGCGTTACCCGTACAAGAATCGGTACAAAAAGTAGTAAAAGAAACTCAACAAGCACCACAATTAGATGCTAAATTAATTGAATTTATAATTAAAAAAACAGTAGAGGAAACCTTGGAACAAGTTAGTAAAAGAACTGCTATTGATGAAACAATCCAAATAAAAATTGGGGATAAAACATTTGGTGGTAAATTAACTGTGTTAAAAGAAAATAAAATAAATGAAAATAAAAAGTAAAATTATGACAAAAGAACAAGTATTAGGAATTGTAAGACACGTATTAACATTTGTTGGTGGTGTATTAGTAGCAAAAGGTTTAGCTACAGACGTTATGTCTAATGAATTAATTGGTGCTGCCATGACATTAGTTGGTGGTGTATGGTCAATCATTTCAAAAAATAAATAATTAAAAAAAATTAAAAAAAATGAATAATAATATAATTACATTTTGCAAACAAAAATGTTGCCCAGTTATTGAGATCCAAGAAAATACTATCGTATTAGGTGATAAAGAAGGCCCTGAAGGAATTACTACATGGAGCAAAAACCAATTCGCTGATTTTGTTGAAGCGGCTAAAGATGGTAAATTTGATGAAATTATTAAAGATTATAATAATTAACAAAAAAATACAAAAAAATTAAAAGGGATTAGGAATAATCCCTTTTTTTGTGCAATATTGTATATTAAATAAAACAATTATGGGACACAAGAAACAGCCTAAAGTAATAAATGCTTTAGAATGTAAAGAATGTAATATACCTAAAGGATGGGGTCACGAAGTTATTTTTGAAAACAATGAACTCTATTGTGGTAAACTTTTATGCTTTAAAGCTGGGGCTAAATTTTCAATGCATTACCATCTAATTAAAGATGAAACTTGGTACGTTAAAGAAGGTGAGTTCATTTATCGATATATTAACACAAACAACGCAGATGTTATCGAAATTAATTTGCGTGAAGGTGACTCCGTAAGACAATTACCAGGACAACCACACCAACTAATAGCTATAACTGACGGTATTATATTCGAAGTATCAACCGAACATTTTGACGATGATTCTTATCGTGTAATTAAAGGTGATAATCAATAATTATTTTTAATCTTAACTTGTTTTTTTTGTATAATTTTACTATTATTGGGTAAAACATACATATACAATGTCAAAAATTAAAATATTAGTAGCACCAGGAGATAGAGCTGGTTCAGGTAAATTTAGATGTGTCGACCCACACGTTAATTTACAAAATAATTTTTCTAGTGATTATTTTATCGATATTAATTACAATATCGACTTCACTGATGTTAATTATCTTAAAAATTATGATGCTGTGTTTATTCATAGAATGCCGCAACATAGAAATAAAGAAGCTGTTGAAATTATTAATAGAATCAAAAAACTTGGTATTAAAGTTATTGTTGATACTGATGATCACTGGAATTTAGATCCATCACATGGTTTATATGCCATGGCTAAAAGAGATAATATCCCTGGTACTATATTAGATTGTATTAAATTAGCAGACCTAGTTACAGTCCCAACAGAAATAATTGCAAAAGAAGTTGCAAAATACAATAAAAATGTTGTAGTTTTGCCAAACGCAATTGACCCGAACGAAGAGCAGTTTAAACCAAAACCTATTAAATCAGATTTGATTAGATTTGGTTGGTTAGGCGGTTCATCACACGTTAAAGATATTGAGTTATTACGTGGTATTGGATCAACCCAAAAATCTATTAGTGAGAAATCTCAAATAGTTTTATGCGGATTTGATACCAGAGGAACCGTTCAATCAATAAACCCAAACACTAATCAGGTTGAGCAAAGACCGATGAAACCACAAGAAACGACATGGTTTATGTATGAACTATTCTTAACGAATAACTATAAAAACTTGGAACAAGATAAAGAATATTTGACTTATTTAGTTAGTTTTGTTGATGACCCATCATATGATTCAACAAATAAACCATATAGAAGAGTCTGGACTAAAGCGATTAATCAGTATGCTAACGGTTATAATAATTTTGATGTTGCTTTGGCACCGTTAAATGATAGTGATTTCAATAAGTATAAATCACAATTAAAAGTTATTGAAGCTGGTTTCCATAAAAAAGCTTTAATTGCTCAAAATTACGGGCCTTACACTATTGATCTAATTAACGCTGTTAATAAAGGTGGTGAATCTAACCCAGATGGTAATTGTTTATTGGTTGATACAGCTAAGAATCATAAACAATGGACTAAATACGCTAAAAAATTAGCTGATAGCCCACAAATGGTTATTGATTTAGGTGAAAAATTATATGAAACTGTAAAAGATAGGTATGATTTAAATAATGTTACGAAATTAAGAAATGAAATTTATAAAAATTTAGTAAAATGATAACAATAGAAACAATCCAAGAAAACAAAAAAAAGTTTTTAACCACAGTAAAAGGTTATAACATTTGCACCAATGAATTAATCGACAAATTAGGTGATTTGGGTCTTTTTGAAGCGCCAGCATCTACAATGCTTAGTTTGCACAATGCATTCCCAGGTGGCTTAGTTGATCATTTACTTCGTGTTACTGGTTACGCACTTAAATTAAATGAGTTGTTACCTGAAAACCTTAAACAAACTAAAGAGAGTGTTATTCGTGTTAGTTTATTACATTCAATTGGTAAAGTTGGTTTATATACACCTTGTAAAAGCGATTGGCATATTAAGAATCAAGGTAAGATGTATGAATTTAATGAATCATTAACGTCTATGTCTATTGGTGAAAGAAGTTTATTTTATATTATGTCAAATAACAACGGTGGTATGGTGACAGATATTGAATACCAAGCTATCACTAATTACGATAAAACAGCTTCAGATAAAATGTCTGAATGGCACACATCATCATTAGGTGAGATTTTAAAAATGGCTATTAAATTAGCTATAATGGAAGAAAAAACAAAATACGCAACAAATGGATAATTTAGATAAACTAAACAATTTAAACGTTTACGAATACTTAACGGATGAAGAAAAAACTCAAATGGCTGATGTGCTAGAGCAAATTGGTGGTATGAAAGATTGGGTTTTTGATTCTACAGATAACTCAATGAAGCTTAAAATAGATTTAGTTAATAATTCAAATAACCCAGATCCAACTTATCAAAAAATTGGTGATAGTGGATTTGATTTTATGGCTAATTTACCTGAAGACGCTATCATTATAGTTGAACCGCATAAAAGGGTTTTAGTTCCAACTGGTTTACACTTTCAAATACCTATGGGGTTTGAGTTGCAAGTTAGACCTAGAAGCGGTTTAGCGTTAAAGAATGGTATCACTGTTTTAAACACACCTGGTACTGTTGATTCTGGGTATCGTGGTGAAGTCAAAGTTATATTATATAACACAGGCGATGAATCTTTTACAATAAAAAATGGTGATAGAATTGCACAAGGAGTTATAGCACCAGTTCAAAATAAAAAAACAACCATGTTTACACGTGTTGAATCATTAGATGATTCTGATAGAGGTGTCGGTGGTTTTGGATCAACTGGAGTATGATAAAAGATTATTTCAAAATACAAATTGAATCTTATCCTAGATTAACTGATGAGGTATTGGATCGTGTTGATTTTAAAACAGTTTGGTCTGGTAAAAGGATGGTTTCAGGGGACAGAGTTCTATACGCCTTAGTTTATGCCCCAAATACTGATGATTTAAAAGCTATTACTTTTTTAGAACGTGAGTTAGACGAAATTAGCTCTAGATTTAATTTTGTAAGTTTTGAAAATGAAGGTTTACCTATATTATCATTTGCGGAAGATACTAAAAAAAGAAATTAATGGGATCGGAACTAAATAAAATATTTGAAGAAATTTATTACATTAATTTAAAAAGTCGACCAGATAAATTAAAATTTATTGAAGACCAATTAAATAAAAATAATGTTATTGCAACCAGGTTTGAGGCTGTTAATGCTATTGATGTTAAAAAATTTCATAAAAAAAAATATGAGTTAAATGAAACTAACTATGGTAAAATAGCTTGTATGGAATCACATAGAGCTATATGGTTAGATTGTTTAAAACGTGATGTTAGTTCCGTTCTTATACTTGAAGATGATGTTCAATTTGTTGATAATTTTAATCAATTAATGAAAGAAAAATTAAAAACACTACCAAGAAATTGGAACTTCTTAGCTTTAGGTTACAATAGAAATAAATCTTTTTTATATAAAAAAAATTTAATTAAATTTAGACTAATAAACAATGATTGGGAAACTTTTGACGGTATAAGTGGCTCTGGGGCTTGGGGGTTAAAAAATAATATGTTATCAAAACTATTAAGTGCGACCGATGATAATATTAAGGGTGAAAACTTCGATCTATTTTTAACACAAAGTAAATTCTTTGAAGAAATAGATTTAAGATTATACTCAACAATAGATCAACTTATAATACAAAAAACAATTGGTGCTAGTGATATAAATGAGGCTAATGTAAAGTCAGTTGGTAATATGGTTTTAAAAGATTTACTAATAAAATAATGGATATGAGTAATAACGATATAAATATAACAGTTGTATATTCAACAAGGAAAATAGATCCTGATTATTTTGAACATGTAAAATCTACATGTGCTTCACCTAATATGGAAGTTCTAGTTTATGAAAATAATGGTGACAAATCTTTAACTGAAATATACAACGATGCTTTATCTGTTGCAAAACATGATATTATTGTTTTTTGTCATGATGATTTAATTTTTGAGACAAAATATTGGGGCAAAAAATTATTCAAACATTTTAAAAGAAACCCAGAATATGGTATCATAGGATTAGCTGGAACTAATAATTTAATTAGTGGACAATGGTGGGCGATTAGAGAATCTATGCATGGTATAGTTAACCATAGTGATGGTATAAAAAAATGGACTAGTATGTTCTCAAAACCACAAGGTAATTTAATTAAAGAAATGATCGTTTTAGATGGTGTGCTTTTTGCTGTCGATAGAACAAAAATAAAACATTCATTTGATGAGAGTTTTAAAGGTTTTCATTTCTACGACTTATCATTCTGTTTCCCAAACCATTTAGATGGTGTTAAAGTTGGTGTGATTACCGATATCTTAATAACTCACATGTCTGTTGGGCATACTAACCAATATTGGGAAGAAAATAAAAAATTATTTGAGGATAAATATAAAAACAATTTACCAATTAAATTAAAGTGAAACTTATAACTGAATTAAAAGATAAACACAAAGGTGAGGATATATACATAATCGCATCTGGTAAATCAATAGATTTTATTGACGATAGTTTTTTTGATGGTAAAATATTAATAGGTGTTAATCAAGCTTATAAAAAAATTTGGTGCGATTATTTAGTTAGGAAAGAAACTAAATTTATTAAAGATAGTTTAGATACCGATTCAATTGTTATTGTTTCTAAATATGACAGCGGTAATCTTAATTCTGGTGATGGTAAATTAAATATAAATAAAATAGAGCATGATAATTTATATTATTTTGAACATCTCGATAATGGTCACACGCAAATAGACACATCTGTATTTGGTACAGATAAAATAGTGGTTAGCTTCTCAACCATAACATCAGCCATTCACATTGCAGCATATATGGGCGCTAAGAATATTATATTAGTAGGGCATGATTGTGGTACCATAAACAGTGAAATGACGTTTAAAGGTTATTATAACAGCATAAAAGATACCCCATGGCAAGACTGGAAGCAGTATAAATCTTGGTTAAAAGTCATTGAATCCCAAACTGTAATTGTAAAAAATGAAATTAAAAGACATTATGATGCCAATGTGGTTTCAATAAACCCTTTTGTGTCGTTAAACTTAGAAAATAATATTTACCAATGATAAAATACATCATACCAGCCAGACGTAATTCAAAAGGGTTACCGTTTAAAAATAGGAAATTGTTCGAATATACGATCAAAAGTATACCATATGAATTCTTAAACTCTGTTATTGTAACCACAGACGATGAGGTTATTATTGATAAGTGTAAATCACTTGATATAAATTATGTTTTTAGAGACCCTTTATTGGCTTTGGATGAAACATCCACAAAGGATGTTATTATAGATTTAGTTAATAGGGGTTTGTTAACTAATGATGATATGTGTGTTATGTTATACTTAACATACCCAGAAAGAACTTGGGATGACATCATAAAAGCGATGTCATTTATGGTGGAAAATCAAGCTAAAAGTTTATTATGTAAAAAAATTATAAAAGGTACCCACCCATATTTATATATGTTTGAAGGTAAAAATTATACTGGAACTCAATTAGTTGAGCATAATCTTTACCGAAGACAAGATTATCCAAAAGTTTTTGAAATATCACATTTTATTAGTATATTTGAAATCTTTGAATTATTTAATTTAAATGGTAATTTATATAATAAAAATACTGTGTATTATCCTATAGGTGATGTTACAGATGTTGATACTGATGAAGATTTTGAAACTATAATATTTTAATTAATGGGTATTTTTGTAAGAAATAAAGGTAAAAGAGTTATTGGTGTCGATAAACCGAAAAAAATGGTTATTGACGCTCAGTTAAAAATTGAAGATGCTACTGAGATTACATTGCCAGGTAAAAAAAGTTTGAAAAGTAAAATTGGCGAACCGCAAAAACCAACAATAAATTTAATGGGTAAAAAACAGGTAATTAGTTCCTTTGATAAAGGAGTTCAACCAGATAAAAAAACCTTTAAAAGTAAAGATGAAGTAACTTACAAAAAAGAGGTAAATAAAATACTTAATACAACGCAAATCAATTGTAGTTTTGAATTAAAAAGTAATTCTTTACCAAGTACATACGCTGTAACAACAATATTAAATGATTCGTTTGCTGAATATTTTTATGTGTTCGTTACGTCATTCCTAGAACATAACAGATGGTTTGATGGTGACATTATTATTATGCATAATGATGATTTTTCTTTTTTATCTAATAAAAACATTAATAAAATATCAAAGCTATATTCTAACATTATTTTTAGAAAAATAGAAACTACTAAAGATTATCTGTACGTTATAAAAGAATTTAAAAATCGTGTAAACCCAGCTTTCCACAGATTTACAGCGTCTATCCTAACAATAGAAACATTTAATATTACAGGATATGATAAGATATTATACTTAGACGCTGATACGTTAGTTATTAATGATATTAAAGAGCTTTTTTTAGCTAAGTCGGATATTGTTGTAACTAATGACACTTCAGATTATATAACTACTAATCAAATAAAATTAGCCAATGACTCAAACAGTCAATTAAAATTAAATGGTGGTTTTCTATTAGTTGACAAAGAATTTAACCAAAAAAGTGATCATGTTATGAATATTTTTTCAGAATTTGATAAAATACCTGATATCACATTTTTAGATCAAAGCATACTTAATTATTATCTTAAAAGATATGAGGTTTTGTTTATAAACGCAAATTATAATTTATTAAAGAGGTGTTTTAATGATTCTAAAAAAGAATTATTAAAAAAATACGATAAAAATATAAAGATAATACATTATGTTGGTGAGAAGCCTTGGCAAATAAAACAAAAAGATTTTGAAAAAAGCTACACTGAAATTGAAAAATTCTGGTTAAATTCTTATAATAAATGTAAGGGGGTTATTGGTGTGGAACACGAAGAGTTAAATGTTATATCATCTGGTATTAGATTAGATGAGCTCAGAGAACTCCTACCAGAAGTTAAAAATGGTAAAAATATGTCAGCCAATTGGGGGTATAAATTTAGTAAAGTTTGTGATGTTGATTTTTATTTATGTTCAACAAATGAAGCTAAATTAGCTCAAGAAATTAACGCTGATTTGTTTAAACCAAAAACTAATTGGTTATTAACTACAAACGTATATAACAATCTTGTAAAATCAAAAGGTGCTATAGCTAATAATTTAGATCCGTTTTATTTTATAATGGATAGATCTATAATTTTTAAACAAATGTTGCTTAGTCGGGTAAACAATAAAAAAATAAACACCCCAACATCTGGTATTGTTATGTTATTTTTATCATCATTCATGGAAATTAAAAAAATCAATATTATTGGTTATAATTTATTTAATGTTAAAAATAGTGATGGTTCATTTAAGCAATTTGGTGATAGTAAATTTGTTAACCCATACATTGACGATAAAAAACCACATTCAATTGAGTGTGATATAACTTACGCTATTTTAGCTTTAAACAATTTAATAAAAAATAACACAGAAATTAAATTTTATCATTCTGAAATTATTAATGATGTTTATAACATGATTTTAGATGGGTATGGTCACAATCAAATAATTGATGAAATAAAAAATAAATATAGGTATTAAAATATGGGTAAAGTAAAAATTATAGCTGAAATAGGCATCAACCATAACGGTGATATTAATATCGCAAAAGAGTTGATAATGGTAGCAAGAGCTGCTGGTTGTGACTACGTAAAATTTCAAAAAAGAAATCCTGATGTATGTGTACCTGATGATCAAAAATTAAAAATAAGACAAACACCATGGGGTGAAATGACTTATATTGATTACAAATGGAAGACTGAGTTTACTAAAGAACAATATTTAGAAATTGATAGATTCTGTTATGAGTTAGGTATCAATTGGTTTGTATCTGTTTGGGATATGGATTCAGTTGATTTTATGAGGGAGATATCAAAAGAAACTAAAATGTATGATGGTACAATGAAAATACCATCAGCATTAATCACCGATTTAAAGTTGTGTGAATATGCTATGGTAAATTCTAATACGTTTATTATATCAACTGGCATGAGTACTGAAAATGAAATTAGACAGTGTATTGACTCATGTTCACCTGACGTTATCATGCACACCAATTCAACTTACCCATGCCCCGTTGATGAATTAAATTTAAACTATATTAACTGGCTTAAAAGCTGGTACCCAGCTAAAGAAATTGGTTATAGCGGTCACGAATACGGTCTTGTAACAACATTTGCTACCATTCCAATGGGTGTTACTTGGATTGAACGACATATCACACTAGATAGGGGTATGTGGGGTTCCGATCAAGCATCATCAATTGAACCATCTGGTTTATTTAAACTAGTTAAAGGTATTCGTGATATTGAAAAAGCCTTATCACTCCCAATGGCACCAAGAGTGGTGTTTGGTAAAGAATTAGAAAAACAAAAATCATTAAGGAAATAAAATGGAAATATTTAAAACAAATTATAAAGGGGTTTTAGTTGAATTACCAAAGTCAATTCACGAACAAAGAACAGCGTCTAAAGTTGAAACGATTAAAGACAGAATATTGATGGGTGATTACGAAAGAGTTGAGAGTGATTTTGCTATTAAATATTATGATAATAATGACGTTGTTTTAGAATTAGGTGGTTGTTTAGGTATTGTGTCATGTATAATGGCTAAGATAGTTAAGAATTTAGTAACTGTTGAACCAAACACTAATTTAAATAATATTATTAACAACCATAAAAAAATAAACAATGTTGATTTTATATTAGAAAATACAATTGTTAGTAACAATAACACAGATATTGTAGAATTTCATGTAAACCCTTTTGTTTTAGGTTCTGGTTTATATTCTAAAAGTAGTAATATTATTAAAACAAAAACGACAACTATTAGTGATCTTGAGAAAAAACATAATTTAAAATTTAATACTTTACATTGCGATATTGAGGGTTTTGAATTTGATTTCTTAAAGAATAATATAAATGAAATAAAAACAAAGTTCAATAAAATAATAATTGAAACTCATTACTGGATGAATCTTGATAATGGGTATGATGTTTTAGCGTTTTTAAGCGGTAATGGGTATGAATTAATTCAGCAACATCAAGGTATATTTTTTTTAAAAGCAAAACGTAACAATGGATAAACATAAAGACTTTTGGGAAAAATGCGATGAAACATTTTCGCATATTGATATATCTGGGCATTTAGGTGATATTAAACAATTGCAAAAATCGTGGGAAAATAATTTTGTTAATAAATATGATTTCACTAATAAAACTGTAATTGATTACGGTATTGGTGGCGGTTTATTTGGTAAATATCTTTTCGATAAAAAGAAAATAAAAAAGTATATTGGGTTTGATATAGCGCAAAGACAACTAAAACACGCAGCTATAAACTTAAAAGGTTACAAAAAAGAACTTTTTGACTCTAACGTAAAATCAAACTTTAATGATTTAAATGCTGATATTTTTATTTGTCAAGCTGTTATACAACACTTTCCAGATGAGAAGTATCTAATTAATTTTTTAAATAAACTTAACGATTCCAACATCAATGAAATAATGTTACAAATACGTTATAGCGATAAAACAATGTTTAGTAATGATTATGATACAAGAGAAGGTGTTAGATTATCCTGTCAAACCAATTCAGATTACATACTAAAACATTTAAAAAACTATAAACTAGTAATCAATAAAAAAATAACC
>Ga0114982_1000218_pt1 | contig 30785 bp, 39 predicted proteins | sample Shrwel_input2_FT_FD_87183 | JGI IMG/M metagenome (GOLD analysis project Ga0114982, IMG submission 87183) | Subsurface microbial communities from deep shales in Ohio, USA - Utica-3 well 1 S input2 FT | ecosystem: Environmental > Aquatic > Deep subsurface > Shale gas/oil reservoir > Produced... | reverse complement strand
TGGTATTGTGTGTCTTGTGTGGGGTGCTGGGGTGTGTGGGGTGCGTTTCAAGCCATCGGGAGGCTCAGCTCGTGTTTGTCCTCATCAAGTCTAAACGCACCCCACGCAACCCACCACCTCAATTAAGGGCTCTGGATTGACGGGGTCTTCCCCAGCCCCTTGCTCCGCATCGCCACCCTCCGTGCCCTCCGCAAGGTCGGCAATAACGCACCTCAGATGATGGAGGCTCTCCCAGAGCGGATGCCCGTCCGCAACCTCATCAAGCCACTCTGAAGGCTCTTCTCCCTCTGGCGGAGTGATGCCCTTCTTCTTCAAGAACTTCAGCATCATATCCTCGGCGATGGCGTGGCAGTAATACCACGCATCCGAAAGGTCTTCCCCAAACGGAACGGCGTTATAGACAGAGGTGATACGCTTGTTGTATGCGTTGTGGATACGCTTCTGCTCGGCAGACATAACATATGACATCTTGTTGGCTTAGTTGCTTCTTTGGCGACTTTGAGACATAAGACACGGCTCCAAGTCATTTCAATTTTTTCTGTTTTCCCAGAGCTCACCGTAGCTACTCTATCTAAAACTCCATCTCAGGAAACCGCATCTTCGCAACGGTCTTGAGGTTCTCATTACTATCAGCAAAGAGCATATCAATCAGAGTGCGGTCGTTCTCACGACCAATCACCAAGAACTTCATATCCCCCTTACAATTCATAAGAGTTTTGAACGACGCAATCCACTCTTCCATCTCAGGCTCACTGTTGAACTTGAGATAGAGCATTCCCACACACGGACGGTCGCTCGTCTTCTTCATATCTACAATCGCCTTCACAAGCTCCGCAATAACTTCGTAGCCCTCCTTCTTTGAGGAGATAATCTTAGGAAGCTCAAGAGGCGTAATAGAAGCGGACATCCTTTTTTTGGAACTGGGAAAGGGGGCGAACAGGACTTCATTTTTTTGGCGATTTTCCAAAAGAATTAGAAATCTGCGTCCATTTTGAAAGACATCTCTTCGGCACTCTTTCCAACGCCGGCAAGAGCATAGGTAGATACACGCTTCTCAAAGAAGTTGTCTTTACCTTCCAGAGAGATGCGTTCCATAAACTGGAACGGGTTCTTACTGTAATAGAGCCTCTTGTATTTCAATTGAAGTAAGAGGCGGTCTGCTACAAATTCAATGTATTGTGCCATCAGAACACTATTCATCCCAATCAGAGAACAGGGAAGAGCATCTATGATGAACGCCTTCTCAATCTCCACAGCCTCACGCATCAGAGCCTCAGCCTCCTTATCTGATAGAGGGTTCTTCAGCTTAGAATACAAGAGGCAGGCAAAGTCCGTGTGAAGACCCTCGTCTCTTGAGATGAATTCATTAGATATAGTCAGACCAGGCAATACGCCACGGCTCTTGAAATAGAAGATGGCACAGAATGCTCCGCTGAAGAACACACCCTCTACAATCGCATACGCCATCAGACGGGACGCAAAGGATGCCTTGCGGTTTAACCACTTCAGAGCCCACTCTGCCTTCTTCTCCACATACGGCATCGTGGTAATAGACCGCAAGATTTCCAGCTTCTCTTTCTTGTCCGTGATGTATGTGTCTATCAGACGGCAATAAGTCTCAGAGTGGCAGGTCTCGTTTGCCATCTGCTCCGCATAGAAAGCCTTTGCCTCTGGCAACTGAACCTCGTCTGAAAAATTCGCAACAAGGTTCTCATTGATAATCCCATCAGACCCCGCAAAAAATCCCAAGATGCGTTTGACAAAGTGCCGTTCGTTGTCTGAGAGCTTCTCAAGGTCTTTCATATCCTTGGAAGTATCCACCTCTTCCACTATCCATCGGACTGAGACCAGGTTCTTATACATAGTAAAGATGTCAAGATGCTCTATTGGGAATAAGATAAAGCGGTGAGGATTGGGTGTTAAGATGGGCTCCATTCTACAAGGGCGGGGGGAATGAAAAAAGGGCTTTCGCCTCTTTTCTTTGTTTTTAAGATGTTTTTTACCTTTGTTCTTAGTATTTAATCCATATCTGACGGAGGAGGGGTCTTACAGTCCTTGATGAAGGCAAGCATTGCGTAGCAGGTGTCAATGTTCTTGATGTCAGACACCTCCTTCTCGCCACCGAGCATCAAGCCCGTGCGTGGGTCAATAGGGTCGCAAGTCCCGTCCGTGTAGCAGATACACCCAGTCTGACGGATGCCACGCTTGACGATGGTAATACCGTGCTTCTTGAGGTAGTGGGTCAGCATCCACTTCGGCTCCTCGCCAAGACGAGCCATATAGTCGTCAAACTCAGCCTCCTTCTGCTTGCTGAGGTCGCCGTCCTTGTCCCACTTGTCGTTGCGGTCGTAAGAGCCATAGACGGGGCAGATGGTGAGCTTGCCGTCATTGGGTTGCTTCAGCATCTCATCAGCACCCTTCTTGACCGCCATACAGAAATTGCGGAATGCGTCGTGCGTGTCATACTGGGACATATATGTCCGAACTTGCTTCCCACGAGCCTCGTCCCACCAGTTCTGGAACATCAACTCAACGCCCTCGGGCTCAGGGGAAGTCATACGGGTCGTGCGGGTCATCTTAACGGAGGAAGCACTCATTCTTGTTTGTGGAATGATTTTCGGGGCGGGCTGGCTGTCAATTTTTTGTGGCGATTAACTTGGGCTCTGTTCTTCTTGGAACGGAGCTTCTTGACTTGCTTTTGATACAAAAAAGGAAGCCCAACCAGACTTCAATTTTTTGCCTTTTTCCTCTTAGTTGTATTGCTTTTGTTTAAATTTTTAGACGACGGTGATTGCGACCTCGCACGGGCAGAGGCTCTTCAGCAGGTTCTTTGCCATCTCAGAGTGAGAGAAGGCAATCTGACCCTTCTTTGCCAAGACAAGCACCTTTGCCTCGTTGGTCTCATTCTCCATCGCATCCAGATAGATTTGAGAGGTCATACGCCAGTAGAGAATATCACCGGCGACACACGCCCAAATCAGCTTGAGCGTGTTCTCGCTTGAGGTATTGACACCCGCACGCTTGACAATTCCAGAGCGGTATGCGTTCCAGAACTCGTCGCCAAAGATGGTGGAGATGGTAAGACCCGTATCACGCTGAAACAAGACGCTCAGACCAAGGGCTTGGTCTGGGGAGATGCTATTGAGGCAGTCGTCCCAAGAGACTGTGTCGTTCTTTGTAATCTTGACAATCGTGCCCTTTGTAGCACCCGCACGAAGGCAGGCGACAAGACCCTTGGGAATATAGTTCATCACGGGTGCTCCCAGCCCAGCAGGAAGCAAGACCTCCCGTGTGATTGATGTAGCGATGTCTTGGGGCAGAGCCTTGAGGCTCTGGAACTGGCTCTGAAGGGAGGCGATAGAAGAGTTCATTCTGGCGATTAACTTGGTAAGTTCTTCTTTGGAACTTGGTTTTGATACTTTGAAATGGGCGGGACGGGCGTTCAATTTTTTGTGAAAAATGATTTTTTGTCCTATAAATCTTTTCTATCCGTTTGTTTTGTCCTATAAATCTTTTCTATCTTTTTTCTGGCTCTGTTTCAGATGTATATCGCAATTCCTTCTTATCACAGAGCTGTGCTCTTTGGGAAGAAGACTTACCAGATAATCAAAGCCTCCGAAGCAGAGGCTATTACAACGGTCTTTGTCGTTCAAGAGGAGGTTGATGAATACAGAAGGCTCTACCCGGACATCACCTTCGTCGTGGGTCTTAAGGGGCTCTTGCCACAACGGAAGATAATCTACGACCACTATCCAGAAGGCTCTCACATTCTTTCAATGGACGACGATATTGACTACCTCTTGACAATCAAGAACGAACGCACTCTTGACATCCGCTCCGTCGCCCAGAGGGGCTTTGAAGGCTGTGTGAAGAACGGATGTCGCCTCTGGAGCATCTATCCCGTTGCCAATCCGTTCTTTATGAAAGAGGAAGACACGACTACTCTGAAATTCTGCGGAGGCTGGTTCTATGGCTTCATCAAGAAGGGCGACTACCTACCAATCCCAGAGCCCCATCATAAGGAAGACATCTATCGGACTTGCTCTTATTACAGAGCAGACGGCAAGGTGTATCGTCTGAATGATGTTTGTGCCAAGACCAAGTTCTTGCGTGGCGACAGCATCATCCCCTCCGTTCAAGAGCACGAAAGAGCTTCTGATATTATTGTTGCGGAGTTCCCAAGCTGGGCTAAGAAGTATCACCGCAAGAACGGCTTTCCAGAGGTAAGGCTCCGGTTGAAAGTTTAGTTAAACACCTAAAAATTGAACGCCCGTCGCCCCGTTTTCCAGCATCCCAAACAAGATGAACTGCTCTATGTCCCTTCAGAAGCAGAGCAACGGAACTATCCACGCTGAGGTTGGTCTGATTGACGCTGAGACTGGTAAGCCCTTGAAATTAGATGTATTCATCTCCGCAACGGAGCGTGAGGTCAAGAAGGGGATGTCTGTCATTCAAGAGGGCATCTTGCGGACTGCTGGTAAGAACTACGCCAAGGACGGAGACCGCATCATCGTCATCAAAGAGCCAACGGGGTTCGCCTTCCACTTCAAGCAAGTCGCCAAGCCCTTCTCTTCTGGCACGGTCGGTGGTGGCATACTTAAGATGTGTAAGTGGATTGAGGCTCACTCTACTTACAAATCTAACGAACTGTTTCGTATCTATCTCACCAGAACCGACCGTCTGACTATGGACTTCTGTGCGGGTGTTCTTGGCAAGATGACTATGCTCTTGCCAGACGCTACTTTCATCACAATGAAAAACATTCCTAAGCCCAACCGCTTCTCTGGAAATTGCTACAAGAATGCTTGGTCGGAGTTCAAGAACACTGGTAATGAGCCAGTTATTGCTATGGAGTGCTGTCTTGGGTTGTCTGGCTGTGCTATTATTGTCCCCCACGCCCTTAATTATAACAAGGAGACTGATACATACTACGACACCACCTCTGACAGCAGTATGCGGGTCATTGACCGGATGGGCTGGATTATTAAGAGGGGAAAGGCTCTTATGGACTGGTATGCCATCTGGAACGATGATTGGAAAAAGACGGAGCAGTTTGCCAATACCGTTGGTGGCTACGACTTGCTCTGGATGGATGACAAGATGATTACCGTCCATACTCTTGGCATTGATTGCGACCGTATCAATGAGGTCAAGAGGCTGGACTATGTGCTCGTGGAAGACCTTGAGCCGTTGGCTCTCAAGGGCAAGGAGGTTGAGAAGGCTATGGGCTAAGGGGTGCTGGGGTGCGTGGGGTGCGTTTTCACTCTAACACCAATAAAATACCATTCACACGGAACAACTTGAAACGCACCCCACGCACCCCACCACCCCAACAAACGGATACATATTCAAATCCAAATCATCTCTATAAATACTATTTGGGAAATCTAAATCTATAGTCGGCAGAGCGACTGTATTTTTTTCTGGAGATGGCAAGAACTCCTTTCTCACATAAGTCAATTCAATCACATCTGGAATTCCATTAGACGCAAGACCGTTGTTATTGCCGTGGGCGTGTATGATGTAGTGCGTCTTTGCCAGCTTCTCAAGACACTTGATTTTGTCTGGAAGAACACAGAGCCAGCTGTCATCGTTAATACCGTGGAACTCTATGACTATCTGTTTGAACTTCTTCAATTGGGCTTCTTCAAGATGTAAGAGCCAAGCGTATTCACCGCCCTCTATATCCATCTTTAAAAATATAGAGTTGTATTTCTCAATTAAGAAAGACAAGTCCGTATTACTTTCATCATTACAGTCTCCTATGTTCTTCTTGAAGAACTGGATGTCTCTTGCGTATTCAGACGGATACTGTTCTATAGTTCCATCAAAGCCGTAATTGTTGGTCGTCTTGTATTTCTCTATGAAGTCTCTGGAGAAGCTCTCTTCATCAGATACGCCAGCAGAGATATAACAGTCGTATGTGCCGTCTAACTCTGCGAAGACATAACCACCATCAGCATTCACACCGCAACGGGTCTTCTTGTCAAACCTATAGACTTCTAATAATTCAAGCTTCATATACTATTGCCCCGGAAAAGTTCTTTTAGTAATTACGACTATGGCTGTATCTGTAATTCTCAGACCAATCCATAGGTCTTGAATAGTGGCTCTGATACACATCAGAAAATCGTTTCTTGGAGGCAACCCCGTTGTCTAAATACCAATTGTTGATGCCCGCATATTCACAAATCAGATGGAAGCTTCCACCGGCAACCATTATATGTCCCCACTTTGGCATTCGGGGGAAGAGTTCTTCTACGATTAAGAACATAGGGATGAGCCCAGCTCCGACAACAACTGCCTCTTGATATAATCTCAACTTCAACTTGGGGTCTTCCATCTATCTACTCAAAGGAAACTATAAAGGGATTTTTTGGGGGTTCTGGTGCGACCTTTATTATATATTTATTAAGAACCCGTGTCTTACCCTTTGGGAAACGATTACCTTGCTGTATGAGCTCTGTGTTCTTCTGACTTATCTTCAAGAATTTTGCTATTTCGGCAATATCTTTGAATTCCTTTTGATATACCAGACTTCCACTCATACTCATCTTTAGAAGTAGCAACCCGGGGACTTTGTCTTCAGCAGTCGGCTCTTCCATTACTCTAATTACTTTTGTTATATTAAAATCCTTATCCTAACGCAGATATGGCAACGGCTGCGATGTTCTTACTGCCAGCAATATTTGATGAGTTTGGAGGCGGTGGAGGTGGCGGTGGAGGTGGTGGCAACGATGGAGGTGGCTACAACGATGCCCCTCCGGATTACAAGGAAACTCAAGATGCCGTAAATCGCCAGAGAGACGAAGGACAGAAGGCAGTTAATCAGCTTGCTGAGACTTTCAAGGCACATAATGAAGGTCTTGTCAAACGCATTACAAAGACAGAGGAAACAGCAGTAGCACAGCTCAATAAACAGAAGGAGGTCTTCAAGGCAAAATCCGTAGATGTCAAAGATATTAAGATGCCCGGTCTTGACCCCAATGTATTACTCTACGGCGGATTAGCCTTCGGCATTATGGCTTTATTTATTGTTATGAAGAAGTGATTTTTTGGCTGAGTTATTTCAATCCTTCAAGTATAAGATGAGTTCAACCGGCTTCCAGGAGAGAGCATTACAGAACCGTTCGGCTATTTCCATCATTTCGCCCACGAGCAATGAGCGTCTCCCGGTAAGACAGCGTCTGCTTGATGGTCGTGTGGTTTCAGTCCCCCCTCACCAGGTTGCCGTTCTTTCCGAACAGCCTAACCTTGTGCTTGTAAATCCCCAGACCAGCGTCCCTACGGGTGCTTTTGCTGGGTCAGAGACTTTCTGCGACTTTGAACTACCCGACCAGCTCCACATCATCACTGGTCTAACGGTTGCGTTCAATATGGGCTTCTCAGACAACTCCGGCTGTGCTCTTGCTCCCACCCCTTATTGGTGCTCCAGAATTGAAATTTACGCTGGAAAAGACATCATTGAAACATTATATAATGAGGCTGTCTATAACGACGCTATTGCTTGGCGTGATATTCAGAACCGCCGTGAGTGGGCTGACCCCCTTAACTTCACGGCAGACCTTGACACCGCCCTACCTCTTGCCCTCCAGTTGCCCTATGAGAACACTTCCACACTCGTGGATGGCAATGGCAACCCCACTCCCCTCCTCTGGAACAACACGGACAACGGCACAATCTTCTACCTACCCCTCAGCTGTTGCCTCACCCAGGGCAAGGTGTTTGCCTCTGGTTTCGTCGTCCCCTTCCGTGTCCGCCTCTACTTTGCTCCACGCATCGTAGATACAAGCGTTGGCTCTAACACCACACAGCCCACTCTCCAGCAGGTTCAGATTTGGGTCTCCGAACAGCAGTTGTCCTCTGTCAATTTTGAGGCGAAGCTCAGAGAGCACCGCAACGGCAATGTATTATACAAGTTCGTAATGAAGGACAGATATATGGTTGCGTTCAACTCCACGCCTCTCAGTGCCTTTATCACACAGCTCAAGGCGTTCAAGTCTCTATGTGCGGGTCTTGTATTCACACTCACAGACCAAGACCAGAACACAAACCCCAACAAGGCTCAGCTCCGCAGTCCCACTGTTGCGGGCACTGGCTCATCCCTCTGGTCTGCCTCTCAGAGCTCTAACCTTGGCACAATCACCCAGGCTCAGCTCCTTGATGCGGTTGGTCGTCGTATGACAGAGGTTCTTCCCGACACTGTTCTCCGTCGCTTCGTTTTCCCCAAGCACATCTCAAGCGACTACTCCGTCTATAAGCAACAGTATATCTTCCCATTCAGCTCTGACTTTGGTGAGACGGTTCGCAACGGTGTCAATCTTGGCTACGCCCAGCTCACAACGCTGGAACAGCTCTCAATCACACCCATCGGTGCTGGTTCAGTAATGCTTACAATCTACGCCTACAACTACGCCACTCTCTCTTGTAATGGCGGTGTCCCTCAAATCACTTACACTTAAATTGTCTAACAGGATTAGATGGCTTATAAACTTGTTTCTATCGTGTCTTCAGAGAAGGCAGGAAAGAAACTCAAGGCGACCTTCAAGGATAGTGAGACTGGGCGAACAAAGACAACACACTTCGGTGCGTCTGGTATGGACGATTACACAAAGACCCACGATACGGAGCAACGGGCAAGATACAGACAACGGCATTCAAAAGACCTCAAGGGAGACCCGACAAAGGCAGGCTACTTGAGTATGTTTATTTTATGGGGCAACTCAACATCAGTGAGAGACAATATCTCATCTTATAAGTCTCGGTTTAATTTATAGAGAAACAATTTAAAACCCCAAGGTAGAATGGTGCTTCGCAACTCTACTTTAGTGTTGAATAGTAAGGACAGAGATGTTGCTACAGACCCTACGAACAATTTTTCAATCACTCTTGCCCGTCCGGTCTTTAATGTAGTCAAGGCAGAGTTCCGATACTTCTTTCTTGAGAACGGCATCTGGAATATTGATAGTGAAGGCAATCAGTTTCAGATTAGTTTTACAGAGATTGCCACTGGCACTACAACATCAGGCTCAGTCTTCATACCACCCGGCTATTATTCTCAAATCGCTCTCTGTAATGCTATTCAGCAACAATTAGACGATGTGGTAAATGGAGGTATGGACGGTGTTGAGATTAACGCCTCTGGACGACTTGTCTTTCAGAGCACGCTCTATACTTTTATTGTAGGGTTTATATTTGGAAACCCAATTCAAGAAACAACTGCGGGACTTCTTGGGTTTGATGTTGGCTCTTGGAGCAGTGCTCCCACAGGGGCAGGTGAAGTAGTTCAGAGCCAGAACGAAGTTTCTATTGCGTCCTACCCCTATATTTTTCTTCAGTCCAGTAAATTACAGAACCAGTTGCTGACCTCTTCAACACTCAGTGCCTTTGCTATTGTTCCTATGACTTCTTCATTACAAGGTATTGGCAATACAGATGTGTCTTTGGGAACAACCTACGATGCCGGTTCATATCCTCTTGATGCCTCTTATTTCACTCAGCCTATTACACTTGACAGAGTTGATATTCGTCTTGTTGATGACCGTGGGGTTCTATTAGACACCCGTGGCAACGATGTCAGTATTGTTGTCCGTCTGGCTCACACTGTCTAATTGGCTCAACCAAAAACAGCGATTTTCGGTCAATTCTTTTTCTGCCCGGCAGATATAGAAATGACTAAAGCCACGGATGAGCTCAAGGCTACAATTCTAAGGGAGAAAGGGTCTATGACGACTACGGGCTTAGCTGAGAAATACAAGCTCAGCCAGTCCTCTGTGCGTCGTATTATCCGTGAGGATAGAGAGAAGGACGACAAGAAGCGGGTCAAGATGGATTTACCCCGAATTGAAATGAAGGAGACTATTCCCGATATTGTATTCAGACGCTCTACAGAGCCCATCAAGCTGGAGGGATTTAGTCTGGCAGATAAGTCTCAACCCGTGGCAGATGGGAACACTATTGAGGCAGAAGTTGAGAAAATTAACTCAGACGAACAAGGAGACACAGACGACTTCATCAAGACCTTCGTTGATGACGCTAATAGAGAGGCTGAGGAGGCTGAGGAAGCCGATGACGACGACGACGGATACGAAGAGCCCCCTACCCCCGCTATGTTCGGCTCAGCCTCCAATAACGCCCGGCTCAACAAGCTTGCCGAACTTGAAATGGAGCGACAGGCTCTTGAGGCTGGGGACGCTATTGACAGGCTGTTGGGCGACGACGCAACAGAAGCCGTCAAGCAGTCCAGAGGCAAGCCCACCGCAGTAGATGAGGCAAAGCGAATTGAAGATGAGGCAGAGCAACGCTCCAAGTATCTCAGCAGGATTTACTTGAATGTAATCAACTTCTCCGACCATCTGCCTTTTATTAAGAACCAGGAGAAGTTCCTTACCAGTCTTCACCGAAAGAGCACGAAGGAGCTTATTGCGTTGTGCCAGATGATTGAGACGCAACGGTCTCTTGGGAATGTGGCGAACCAGATGAAGCACTCTTACTTTATGGTCTGTCGTGGGGCTGAGTTGCTCTCACAGAAGTATGCCAAGATGAAGACACAGGGCTTTACGGATGAGATGCTGAAGAAGGAGCGTGAATTGAATATGATATTCCAGGAGATTGCCATTGAGAGTGCCGACACTCTCCGTGCCTATACCACTCCGACAATGCGTCTTGCGATGCTTACGGCATCCACGCTGATGGCTGTAGATAATAACAATCGGGTGCGGGATTTCAAGGAGCAGGTTGAAGCAAAACCGGTCAATTCAGTCATTTCAGAGGAATATAGTGATATTTAGTGAGTAGATTTTCTCTATTTTAAAAGGAAAACCTCCGGTATAAGATGAGTGCTCCATACATTCGTTCAATTGCTGGTGGTGCTGGTTCTGCGGGTCTTCTTGTTGTTCTTGGTGGTCGTGGCAATACTGCTATGGACTATGCCCGTCAGGCGGGTGCGGGTGGCATAGCGTGTGCTATTGGTGATTGGTATAAGGCGAATTATGGCGATGGTTCTATGGTCGGCTCCGTTATGAGCACAGCCATCACAGGCGTAGCCTTTGCCAGTATTAACAAGTTTGTTCTTGGGTCTCAGGACAGCTGGGGTGTCCTCACTGTTGGCGGTGCTGTGATTGATGTAGTTGCCGGCTTCATTGAGAACCCTCTTGCGTCTGCTCTTGGTCTATAATCGTCTTAATTTAATATGTGTAGATGTAGAAATGATTGTATCAAATACTATCTTTTTTACAGGTGTGATTGCGGTAATCGGTCTAACAATATATCTTTATAGATATGTAGATGCTACTAAGAAGAAGCTCCGTCAGAAACCTTCCGACGCTTTCAAGGATGAATACAAAGACCTTTGATGGGGGTGCTGGGGTGCTTGGGGTGCGTTTTGTCTTTATCACTAAGAACACCCTCCAACTCACGGGGCAACTGGAAACGCACCCCACGCACCCCACCACCCCACTTTGGTCTCATACAAGAGATATTCATATGGAAGCTTTCCCAGACAGATTAATCTATAGTATTCCGATATATTCAGAACAAGATAGATTAGGTTTCAATACAATTTCACTGTGTATAGCCACTCCCGAATATATCATTCCCAAGTGAATTGTTCTTTTTGGCTCCGCCATTACAAGGCTTCTTATCTTTACAGCCATTACAACAGGGTTTCTTCTCCCCGTATGTGCCATTGACTACGGCTGGTTTAATCATAGCAGTCAAATCGTGAAGAATTGTATTGGCTGATAGACGGGCATCGCAATTAAACAGCTCATCATACCAAGCAAGGGCTACATACCCGCCAACCAAGTATCCCACGACCACTACGGGTTGCTTCGGAGGTAAATACCAATAGAGACCCGCCAACGCCCCAGAATACACTAAACACTTCGGGTTGAATTCAAAAGGTCTGCTTGTGCCAACACCTCCGCCCATTCTACTATTTGAATTCTATTTTTATTGCTGGTTTTCCATCTCCCACTGGCGTAGGAATAGTATCTTTGTGTCTGTTAATATTAATCTTGTGAATACCGTTGGCAACCTCTGGCACAGAGCACTCATTGTCCTTGAATTTGGCTTGGTATTCACTCTTGAGAAAGTCGGGTATTGCCGGACTTATTTCCATTAGACGCTCTGACTGGTCTCTGACAATCTTCAATATATCCTTCGCCCGTATGCGTTCGTTCTGTGGCAAGCTCATCTCTACGCTTATGAATTTAGACAACTTCAGATATTGTATTCCCGCCATCCGATGCCCCTCTGTTCGCTTCGCCCAGCTGAAGAACTGTCCTATTGTGCTTAGCAACGCAGTGAAAAGACTTACGCCTCCCACTCCCAGACTGGCAGTCTGTGCGTCTGAAAACATAGAGGTGGAAGCTCCGCTTACAAACCCGTTAAGAGTGCTGAGGCATATAACCGGAAGTGCTATATATGTATTCAATTTACTATAGTGTGTCTCTGCTTTAGAGTGTAGCCAATACAGACCCGATGCCTTTTCCCCTTCATCCGCTATGATGTCCTCCAAGGATGCGTTCCAAGTAATCTCCTGCTGTTCTTCCATTCTTTTTAGGCAATCTATTTTTAAACGCAGTGATTAGAATGTCGCTCGTATATGCCAATAAGTCTGGAACGCTACAATGTATGGGAGGCTCTGTTAATCTTGCCAATATCGTAAAATCCTTTATGAACCCCGGATACGCAGGGTATGTCAATTCACTCAATAGTCTTGATGGAAACATAGACTTGATTTCATCAGACGAAAGTATTATTATTGATAAAACTGGAGGCACGGCTATTGATGCCTCTGGCAACGCTATTGATGCGTCTGGTAATAGAGTTCTAAATCTCAGAGTAGCTCCCGGTGCTGTAGCAGGGGTTGCCTCAGTTCAAGGAGTAAGCGGTGCTGTTCTACTATCATCACCAGATGGCACAATAAATATTACTGATGAAGGACAAACTATTAATGTAGTGGTGGAAGGTTATTCAGATGTGAAGCAGAGTATAGCAACACTTGAGAGCAATGTGGGTGTTCTTCAAGGACAATATGAGGCAAACGGAGTTGGAGATGTCGGCACATCAGCAGACACGCCTTCGTCCTCAACATCTCTCTGGGCTCTTTCTAAGAAAGCATATGGTCTCATTCCCATACAAGACTTTTCCAGTGCTGTTCTTGCTGTTCCAGTCGCTATGACTGCCAGTTTTGTAGATATTAGAACAATGGTTCTCACGACAACTCTTAGTTCCACGCCTATTATGGCGTGGGGGTCTATTACAATTAGAGAGACTGGTGGTGGTTCTGCCACCGCAACTGTTGAATACTTACTTCGTATCAATGGTATAGCAGGAGATATACATACCGCTATTGTGCCCCACCAAGGGCAACTTATCTTACCCGTTTTCTTTTTAGGGGCTGGCTCAGTATCACCAGGGAACACCAATATAGTTCTTCAGGCAAGAGCGTCAGCAGGAGCTTGCGTAAGAACCGCCTCTTCTGTTATGGCTATTGGAAATCCCACACCCGCTTAGCTTTCTAAGACAGCTATTGCCTCAATTATATTTGTAAGAATATCCCTTTGATGGGCTATTCTTTCACATAATTCATTGTTCTTACACTCTACCCATATGTCGCCCAGCTCTGCGTCTATCTTTCGCAAAATCTCTAATAGTCTCCAGAGGTTCAGTCGGGGCATCTCTAACCATTGAGGAGGAACTTCTTTTCGTCGGCTTTCACTATGAATAAGAAGTCTTCTGGCTTATTGGATTGCGTTGTATTGTCATACAAGATAAAACTATAGTCTTTGTTGGATTTTTCGGCAAAGGCAATAAAGTCCTTCTTGTCAATATTACAGATGCTTTCCCATATGCTTTCTAAGCCCTTTCTGTTAATACGACTGAAGAATATATAGTCTGAATTTTCTTTAATCGCAGGGGTCAAGAGGCGATTGGCGATTTGGCTCAGCAAAATAACAGAGATGTGGTAGTGGCGTGAATTCGCATACAAGGAGCGTATCATACGACTGCCTTCACCGCTCTTGTCTTTGGTCTCTCCAATACAGTCGTCCATAATCAAGAGCACCTCACGGATTTTCCCACGCTTGATGTCCTTTGCTTGGACTTCCAAGAGCTTCGTAATTGTGCTTTCCTTGTATGTTGTCAAGAGCTTCTTCGGCATATAGTCGTAGTCCTTATTCAGGCTCATACCACTGGTATTTGACATCACTATAACTTGATTGATTTTCTTCTGCTTTGCCAGCTCATAGACCAGATGACGCACTAAGAACGATTTTCCCGAATTACGCTTGCTGGCTATAGAACAAGAAAAAGGGGCTCTCATATTCTTTACGACATCTTCTACGGTATTGACAAAAGTCTCGTTTTCGTTAATCTCAACACCGTCAGTTGAGTTCTGTGGCTCATCAGTCTCTCCGTCGCTGTCTTCTATTACTTTTTCAAGGTCAGCCTTATCCATTCTATTTTATGAGAAACAAAAAAGTTCCTTAGTTATAGAATGGCAAAAGGAGGCAAACTTGGCAAGGGCAAAGGAGGCAACAAAGGAGGCAATCAGGGTGGCAATCAGGGTGGCAACAATCAGAACCGCAACAGACAGCGTCCTCCTCCACCCCCAGACGCAGGTGAAAACAAGGGAGCTTTCGGCGGAAGTCTTGGAGGCATAGCCCTTGGTGCTGGTCTCGGCTTCGGTGGAAGTCAATTATTCGGTGGCTCAGATACTGCTATTGGCTCAGCATTAAACAATGTAAGTGAGGGCGTTGGCGACGCTGTTGGTGGCATTGGAGAAGGCGTTGGGGACTTTGCCTCCGGAGCGGGTCAAGGCGTAGGGGGATTAGGTCAAGGTGTGGGACAGGGCTTAGGAGGTCTGGGTCAAGGCGTAGGTGCTGGTGTTGGTGGTCTTGGTGCGGGTCTTGGAAGTATGGGACAGTATATTCCCTTTGCTCTTGCTGGCGTAGCAATCTTTATGGTATATAATATGAGCCAGGGCGGTCGTCGCTAAATTGCGTTTAAAAACTCAAGAACAAATCTGTGTAAGAGTATATGGCTCATCAGACAAACGCCCAATTCTTAACTGAGAAGCTCACGAACTATAAAAAGTTTATCTCTGAAAACTCTTCCGACAAGGACAAAGTCAAAACTCTTGACTTATACGACCTCAACGCTTTTATGGTCTTCGGCTCACAGACGCTACTGCCCCTATCACAAACAGAGAAGGGTCTGGATATAGCAGTTCAAAAGACAATAGAACACTTTGCTCTCAAGGACACTCCCGAAGTCCGTTCCAAGTGCGGAAGATACTACCAGTTTCTGGTGGATTTTCTTTCACAGCCGACTGTAGAATAATGGACTTCGGAGCAAGTAGAGCAGACCGCAACCGTGAAGGGACTTACAAAGACGCAATGTGGAATACCTCTGCTCCAGTCTTACAAGAAAGTGCCGATAATATGATTAACGGTGTCGGATTTCAACAGCTCACAGCTATGGCAGACAATGCCGACCCACAGGGACAGACAGGCACAAGTCTTCAGAACGCCCAGACCCTTACTGCCTACAATATCACGCCCGAAGAGATGCGTCAGTCTCAGCGTCGTAAATTGGCAGGCAAGGACGGCAAGAAGCGTCTGCCTACTTGGGTCTGGGGTGTTATTGGTGTCGGTGCTATACTTATCTTAACACGCAAATAGAAAACTTATCTATCTTGAAGATAGTATGGTTTTGTATTACTAACGATTGGATGTCAATGGAGGCAACGCAAATACATTGGTCGCTCCGCCTCTGATTTCCTTATTGAAACTGGCAATATGGGTGCGTAGCTTCTCATTCCAGTGAGCTAATTCATTGCTTGAACTGTATAAATCACGCACCATCGCAGAGCGTGTATTGTCAAGAGGCTCGTTGGCTTGTTTAGTGTGAATTTCTGGCATCCAAGAGGGCAGAGGCAACGCTGGTTTTCCAAGACTTGTGCGTTTAGTCGCCCACACAGTGGGAGCGGGGTTCGCCCAGTTATACCAGGGTTTTCCGACTTGAGATTGGTCTTGGGGCTTTCCTCCAACTGTGGGATATGAGCGTGGCATTCTACTCTGGTTTTACCTTTGTTTCTACCGTAAAATCACCGGAAGGGAATATATCAGACCAATGCTCGGGCTCTCTATGGTTTAGAAGACGCTTGAATATGGACTTCTCTGACTTACTGATAATGTAAATACAGTTCTTGATGCCCCCTCCACACAAGTCATACTTCTCATTGTAGGCAATCACCTTCGCACCCGCCTCTTCTACGCACTTGAGGAAGTCATCCTTCGTAATATAATTCATCTCCATCACTGTGTCTGAATGATGAACCTTCTCAATGTAATACGGAGCGTGAAGCATTGCCAAGCCGTCTGCGTTTAGAGCCTCTACAATGGATTTGACGCACTTCTTCATCAGCTCGGGGCGGTTGTGCTGTAAGACAATCAGACTGAAAATCACATCGTAGCCCTTGGGGCAGTCTCCAGGCTCAACGAGGTGGAGGGGGTGCTTGACTTCGCAATCACACAATTTAGACTTCGCAATGTCAAGATGCTCTTGGCTAATATCGCACCCCTCACACCCCGCACCCCACGCCATCATCAGACGACCAACGCCACAGCCATAGTCTAAGACCCGGGGGTTCTCAACTTTAGAGTGCGTGTAATACTCCTCATAGATGTCCTTCAGGATTTGGACTGACTTCTTGCCAGTATCCCAGAACTCCGCTTCGTGCTCGGCAATATGCTCCTTGTGGAACTTGTCCTCTGTCAGCACTGAATAATAAGGGTCTTGTGTGCCGTAAGCAGACCAAACCTTCTTAACAACCTCTTCATCTGTCTTGGTAGGCATACCATCCATTTCTACTACTGTCAAGATTACTTTCTATAAATTTTAACGCAGTTCTCTGCCGTCCAAGCCGGGTGTTCCCAATCCGGGGTATTACAATCCAGACCAGATTTATTGAATATCTCTTCGTTGAAGTGTAAGCCCACCTTCCCAATCGGAAGACAATGACGAACTGAGGGGAAGACAACAGTATTCATACCAGCCTTCTTGTAGCAGGAAATCTGAAGGGCATCTTGACAATAACAGTTATTGTGCTCTCCAAGCTCTAATTCTTTATAGACTGCGTCCCAGTGCTTGAGATATGTTTGCCAAGTCTCTGTTGTTAAATTCGGCTGATAGGGGCGATTGGCAAAAACCAGAGCGTGTCCCTTTTGATAATAGGGAAACATCTGCTTCCACTTAATTTTAAGATGACCCGTCATCCAAGTGCTTTGGTAGTTGCCAAACAACGGAGTAGCATAGATAAGCCCCTTTTCTGGGTGTTTGTTCCAATAGTTCCCGCCCACATAGGCAACTGAGCGGTCATCTGTCGTATGAACCATCAGATTATACAAGGTTTTCAGATAAGTCTTACTGGGAACAAGGTCATCTTCCATTAAACACAGATAGTCGGCTTTCTTATTGTAAAAGGCATCTACAAGGGCTTCGTATTGGCGACAGCCAATATTCTTGTTCTCCTTGTAGAAGTGTTTATAGACATACTTACAACGCTTGGCACACTCACCGAGCCACTTATTGGCAACATCTGCCGTCGGCTGGTGAAAGCCTCCCTCTTTGAGACCGTCTTGATGATAGATAATAGACCACTTTTCCAAGTCTTCGTTTTTTGAGAGCTGTTCTAAGCATTGAGCCAGATACTCAGCACGATTATAGGAATTGATGACAACAATGCGGGTCTCTTCGTATTGCCCCAAGAACCAGGTCTTGCCTCTGATGTCTGTGGGGTCTTTAGAGCCAATAACACGATAGGGATGCTTTATGAAACCCATCGCATCTACCTTCTGGAAATCCTTGAGAACCTCTTGCCCGTGATAGTTGCCAAAGTCATCAATGATGAGCGTCGTATGGGGATACGACAACTCCTTACAATTCAAGATGTCTGCCTCTGGAATGCCGTGGAAGTGCCCTCCGTCAATGAAGATGACATCAAACTTCTTTGTAATCGTGGGAATGACAGTTCGGCTGTCCCCCAAGAGCAACTCGTGGCGACCCGGGAACACTTGGTCTATGTAATCTTTGGCTTTAGAGACATAGTCGTGGCATCCCAAATCCACGCTGGTAATCTTGAGAGTGGGATGGGCTTTCAATACAACTTCGCACCACATACCGGCATTGAACCCAATCTCCAAGACAGACCGGACTTCCGGATGTCTCTGAAACCAATCTTCAAACCACTTACCTTGAACTTCGTCGCACCCTCCCTCTGTGATTGTTAAGCCGAAAGACTTAATGAACTCTACAACTGTCATTCTGTCGGTGGGTAAGAAAAAGGGGCAAGAGGAATACCGCAGTTGGGGTGCTTGGGGTGCTTGGGGTGCGTTTTCAGTTGTCCCGTGTGAATGGGTTCTTCTTAGAGATAGATTGAAAACGCACCCCACGCACCCCACCACCCCACATTGCCTCTGAATTCTTTTCATCCCCCACCTTAGAATGGGAAACGCTCAGAGCGACCTTGAGAAGGCTTTTGACCCGAATAAGAATGGTTTTAATGCGTCTCTTAACAAGACCAAGACTGACCTTGAAAACACCTTTGACCCGAACAAGAACCCAGAATTCAAGGCGTTCGGAGAAGGCTTCGTCAATGGTCTTACGGGTGCTATTAATGTAGTTGGCAATGTAGTGGGAGCACCAGATATTCCAAGATTGGGTAATGGTCCGACGCTCTTCGGTCATAGAGAGCAAGAACAGCGGGAGGAGCAAGACAGACAACGACAACGGCAAGAGAATGAAAGACAACAGACCTTACAGAATATCAAGAACATCCCAGCCACCCCTCTGACCGTTCCCGATATTAAACCCAGTGGTGCGGGTGGCTCTCAGAATTTTACGATGCCTCCGGTATATGTGCCTCAAGGGACTTTTGTTGATAAGGAGGCTCTGAAACAAGCACAAGAGAAGGCTATATTTGAAACACAGCTATTGTATGGAGCAATGGGAACAGGAGGATTGCTCTTTTTATTTATGCTAAAACAAAATAAGGTTGCTTAGTAGAATGTCTGTATTTGGCAACACAAAAGCGGATATCGTTGTTGAGACAGGAACTAATCCAATCCCCATAGGAGGTGTATTACGAGTTAGAGGAAGAGCCAACGGTGGATTTAATCAATCTCAATATCAGCAAGGAAAATTCAGATGGTTTGGAGTAGCCACTGGCACAGAGCAGATTATAAGCTTGCCAACAGATAAGGCAGGGCAATTCACTATTAATCTTGAAATAACCCCGAGTATCCCAGTAGGTGCTCCCATTTCAGCTTCTTTTCAATACACTGTTTCACCAGCCACACCAGGCGGTGCGACACAACCACCAGCAAATACACCAAATCCTCCAACTGCTCCGCCAACACCGACCTCTATTAGTATTAGTGCCTTCACTGGCGGAGCAGACAGCGGATACGGTGGAACAGGTGTAGCCAGAGCCTATAAAATCAATGAAAATCTAACACCAGGTCTCAATCCAGGCTGGTATGTGAATGACGAGCGTAAATCTACCGGCTCACAATTCAATTACTTCTCATCGTATGCGAAGGCAGGAGACAGAATTTACGCAGTATTAGACGCAGACAAAGGTGGTCCGAATGCTAATCAGAATACTGGTATTCGTTCAAATACTATTATATACAATCCCAGCGGAGCAGATGGAGCAGGAGACCAGGGCACGCCTCCCCCAGGAACAACAGGAGATTTAGACGGTGATGGTATTCCAGATGAAGACGACCACGATATTGATGGCGATGGAATTCCAGATGCTGAAGACCACGATATTGACGGCGATGGAGTTCATAACGATGACGACGATGATATTGACGGAGACGGTATTGAGAACCACGCAGATGAGACACCGGCAGGCACAAATGTAAATACTTATGATACTTTATATACAAGAGCGTCTCAGGCTCAGTATCTGGGCGATGTCTTTCACGCAGACCCCACGCATACAAACCCAGCACCAGCCAAGGAAGAGAAGGGCTTCAGCTTGCCAACCCCGTTCCTTGTGATGGCAGGATTAGCCGGTGCTTTTTTCATCTACTCTAACAGTAAGAAACGATGACGAGCATCTATGGTAATAACACACCGATAGGTGCTGAATTGCTATTGCGTAATAACGATGTCGTATCTGCCAAGGATGAGACGGCTTGTAAGAACAAAGGCTGGGAGTGGTCTGAGGGTGTGAATGAGAAGTCGGCTGTCTGTCTGAGCCCTTGTCCCGAAGGCTATACAAGTGCGTGGGACGACGCACACGGAGCAATCTGTAATAGAACTTCCGGTGCGGACGCACAGGCAAACGCAGGAATAGCACGAGAGAAAGAAGCACGGCAACAGGTGGTGGCAGATAATCAAAAGAAGAACACAGATGTCTTTGTGAAAGACCCGGTGCCAGCCTCTGTCAAAGACAGCACCAGCACAATTCTGATTGATTTTGGCGGGGGTTTCAGAATTGACACGCAGGGTCTGATTGCCTTGATTGCCCTTGTTTATGTCATAACAACGAGAAAGTCAAGATAAGGTGATTTTTGCTAAATTATAAACCAGTCCTCCGGTATAAGATGGCTGACAATCGCACTTCTTCTGGCTCAATGAAGAACAGCAAAGCACCCGCTGTGAAGACCCACTACGATTTACTTGACGCTGGCGACAGCCAGAACGAGTATTACAAGCTCAAGGTTCAACAGCTCCGTATGGATAAGGCTTCTTCCTCCCTAACGGCGGAGGAGAAGCAGGCGATGGAGCTTGCGTCTGACCTTGATGTTCTAACTTGTAAGATTTTAGTGAAGCTAAAGATATTACCCGACTTCCACCCCGAACTCAACACGATGCGTGCCATTACGGGTATGGAGAGCCGTGAGGATATTGCCCGTGAGCTTGCCGTGAAGCACTACAACAAGGCGGTTGTTGATAGGTTCGTAAAGAAGTATGTATCCGTGGAGGGTGTCAATACAGTCCTCAACGCCCAGCAGACGAATATCCGCTCTGCCATTGGCGGTCGTCTTGGTCTTGCCGGCGGTGGCTTAGACGAGGCTTGGACTGGCTCAGCGGACTTCGCAGGTGGCACTTGGGGCGGATTAGCCCGTCTGCTCCCAGCTCCAGTTGCCAACATCGGTGCTCCAGCGGGCGGTGGCGAGTAAATCGTCGTAAATTGAGATGTAAAATCGCTAATCTTTTTTGCCAAGGGCAATGTAGATTAGAGATGTCAAGGCAACAGAGTTTCACGAAGACACTTACTAAGATGGGACACGACATCAAGCGTATTGCCGACGATGAGTGGGAAAGCGGTAATCCCATAGACTTCCGGGGCACACAGGCAAGAAACCCCTTCGCACAGCGTGCGTGGTCTGATTTTAATGACGACAACTATCTTGCCTTGGGCTTGGATGCGATGAGAGAGACGGGGGACAAATCAGGGCAATACGCCAGATACAATGCTGGCACAGACAGTCGTAAGGCTCTTGACATCGCTCATCTGAATTTAGATGATTACTACGGCTCACACATCACAGGAGCGGGTCTTCCCAATTCTGGGTCGGCATACAGCTATGATGCGTCTGCCTTGAAGGTTCTGCCAAAGGACATAGGGAAGCTTTCTACGAACGAGCAGGGAGATATTGCCCCGCCTCCAGGCGGTCTGAGACCCAAGGACTACAAGGCTCAGCGTCGCTCTATGGGTCTGCCAGACATCATTCCCACTCTTACAAAGCCAACTCAGCCACACGAAGTGGAGCAGGAGGATGATGAGCCACCAGAATTAGAGAGCACAGACCCTCACGCCAAGCCACCAAAGGGAGAGGCTGATATTCAGGCTGAGCGTATGGCATCTGCTTCTTCTGTTCCAACAAAAGCAGAGAGTGTCTTACACGGAGAGAGTTCCACAGGAGCGGGAGACTTGGGTGGCACGGTGCGTTTTGTCAGAGAGGAGCTTGATACAATGCGGACGGGCGGAGGTCGCACCTTAGACAGCAAGCACCCGTCTCTGCCCCGTATTAGAGCTGGCATCAAGAAGGGCACAGCAGAGAGCGAAAAGGCAAGGGCTGACGCATTGGCAAGTCCTAAGGAGGAGACAAAGACAGTGCGGTCTTTACCTATTACCGCAACAAAGAAGGAAGAGGGTGAAGCCTCCGCATCAGAGGGTGAGGAAGCAGAAACAGACGCAACAAGTCGTGCGGGCGGTGGAGGCGGAGGAGGACATAAGACAGGGCACAAGTTTGGCACACGCAGAGAAGAATTAGAGAAGGCGTTCCCAGGCATCAAGAATGGTCGTTCTAATGGAAGAGAGACAACTTACGGCTCACTCTCTACGGCTCAGCAGAAGTTTATGGTTGCCATAGCACAAGGTAAGCCAGGAAAGCTCTCTGATGACTTGATGGAGAATTACAGCATAGACCAGACTGATGCGGTAGAACGGCAACACGACTATATGATGAAGATGATTGACGCTCACGATAAGAAGGAGGGCAAGAAGGGTCTCACAGGCTGGGCTACGAATTTAACAGAGGTGGCTCGTGAAATCCCATCCTTGTCTCTTGGAAAACTCTTCAGTCTTTCCCCCGAGGGCAGAGATGTTGTGTATCAATCTACCAAGACAATGGGAACAGGCTGGGCTAATCCCAAGATGAGAGCATTGACAGACCACGACTTAGATGTTCTTCTTGCTCTCTACGGACGGGTCAAGGCAGGAGCACCACCTTCTACCCGTGGAGAAAAGGCTGTAGCGTCTGCTGTAAGCAAGAACGCAGAAGGCGAAGCCTCTGTATCGTTTGGAGAGCGTATGAAGCGTCTGAAGGCAAAGGGATATGAGAAGTAAGCGAAGCAACCAAGTGGTAATTCCGGCAAAGTTTTTCTGGGCGACTATATCAGAATGGTCGCCCACAAGTTCGCAGAATTAATAGAGGCTCTACAAGCAGAGAAGAACCGTCGTAAGACAGAGAAATCGGCTGGGAAGCCGAAGCGTGTGCCTCCTATGTCAAAGAAGATGGCAGAAGAGCACAAGCGTCTTGTTGGTGAATTAGAGGCGGGTTCTAAGAAGAACGCCACGCCAGAGGCAAAGAAGGCTCTTGCCAAGGAGGCAAAGACCCAGAAGGCAGAGCTCAAGAAAGTTCCACAGCTGAAGAAGGCTGGCAAGAAGGAGACTGAGATGGCTTAGGCTTGAATGTATAGCGACACTTCTTTGTATTTGAATAGGCAGTCTTAGTCTTACCAGCAAGACAATATCTAATAGATGTTCCCGCAACACCCAAATCTGCTATGGCTTTCTTTATAGAGCCGTAAGAGGTTTCTTGCTTATCAGAGAGCCGGACGGCTACAATCTCTCTTGGGGCAAAGTTCCACTTGGAGAGGTCAATCTTCTCCCACGCCTTCTTGATGTTCTGACTATGGGTCAGAGCTTGAAGATTTTCAATTGCGTTATTGAGTTTATTGCCATCCTTGTGGTCTATTACCATTTTCGCCGGAATGCTTCCGTGGGCGTGTGTATAGATAAGACGATGAGCCAGCCAACACTTGCCCGGCATACTTATGAGACAATATCCGGCATTCTGAGTATTTCCCAGAACCCATCCACGCTGATTGATTACAGTCCCCTTCCCCACATTCACTCTATAACCGTCAAATCCCTTGAGAGCTTCGTATCCAGTAAGGTCGGTCTCCATAGTGTGGTTCATTCTACTTACCCGGAGGTAAAACTTCCTTCTTATCAAACGCACTTAGCGAATGGAGGGACAGCCACTCAAGTCCCCGCAGGTATTTTTCAGCGTTGTCATCTTGAAGGTGAAGAGCGTCCTTTTCATTTCCATACTCTAAGATGCGTTTCTCTCCCCATAGCCGGTTGCGACTACACCACGGCACTCCCACTTGGAGGGCTTGTATCTTATTCAATCTTAACCAATTGGAAATAACTATGTCATCAGATTTCTTGAGGTCTGAATTCTCAAGGCACTTGGCAACATAAGTCGTGAAGGAGGGCTGGAAGAAGGAGCGGTGATAGACGGGCAAGCTGTATCCTTCTACCACATCAACGCCCTCTGTCTTCTTAGAAGCCTCAAGAACCAGCTTGAGATTGTTGCCTCTGATGCCCCAAGTCCGCAGGAAGCAACCGCTGAGAGCCATAGCGGGCTTGACAGTGAAGACCTCTAACATACGGGCATACAGTTCTAAGATATGAGGCAAGTAGTCTATGTCATCATCTGCCGTCGCAAGCCAGACATCGTCTTCAACCGGCACAAGTTCCAGAGTGGGGAGCAACTTGGTAATAGCCCCATAGTCTAAGATTGTGCGATTGATTGTGAGTTGCCGGTGCTGAAACAGCATCCTTTCAAGCCAGTCCGGTATTACATATTCCTCATCAGTCTTTCCGAAGCGATAGGGGATATTGATGACAATCTTCTCTGCCGGGTATGTTTGGTTTAATAAACTTAGCAGGGTCTTCTCCATCTTGTCAATACGGCTTGGTGTGGTCGTTAGGCTGACCCAGATTTTCATTCTGTATGGACGCAAGATTTCTTGTGATAAAATATAACGCACTGAATTATAATGGGAGCTTCTCAGACCAGACCTCAACCAGAAGGTTTAATGCCAATTCCTCAATCGTGGCGTGGAATGCGTGCGGGTATGACAGAGAAGACGGGACAGATGATGCCTTGGGATGTGCCAGCCAACGCCCAAGCTCCTTCTACTCTTGCTACGGGTAGTATGATGGGCTCTCAACTTGTAGGAGGGGCAAAGCACACACGGATGGAGCATCCAGTTATTAACGCCGACAGAAGTGGTATTACTGGCAATATAGGTGGTGGTCGTCTCAATCCCTATGGCGGAGGGGCTCTTCAGCAGATTGCGATGCCTCTCAGATACGCACCTACGAATGAAATGCCGGGCGGTCGTCTTTTCCCAGAAGGTCTGACAGAGCCTCGTATGGGTGGTGAAGTAGTTCCATCGGCACAGCCGGGTTCTGCTGGAGGCTGGGGGCGTGAGGGTCGTGTTCGTAATGGAAACGCAGAGCCAACTTTGAATACTGATAATTTCGGGAGTTCCTTCTATTAAAGATGATTTCAGTTATATCTGTAATGAGAGGTCTTGTATATAGTATATTAGGAGGACTATCAGTCTCTCTAATACACTATCATTTAATCGCAAAGCCGTATCTGAATTCTCAAGAAAGGGCGTTGTGGGGTGGTGGGGTGCGTGGGGTGCGTTTTCATTCATTCTCTAAGAACGATGCCTCCACACGAGACAACTCAAAACGCACCCCAAGCACCCCAAGCACCCCAACCTCCGAACTCTAATAAGGGATTTTCACTTGAGACCTATTCTGCCCTTCAGTCCTTGGAGGGATTAGAGCAAGCATCTGGTCGTAAGTCAAGCCGTATCCGTGCTTGGCAACAAGAGCCTTGGGAAAATGCGGTCTGAAGAACACAATAGAATATCTATCACCACTTGTAATGGGCTTCACAGAATGAAGCGTATTAGAAGCTTCAAACTTGAAGGGTCTGTGGCGAAGGTCGTAGAGCTTTCCATCAACCTCTAATTCACCGCCCGTATAGTCTCCGAAGGCAACCACACAGCTCCGTCCATCATTGTTCTTGTCTTTGTGAGGCAAGGCTTGGTAGTTATGATTTAACATAATTGTTGTATAGTTGATTTCGGGACAGATGACCTTTGCCAACTCTCTGGCGTATGTTAAGATGTCTTTGTATTTTTCGTTATTACGGCTTTCACCAACGCCATAACAGCGTCTCGGGAGTATCCCGAGGCTCTGAGAACGCCCCGCTCCAGAATTGAGGCGTTCATAGTAAAGACAGATAGTCTGCTTCTTGTAGCACTCAAGAAGCTTGGCAAACAGTTCTGCGGGGTAAGCATCCGAATGAATAATTGACATATTCTGATATTGATACATAAATCTTCTCCAAGATTTTCACGGTCTCAATTAGAAAAGATGGCTCTTAATCAAACTGCCAAAGATGTGTATGAAAGCGTAAATACAGCTCTTGAAGATGCGACGGGCTGGTTCTCACAGTTCGTGAAGCCGAAGCCAAAGAACTTAGATGATTACCGTGCCTCTACGGGTCTTGGTATTCCTCAGTTTCCTAAGGGCTCTGGCGTTCAAGTGAATGGTCGTATGCCAACTCCCAAGACACCGGGACTGGGACGCAAATTAGACAAGCAGAACACGGCTATTAAGTTTGACAACGCAACCCGTAATCTTGTAATCCCCCGCAACAAGGACTATGCGGGTGTTGCTCCAGACGCAATTGGCGTTGCCCCGGCTGGTTCTATTATCTTATCAAGCCTACAAGATGAGCGTGTATCTTTTGGTAGTCGCAACAACGCCTCTGGATGGTCTTCAGCCGTAGCATCTTTCAGAAACATAGATAGTGGTGAATTCACATCTAACCGCACAGAGCAAAGTGTTTCTGCTCCAGTTGGCTCTGCTCCAGAGGGAGAGATGCGTTAAGCGTCAAAAATTGAATTCACCCCGGCTTAAAAAGTAATCACTAAATAGTTAATAGAATGGTTGTCAAGTCTGAAATCACCAAGAAGAATTATGATGGCAGTCTCCGTCGTATGCGTGAGGGAATGAAGGTGGAGGGCAATGAGTGGTTGGGAGACCACGGGAAGGTCTGTGCGTGGATTGATGGGCTGACGCTCTCAAATAGTAGCAAGAAGGCTTACTATGTTGCTGTAAAGGCGACTTTACGGGACGCAAACAAGTTTCCGGAGGCTCAGAAGATATACGATGAGAAATTCAAAGCTCTTGCGGAGGGCATCTACAATGAAAGCAAGAAACAACTCACAACACCGGCAGAAGCTGAGAAGACGCTGACTTGGGCGGAGGTCTTGGCAGTGAAAGAGAAGATACAGCCCAAGGAAGATACTACAAGCTGGACTGAAATTCAAGACTGGGTCATCTACAGTCTCTACACGCTTCTGCCACCGCTCCGTGCCGACTACAGTCCTATGATGGTCTTTGACCGCAAGCCGAAGGAAGACAAAGGGAACTATATGATTTTGCGGAAGACGAAGCCCGTGATTGTTCTTAATGATTACAAGACCTCCGCAACTTTTGGACGGGTAGAGGTGCTTATCGGTGAGGAGCTTATGGAGACACTGAAGGTCTGGCGAAGCTTCAATCCTTCAGAGTGGCTTCTTATGAAAGACGACGGACAGCCTATGACTTCTGACGGTCTCAGTCAGAGGGTCATCCGTATCTTTGAACGCTTCACCGGCAAGAGCACGGGCATCTCAATGCTCCGCCACGCCTATATCACAATGAAGCGTTCTGGCAAGGAGCTCAGTCTTCTTGAGAAGGAGGCTCTGGCACACCAGATGCTCCACAGCACTCTGACGAACGAACTTTACAGACGAATTGACGCAGAATAGTATGGCGTTCTATGGAATTATACAAAAATTTGAAATCACTTTTTAGTTATTCTCTACTTAAAAAAGAATAACTAAATAGTAATTAGAATGATTGCCCCTTTTCGCTCAAAAATTGACGGCTCCGGCGACCAAGTTTCACCAGTCAAAAAAATGGAGTTCCAGAGCCACACAGAAGCGTCATCCCCCGCAACAAAAATTGACCGTTCATCGCCGGTAATCGCCACCATCCCCGGTTCTATGTTTCCTCTTGACCTTCCTTCTGTCATCTTCTGCCAGCAGAACAATCTACTGTGCTACTCCGCTCACGCCAGCCCTTTCTTTGACGAGAAGAAAGGGCGGGTCAGCAAGGGCAAGGAGTTTTCCAAAGATGGCGACGGCTTTCGCACCGTTCCGGTCAAGGGTCTGGTTGGCTGGTCGCCAGACGCAATCAAGAAGAACGACAAGAGCTACACGATGGTGATGATGAAGACTGGCTCTGAGAGCGGTAAGATTGTGATTGACCTTGACATCAGCGGAGGCAAGACGGCGGAGCAGACCTTCGGCAAGGAATTGCTTCTGAAGCTGTCAGAGGAGTGTGGCTATGTTGTCAAGACTGGCTCTGGTGGCTTTCACTACTACTTTGACATACCAGAGGGCAAGAAGTGGAAGCGTAAGATGAATGTTGAGACCTTTGCGGGCTTTGATACGAAGGGTCAGCTTGACATCTTAGCCGACGGAGGCGGTGTGATTATGGAGGGGTCGCACTACACATTCCAGAACATCAAATACATATACACACAGCAGATTGAGGGTAATACGATGGACGACATCACAGAAATGCCCGATTGGTTGGTGGAGGCGGTGGATGCTCTTTATGAGACGAAGCCCGAGCCTCAGCCCGAGCCAGAAGTAGAGGACGCACCCCCACCACCCCATCCCAAGAACGAGATAATCACCCGGTCTGTCTCTCCCAATGTGAAAGCCTCTATGAATGAGATTTCTCTTATTGCGAACCTTGTCCGTGGCTGTCTTCCTCCGCTCTTCTTCGTGCCATACGACAACTGGGTTCGGTTCATCATCTGTCTCAAGTCAATCAACAATACAGATGCGTGTAAGGAGATTTGCGTATCTGCCTGTAAGACCGCCAAGAAATTCAACAACAAGGAGGCTGAGACGGCGACCCGCCAGAAGTGGGACGAGATTGTTCCAGATGGTCGTATGACTATGGGGACGCTCCGCTACTGGGCGAGACAGCACAACGAGAAGAAGTATGGCGACATCTTGAAGGCAAGCTATGAGCTTCTGCTTCTTGGGAGCGTCAATGATGTAGCGGAGGTCTTCGCTCAAGAGACGGCGGGTGCTCTTGTTTATGACGCTTCTTCAACCGACCGTGAGCCAGTCTTCTGGCGATACTCAGAAGACCAGCGTCTCTGGGCTGTGATTGCTGAGAGCAGTCTGGAATTCTACTTCGTTCAGACGATGCCCTCTGTCTGCGAGCGTATCCGCCGTGATATTCTTGACCGGTCAAGAGGCGAGGCTGTTCCGGGTGAGAAGGCGAAGCAGATTGCCAAGATATACTCTACCATCAGCGGAGGTTCTGGTGGCAAGTATGTCAAGCCACTGAGAACTATTATGAACCCGACGCTCTCTTCCAACAACTTTGCCGACCGGTCGTTCTCTCTGAACGACCGTCCAGAGTTGCTTCCTCTCAAGAACGGCGTATTCAACTTCAAGACTGGGCTTCTTGAGCCCTATGACCGCTCACACTTCTTGTCCTACAAGATTGACATCAACTACAACAAAGACGCAGATACTTCAGACATAGACAAGGCGATGGCGATGTGGTATGAGAACGACCCAGACCGCATCTGGTTTATGAAGTATTGGCTGGGCTACTGCTTGACCGGCTACAATTCCAGACACGAGTTTATGGTGGTCTATGGCGAGGCGGGTGGCAACGGCAAGTCGTTGCTCTTCAACGACATTCTGTGTAAAGAAATCTTCACCAAGGCAATCTCACATACTTTCTCAGAGGACGCTCTCACCAAGAAGGGCGGTCATAACGACAGTCTTTACAATGCCAAGGGCAAGCGTCTCTGTGTTCTTCCAGAGGCAAGCAAGAAGGGCACGGGACAAGGCTACAACATAGAAGCTATTCTGAAGTGGTCTGGTGGCGACGAGTTCAGTGCGAACGCCAAGTTCAAGAACGAAATCACCTTCACCCCTGCGGGCAAGATTGTCTGTCTGACAAATACACCTCTTGAACTACCCGCCAATCACGGAGGTGTAGCCAGACGCTACACTTGCGTCAAACAGAACACTCCGTTTGTCAAGCCAGAGATATACGCTCAATACTCTGAGGAGGACAGAGCGTCTGGTCGTGTCCGCCTACAAGATGATGCGTTCGTCAGCCGTCTGAAGGCGAACAAGGAGGGCTGGATTAAGTGGCTGATAGAGGGAGCTCTTGACTTTATGGCGAACCCGAAGAAGTCTGCTCCTGCGTCAATCATTGAATTCTCTAACAAGACCCGTGCGGAGGGCGACAGCTATTCCAGCTGGCTTCTGTCAAACATTCTCATCACTGGCAAGAACACGGACAAGCTCAAGATGTCTGAAATCAGTGCGGAGTTCATCAAGAACACGGGCAAGTCCCCCCAAGACAGCAAGAGCAAGGGTGAGCTTGCGTCCCGTCTGTCTAAGATGCCCCGTATTACCACCTCTGGCGATGCGTCCAAGGGTCGTCTTGTCATCCAAGGCGTGGTCTGGAACATCGGGTGCGACCCTTCTTGCGACGAGGAGGAGGCGGAGGCTCAGCACGATGCCTTCACGCTCTGGTTGGGCGAGCGGAACAAGACAACTGCTCTTGCTCTTGAGTGGCTGGCTCTGAAATAGTCCAGTTAATCGCCTTCAAAAATTGAATGGCTGGCTGGCTGGTTGGGGGGCACACCGCAAGATGGCTGACTACTTGAGACTTATTCGTTCAGAGACTATGGGTCTTGAGATGCTGAAGATGTATGTGAATGATGATGAGGAGGAGATGACGGATGAGACCAGAGGGTATATCTTATCCAAGCTACTTCTGAATGAAAGAATGAGAGCGATTGTCTGGATGGCTGGAAGAGAGATGTGGCTACAATGGACTGGTGGGACAGATGTGTATGCTGACATCTGGGGAGGGGTCGCCAAGAAACCACAGCTACAGTATCTCCTCTATTGGACTAAGAGGATGTGGAGAGATTGAGGTGGTGGGTTGCGTGGGGTGCGTTTAGACTTGATGAGGACAAACACGAGCTGAGCCTCCCGATGGCTTGAAACGCACCCCACACACCCCAGCACCCCACACAAGACACACAATACCA
>Ga0114982_1000215_pt1 | contig 30851 bp, 33 predicted proteins | sample Shrwel_input2_FT_FD_87183 | JGI IMG/M metagenome (GOLD analysis project Ga0114982, IMG submission 87183) | Subsurface microbial communities from deep shales in Ohio, USA - Utica-3 well 1 S input2 FT | ecosystem: Environmental > Aquatic > Deep subsurface > Shale gas/oil reservoir > Produced... | reverse complement strand
GAGAAACAGTGGAATGTACGATAAATCACAAGTTCAGAACAACGGACGGGAGAATGTTGCCACTTCATCAGATTCTAAAAGACGATCTGGAGATAGTAACGAAAAAATAGAGGACAGAACCTGATTGGAAATAGCTGGAATGGTCAAGATTACACTCACATCACTTCGAAAGAAGACATTTTAAAAATTTACGGAGTTTGAAGATGGCGAAAATTATTTCATGCGAAGAGATCGGCATATTTGATACATATGATCTTGAGGTAGATCATCCTGACCATCAGTATTATCTTTCAAACGGAGTTCTTACTTCAAACTCCCATGCAATCTCATATTCTATAATATCTGTGCAAACAGCATGGCTAAAGTGCAATTACCCTACAGAATTCATGTGCGCTCTACTAAACGGCGAAGATCCAAATGGCGACAAAGCTCAAGAGTATCTAGCTGAATGTAAAAGACTCGGGATAAGTATCGTTCCTCCGGATATAAACAAAAGCTCAAATCTTTACAAAGTAACTGGAGATCGAGAAATATCAACCGGCCTTTCTGCGATCAAAGGTGTTGGTCCCGCCGCAATAGAAGAAATTTTGAAAAATCAACCATTCATGGGCTTGCATGACTTCCTTAATAAAGGTAATCTTGTAAAGATCTCTGATGATGAGACTCTCTCATCAGAGAGTTTTGTTAAGCTTTCTAGGCCGGTATCAAAAACTGAAAAAATAGAAAGCCTGCCTTTTATATCAAAAGGAGTTATGCAATCTCTAGCAAGATCTGGAGCGTTTGATTCATTCAACAGAACAAGAAAAGACATCTTTGATTCTTTTGATGACTTCAGGACAAAAGCAAAAAACCTCCTCAAGAAAGGAAGGCTTATGACTGGCTCAGATCTTCCAAATCCATCAGATGAATGGGATAAGAAAGAATTCCTTTATAATGAAAGAGAAGCCCTTGGTAGAACAATATCAGGTAATGCACATGAAATTTTCTCCGGATTCTTTAGAAATATGAGCCAATCGTTTAAATTCTCAGAAATAGAATCTTATAAGAAAGACTCCAGAATTAAAATCGACGCAATCATAAAGACAAAGATAAAAGAATTTAAAGTAAAGCAGGGCAAAAATATCGGAAGAAAGTTTGCGAAGTACATGATAGAGGATCTTTCCGGTTCTACGTCAGAAATCACCCTATGGATGGATGACTACGAATCACTTGGAAGCAAATTTAAGGATGGTATACCATTCAAGGCCATCTGCAAGGTTGATGAGTATATGGGTCAAAAATCTCTTTCTCTTGTTGAATTAATAGAAATTTTTGGAATAAGGTAGTATAATTTTTTAGAGGTGATAATGTTACTTTGCAATTCGTGTGAATTTAAAGTTTCCTCCGGCATGAAGTGGGCTATATCAAAAAATAGCTGTCCTTCTTGCGGAGGAAAAATAATGAATGATTCAGATGTTTATGAAATAAAAAAAATTAAATCTGATATAGAGGGGCTGAATTCAGTTTCAAGCATCAGGTCCTCTATATCTTCTGACGGCATTCATACAGATACATTTGAGTCAATGATAAATGATCTTTCGATGTTGTTTTTATTTTCAATAAAAAAAGTTGTTAAAAATAACTTAATTCAAGAAAATAAATTCAATAAAAGATTCTCCGATGCTGATGCCTCCGCAGAGGATGTAGGTCAAGATTACGAGGAAGAGTCATTTGAAACAAGGGTTAGAAGACAAGTTGAAGAAGAGCTTGGAATAGGCGGATCCACAGAAGATCCAAACCATGGAGATAACAATGATGATGATCCAGATGAGGATGATCGTGTTGAAAGACTAAAGAGGATACATAAAAAAGCTCAGGGCTCAATACTTAAGAAGGTAAACAAACCGATAACAAGGATTTCATAATGTCCGGTCAGATTAGAAATATAGCCAACACAAAGATCTTTTTGACAAAAGAAGAATTCTCTTATTCTGAGTCACTAAAAACATTGTTCGGTGCGGATATCTTTGTTGGTCTTTTTCAATCAAACGATGCAGGGTATGTTACATCTATAACACCAAACTTGGAAAAAACAACACCCATGCCAGTTCTGTTTTTCTTACTAAATATATCTTTTAATCAAAGAATGCGAAGGTTAGATGGCTTTATAACCCGCATTGAGGGGATGGAGAAAAAAATAAAAGCGGTGCAGGACAAAATTAATATTTTAGAAAAAAATGACGGCGTATAATACAAGGGAGCGGGGATGACGATGAAGTTTGGCGATATATCCACGATTTCCGATTTTTCCATAGAAACGATGGATCTTACGGAAATAATAAAAATAGGTAGAGAACTTCCTAAAAATAAGCATCTTGATGGCGGAATAGCCGAAAGGTATCTTCTTCTTACTATAGAAGCACAGGATATGTGCCAAGAAAAAATAGCTCAAGTTAATAGGTTCATTGGTATAAAAAAGATATTTCTAGATAAAGAAGAAGCGGCTTGTTCTTTGACAAAAGCAAAGGATGCGGGCCATAAAACAGTTAAGGAGAAGGAATGGTTCTCACAGACTAACGAAGCGGTAGTAGAATTAAAAAAAGAGCTAGAACTGGCAAAGGTTGCAAAATCTTGGCTTGAAGCAAAGATAAAATATTTCACAATGTGGCATTACAGCCTTAAGCTCTTCTTAACAAAAGATCACGAAATTTTGCTTACAAACGGTAGAAATACGTTTCTATCTCCGCTCGAAGAAGATAATGAAAATGTTGATTGGGTTAATGATGATTAAAAATACTAATATTATTTGATATAAAGAACTGATCCTGATTCAATTGTATGTTCCGCAGTTCAAAGTAAACGGAATATAAGCAACAAATAAACAAAACAACAAAAACTGATTATTGTACTAAGGAGTTAAAAATGAGCAAGTTTGCAACAGAAGTAGATTGGAACGATCCCGAAGCCGCAAAAGAAAAAAGACAGTCAGATTTCATGAGACTAAAAGAAGGCGAAAACGTAGTTAGAGTTATGTCAAACCCCATGAAGACATTCGTTCACTGGGTAACCACCTCGGATGGCTCACAGAGAAAGATTAACTCACCAGCAGGTTCTCCAGAGTTGGTAAAACAGCTTGAAGAGGCCGGTTACAAGCTACAGACAAACTATATTATCAAGGTTCTTGATAGAGGCGATGACAAGTTCAAACTACTTGAAGTGGGTCCACAGATATTCAAGGGAATTCAGATGCTTAACCTCAACCCTAAGTGGGGCAAGGTAACCGCATACGATATCTCAATCACAAAAGGACCAAAGGGAACTCAACCACTTTACAACGTAACACCAAATCCAAAAGAAAAACTAGATGCATCGTTGTCTGCCGGTTTTGAGGATTTCAACGACAGAGTTGATCTCACCAAGATTACAGCAACTTTACCCGACAACGAAATTAACAAGATGCTAGGTTGGTCAAGCCAGAAGAAGTCATCAGGAAGCCAGAAACAGCAGCCTAGTGGCGGCGGTTCTTCTGAAAAAAACTTTGACTTCGACTTTGACGAATAATATTATTCTTTGAATTCTAGGCAAGAGAGCTTTTGTTCTCTTGCCTTTTTTATTTAAAATTACGGCTCTACGGAGAAGTTATGATAGAAAGATATTCTAGCAAGATAATAAGTAGTGTTTGGTCGGATGAATATAAATTCCATATACATTCTGTAATAGAAATAGCTCATCTATTTGAGATGATGAATATAGATAAGAAGTATCTTAAAATAGCAACAGAAGAATATTGCGGAATATCTTCTTTTGATATAAAAAATATAAGAATGATTGAGGCCGAAACAAAGCATGAGACAGTTGCTTTTATTAAGTTTTTTACAAAAAAATTAGAGCTTATGCTGGCCAATAGGTCTCATTCGGGAACCTTAATAAGAGAGGATTATGTAAAAAAAGTACACTACGGCTTAACATCATCAGATCTTCTTGACAACACATCGGCAATACAGATATTAAGATCTATAAATATATTGGCAGATAAAATTGATGACATCGTATTTGCTCTAGAGAAGAAATCTTCAGATTTTTCGGACCAGATGATAATGGGCAGGACTCATGGCATGATTGCTGAGCAGATGCCACTAAGCAAGATTTTTGATCTTCATAGACAAGAACTTCTTTCTTTCTGTAAAAATATCTCCGACAAAACATTGCAGATGAAGATTAGAGGGCCCGTAGGAGAAAGAACTAATATAACGCTCGATCAAGAAGTATCTATAATAAAGTATGTTTCCGATTATTTTGATATTTCTGCATACAAAATACCTAAGATTGTCTGTCAGGTCACAGGAAGAGATGATATAGCTAGAGTTTTTCTTGAGATAGCAGTATTGTCATCAGTAATAGAAAGATTTGTAACAAACATAAGATTGTATTCAAGAACTGAGTGCGGAGAGATAACAGAAGGTTTTGCTGATGGCCAGTTCGGATCATCAGCTATGCCTCATAAAAGAAATCCTATAATTAGTGAAAATATTGTTGGATTATCAAGGATGGTAAGAGGATTTGTTTCTCCATTGTTAGAAAACATTTCTCTGTGGCACGAAAGAGATATGACTCATAGCTCGGTTGAAAGAATTGCTTTTGAAGATATATTTCAACTTATATATCATATGCTTTCAAAAGAGCTTTCTTTGATAGAAAACTTATCAATAAACAAAGAGGCTATTGATAAGAATTGTAACATTATAGATTTTAATTCACAGTCCAAAATGAATAGTTTGATAAATTCCGGGCTATCCAGATTTGAGGCATATGATATGGTAAAATTTCCAGACACTACTAATAAATAACATTTCTGTATGCCCAATGAAATATTAAACAAATTATATAAGATCTCGCAATCAACAGCGTCATATACCTACCCCTTATCAAACGATAAGGAGAAGGCTTTCATAGAACATATACTGTTTGTGATATCAAACCCATCTCACCTTGAAGGCAGAACTTTTGCACAAACCCAGTTTCTGGAATATCTTTATGCCATGGTTCCTACAAGCAAGAGAGATAGGATAGAGTCATCAAAAAACAGAGTTAGTAACGAAAAGTACTATTCATCAAGATACAAGGCAATATATGAGGTTGTAAACAAGCAGGGATCTTTCGGCCCAACTATAATTGGTCGGAACTTTACGGGCTGGTTAAACAGAAATTATTCAGATAAATTTGGAGAAATAATCGCTGAAGCTATAGGAAATTAAACCAAAAAAAGTATATATATGCATGATTAAAGTTTTAGGTTTAGATATTTCCAGTTCAACCATAGGCTATGCAGTTCTTGAGTTTGATAAAAATTCAATCAACCTTGTTTCATATGGACACATAAAACCACCCGCATCATCAAAGGGAAGCATAGCATACAGGGCTCTGGAGGCTTCGAAAGAGGTTAGAAAGCTCTTTAAGAGTGTCAACCCAGATTATATTGCAGTAGAAGACTATGCTAAAAAGTTTTCTGGCGGAAAAAGTACTGCAAAAACAATCATAATATTATCCGTATTTAATGAAGTTATGTCTATGACATGTCTTGATGAGATTAAAAAAGAGCCGCACAGATACAACGTCTTGAATCTAAGATCTGTGCTTTCAAAATTTTTTAGCAAAACAAGCGTATCCAAGGAAGAAGTTTTTGGTCTAATGGTAAATCATTTTAAAAACTTTATTCCAAAGAAAAACAAGCTCGGTAATATTGCAAAAGAGAGCGGTGACGAGTCTGACGCAATAGCCGTTGCGCTTTGTCACTCTATAATTTTCCAAAAAAACATAGAATAAAGAGGTTTTTTAGTTAATGTCAAAGTTAATATATTATGGTGAAGACGCAAGAGGAAAGATAGTTAGCGGAGCAAAGAAGCTATCCAAGGCAGTTTCGGTAACTATGGGTCCACACGGAAGAAACGTTCTTATCGGAAAGTTTGTTGGAGCACCAACAATAACAAAGGATGGTGTATCCGTTGCAAGAGAAGTTGTTCTGCTTGATACGGCAGAAGAGCTTGGATGCAGGATTATAAAGGAGGTTGCCGGAAGAACCGCTGATGTTGCTGGCGATGGAACAACCACTGCAACTGTTCTTGCGGAAGCAATCTTGTCAGGAGGAATGGATGAGCTAACAAGTGGTATCAACCCAATTCATTTTAGAGACGGCGTAAACGAAGCATTTAAAATGATTAAAGGTTATATAGATGATATAGCTATAGATATAACAACATACGAGCAGGTAAAAGGTATTGCAACAATATCTTCAAATAACGATGTTGTTTTGGGCGAAACAATTGCTACCGCATTTGAAATGGTTGGCAGAACAGGCATTGTTACCGCGGAGGCTCATGCTTCATCTGAGAATAGAATAAAGTATACGGACGGAATAGAGCTTAGGGCTGGTTACTCTACTCCAGCGCTTCTAAAGTCAGGAGAGTCTCAAGTAACTCTTGAGAATGCAAAAATTTTGATTTGTGACAGAGATATAACTCACGTTCAAGATTTTGTTTCGATTCTAGAAAGATGCCACAAAGAAAATAGGCCTCTTTTGATTTTAGCCAAATCAATTAGACAGGAAGCCCTAGAGCTTATAACTCTAAATAGAGCGCAAGGAAGACTAAACGCAATAACCGTAGAAATTCCTGTTATGGGAAAAAATAATTCCGAATGGCTAACAGATCTATCTAATCTTGTTGGAACCAGAGTTTTTAGCGAAAATATGGGAAATCCATTGAGTTCTGCTAGCTTTGATAATCTTGGTTTTGCAGAAAAGATTTCAGTTACAAGAAATGGTACAACCATAATAGGCGGAAGTAAAGACGATGAAGCTATAAGATCAAGACTTGAATTTTACAAAGAAGCTTTAAATAATTTTATGCCAGATATGGATAGAAAAGATCTTAAAGATAGGATGGCATTTTTAAATAATAAGGCTGCATTAATAGGTGTATCTTATTCCACAGAAGCAGAACTAAGAGAAAAGGGTGATAGAGTTGAAGATGCTATTTGTGCAACAAAAGCTGCTATAGAATCAGGAATCCTGCCAGGAGGAGGAATAACTCTTCTTAGGGCTTCATCGAAGATAGATATAGCTTCGCTAAGCGAAAAACATCAAAAGGGAGCAAGAGTTCTGGTAAATGCATGCAAGAAACCTTTTTATCAAATTCTTCTAAACGGATATAGAAGCATGGAAGAGATTTCTGAGATCGAGGGCAAAATTTTATCAAATGACGATTTATGGTACGGGTATAATCTTTTTGAAGAGCAGTTCGGAAATATGATGGATATGGGGGTTATAGACCCAAAGAAGGTCACAATGACCGCGCTTGAAAATGCAATAAGCATAACCCTTCTACTTCTAAATACCGAAGCGATTCTTTCAGAAGATCTGATAACGCCATCTGGATGGCAACCTCCTGCCGGTTGGAGGCCACCAGCACAAAATAACCTAAACCACTCTTATTGATCCCGGAGAATTTATGAGCGCAAAAGAAAAGAAAAAAGCTTCAGAATCAGAAAAAGATCTCTCCTCATTGTTTGGAGATGATTGCATTTATTTCGATGGAGATATATCATCAATAGGAAGATATGAGGTAATTAGAACTGGAAGCCCAAGCTTAGATTATGCTCTTGGTATCGGTGGTCTTCCAAGAGGAAGAATTGTTCAGTTTGCCGGAAAAGAATCGAGCGGAAAAACCCTTCTGTCGCTCCTTGTAATGAAGAATTGGCTTGATGAAAATCCTACCAATACGGCTATGTTCGTTGATGCAGAGTTTACATATGATCCAAAGTGGGCCAAGGGTCTTGGTCTAGATACATCCAGAATCATAGTTGCCAAAACAAACGAAGCAAAGAAAATATTCGAAGGACTTGTTGGAAAAACAAGTGTAAACAAAACTACCGGAAAAGCATCAAAAGGAACAAAGGGAGTATTGGACCTCGTTAAAGAAGGTGTTGATCCAAAATTCAAAAACCTGGGAGTTATTGTTGTTGACTCTGTTGCGGCTATGAATACACCTATGGAAGCAGTAGCAGATGTTGGTAAGCAGAATATGGCGCCAATGCCAAGATTTCTTGCAACCGAGTTAAAGAAACTAACCCCTGCAGCCGCAGATGCAAACGTATTGATTATCTTTATAAATCAGATAAGAACAGATCCCGGTGTAATGTACGGTAACCCAGAATCAAGTCCAGGCGGAAGAGCACTAAAGCATGCTTGCAGCGTAATGGTAAATCTTGCGCCATTGATGTCCGCAGATTCTAAAATTGAAGATTCAAAAGGAAATATGATTGGTCACACAGTTAGGGCTAAGGTACAGAAAAATAAAGTTGGGGCACCATTTAGAAGCTCAGAATATGCCATAAAGTATGGTGTTGGAATCATAAATAAAAACAAAGAGATAGTAGACCTTGGAATTAAGATCGGCCTAATTGGACGACCAAGTAACAGAGCTTACGTAATTGACGATCAAAAATTTGATGGAAGAAATTCTATTGAAGAATATTTTTCTGATGAGAAGATAAGAATTTCTTTCGAGGAAAGATGCAGAAAGTATTATACATCAGACGAATTCCTTTCACAAGGAACTGATGCTGATAATAGCGAATCATCTGATGGAGATGATTCTGAGCAAGATATTTTTGATACCATGCTATCTGACGATGAGGAAGCGTAAAAATGATATTGGACTGCAACAAAAAATGTAATCTTTCTGGCGGAAGAACCGAAGCCAGCTTATCAACTGATGATAATAAGGTTATTTGTTTAAAGTGTGATAAGGAAATAGTTGGAATTTCAGACTTTACCAAAGATGCCATGAGAAGAAATAAAGATGTAATAAAACAAAAAACATCTGGAGCATTTACTTTTAAGTGCCATTCTTGTAACAAGATGGTTCCAACAAATGTAATTAATGGTGTTCCTTATGGCGAAGGTTGTGAAACAAAAAACTGTCTAATCAAAATTAGCGAGATAATGGTCTCTGCTATAGAGAAAACAAAGCCAATTACATCGAAAGATATCTAATAAAGGTGATTGATGAATGATTCTGCTGAGCTACAAAAACTAATCGATATTTGTCACCAAAACTTAAAAAACACATATGATGCCAAGAAATATATAATAGGAGAAAGAGGCATCTCAAAAGAGATGTGCTTAAAATATAAGCTTGGTTTTTTTCCAAAAAATATAAGCAAACTTTGTCAATATGTTTCTAGAGAATTTTTAGAAAAAGCAGGACTTATCGATTATGATGGGCTCAGCGAATATTCTGATCACTACCCGGTAGTTTTTCCAATATATGACGAGTATGGTATTCCGGTTGGTTTATCATGCAGATCCCTTCTTTCTGATGACGAAAGAAGGGTTTTGGGTATACCAAAGTATAAAAATACTAGGTACAAAAAAACGATGTATTTGTTCGGGTTTAATCTTGCAAGAGAGCATATTCTACTAAATCAAGATGTCTTTGTTGTTGAGGGAAATTTTGATCAGGTTAGTATGTTTTCTGCCGGTATAAAAAATACCGTAGCTTCATGCGGAACAGCCTTTGGTAAAACACACCTGATTAAACTATCCAGATATACTGATAAAATAACCATATTGTTTGATGGCGATGATGCTGGTATTAAATCTTCTATGAAGATTTATGAAAAATTTGTTAACAATGGATTAAAATTAAGATTCGCCAAACTGCCTAAGATCTATAAAGATCCTGGAGATTATTTTAAGATGGATGAATCTGGAATATCCAGAACATCCTCAGATTTCTACAAAGATTTAACATATATAAATACGATGGAGTGGGCATGAAAAGAGCAAAAAGCAAGAATTACCAGCACAGAATGGTTGAAGTTTCTTTTGATCAAGCAAAGCTAAATAACTTTGGGGAGGAAAGCGGAATATCATCAATACTTGATTCAAACTCATTTTCAGAAGAAGTTATGGAGCTAAGGTCGGAATTACTATCAAAGCTATACGGAATAATAGATGGAAGAATGCTTACCGAGCATCAGAGAAAAATACTATATATGGTTCTTCTTGGTAAGACTCAAAATGAAATAGCAGATTCTTTAGGAATAACACAGTCTGCGGTACATAAGGCCTTGAGGGGAAATTTAGACTATAGAAACGACAGAAAAAGATATGGTGGAATTTTTAAAAAATTAAAAAAGATATGCGGAACAAATCCTGGGATACAAGACATTCTAAATAAAATAGATAAAACAAAAGAAGAAACTTCTGCATAAAACAATTTTTTAAATTAATAATTTTATATGATCAAATGTATGTCATCTATTAATAAAAAAAATCTTATTAATTTAGGAGTTTAAAATATGTCAAGAGAACTTGACAATATTTTGGCAAATCTTTTGCAGAAGCAATCGTCAGATTTAAATGACAAGCACTCTGTTGAGCTTACCAAGGATATTGTTCTCGAAAAAGTTGCATTTGATCTGGTTCGAATAACTTCGAGTCCATATAATCCTTATGATGGTCTATGGACTCTATCGGAGTCAGATGGAAAGAAATTTCTTGTAAGGGCATCTGACCCAAGATTTGAATCAAGCGGATCCGGAGATTGGTCCGCAATATCAGACTATGACTGCAAGAACGTAACTCTTGCATACAAAAATGTTCCTATACATAGATTTTCCTCAAATGACTTTGGATTCTCTAATGACAGCGTAAGCATTTTTAAGAGCACTCTTCTTGAAAAGACATCTTCGGATAACTCATTCCTAAAAGAGTTATTGTCGGAGCAGTCTTTTTCAAAAAGAGAATCTCTTGTTACAACCTTTCCTGAATTAAAAAAATATATCTAGGTGAAAATATGTCAATATCAAAAATAGCAAAAAACGCAAAGAATATACTGGAAAGGATTGATAACGGAAAATCATATCCTTCGGGGTATGTTGCAAACAAGGTGGAGTCATTTCATTTTTCAAACCCTGGCGATCAGCTTGCGGCAAACATTAATCAGGTAATAAAAAAGATTGCCTCAAAGAAACCGCTAATACATGAATCTGAAATAAAAGATATTTATAATAAATTTTATAACTTCTCAAACGGTGACTCTAACTTTAAGTCCGAAATGAGTGAGTTTTTTGGTGATGAATCCAGAATAAATAAGACTGCTTCCGCTAAGCCAAGCATCGATAGAGTAGGGCAAGATATGTCTTACGTTAAGATTGGCGGAGATTCTGATCTTTCTAAATCATTTGAAAAAATCTTTTCACTCGGAAAAGAAAAATCATTCGGAACATATGACAAATCTCTTGATAAAAGAGCAGCAAAAATTGTTTCGCTTGAACTAAAGTCAATGGGTCTTGAGCCAGCAAGCGTATCTGTTTCCACAGGAAATAGCCACTTTTTGCTGTGTAACGCACAATTCAAAAATAGCGATTTTACTACATCAAACTTAAATATACCAGTACAGATCTCCTCTGGATCAATATCTCTCCCAGACAGCATGATTGTTGATGGTCAGATTTCAAAGCTAACAAAAGAGAGCGCCCTTGTGGAGCTAAAAAATCAGCAGCTATCAAAGAGAGCTTCTGGTCAGTTTAACTACGAAAGCATGAGAGATAATCATGAAATAAAGATGCCAACAATTTCTCTGCCAGAAAACATGAAGGATATGGTTGATTACGAAACCATTCTGGCTGAAGCCTCATCAGGTATAGATAAATCAATTCTAACAAAAGCGTCCTCTCTTGTTAGGTCAGAAATAAAGTCTGCGGGCATACCAGTTTCTTCAGTTGCTTTTTCAAGCGCATCAAACAATAGAGTTTTGTTCCTTGCGAAGATAGCTACTGCTGGAGGACAAAGAGATATTTTTGTTCCTGTTGAGCTGTCAGGATCAAAAATCAATATGCCAAGTAGATTTTTCGATTCAAGCAAAAATGAGTACGACTTTTCATCTGACGGCTTCCTAAGTTTTGCTTCCTCATCAAAAGTAACCTTCGATAAGGTTGCTTCAATCTCCAGAGAAAGCGACGATATGAACAGGCTGTCATACCAGCAGTTGATGGACAGAGTTATTGCTGGCGTTTCAAATGATGACTACAGGCTTTCCGAGGATGCAATATCTGTTATTGGGAATAAATTTCCTGAAAAAATAGCTCATGCACTAGAGGATTTCCAGAATATCATAAAGAGAGCTTCCAAGAAACAGAGTGATGATGAGATTATAAAAACAGCAGTCAAAAAAGGAATTTTGATAAAGAGATCAAACTCAATTGAATTGTTCTGTCCAAAACTTGGATTACCTCTATCAAAAATAGATTTTGACGAAAGAGGAAATCCCGTTCCAAAGCATAGATCAAAATCCTCAAAACTAGAATCTTTAGGAAATATATCTCCATCAACAAATAGATTATTGAAATAACTGGGGGCGAAAAAGATTTATGAATAAAAAAGAAAGAATTGTAAAAATAGCACAGCTATTTAAATTAGCCGAAGATCATGGCGTGCTACAGAATGTTACAAATGTAACTAGCTATAGCACACGAGACAAGGCTCTAGAAGAACTTAAAAATAAAGATGTTAAATTGCCATATGTTGAAAACCCTTACCATAATAATGACTCTGAGAAAAAAGATACTAAAATGGCTCCAAACCTAAAGCCAAGATCTTTATCAACAAGATATTCCCCTGATAGGGTTGGCGTGCAGGCATTAAGGGTTGATGACGATTCTATAGCTGATCCATTCACCGGTAAGATTTACAGAAAATCAGAAGGATATACTCTTGAGAACGGAACCGTTATTCCTGGGGGAAGCATATCATTACAAACTAAAATATAATGATTATAAAAATATTATCTAAAAAGTAAAATAAAGGAGTTTTCACTCCTTTATTTTTTTATACAAGCAGGAATATTATGAACAAAGAAGATACGTTAAATTCAAAAATATCAAGACATCCCGATAAAAAAGAGATTATATCTAAATTATTAAACGGAGAATCTGTAAAAAAAATAGAAGAATGGATTAAAGCAAAATACCCTAGAACAAAAAGATATCATATATCTTATATGACTTTGCAAAAATTCAGAACAAATCATCTAAATATAAAAGGTGAGCTTTTAGAGGACATAAAGAACAGAAGACATCAGGATGATATTGACGCAGAGAAAAACGAGATAAGGGTTGCTCTACTGAATTCATCAGAATATCAGAAAAAAATAGACGAAATTGTTTCAAAAGAAATCGATGTAAACAGAAGGCTGCTGGAGATGGAAGCTCTTATCTCAAGCAGGCTCGAATATTACTTTAACCAAGTATCGTCATCTGAAAGACCAAATACATTTAATGACAAAGCTCTTTTGGATTACATAAATGCTCTTAGGGCAATATTGTCTGACTGGAAAAAATATGTTGACGGCTTTGCTGATAAAAAAATAGAACACAATATAAATATTCAGGTTGTAGATACTCAGGTAAAGGTCTTAAAAGAAGCCATGTTCGAAGTTCTTAGCGAAATGGATCCTCAGTTAATTCTTCAGTTTATGGATAAATTAAATCAAAAAATGCAATCTCTGAATTATGATTCGCCAGAATATAATAATTATTTATTAGATGTAAGTAAAGAGAGTTAATTATGTCCGAAAAGAAGCTTGTAGCTATATCCAATGATGATATAAAAACATATCATAATTTTAAATCGTGGATACTTAGAAATTGCAATATAGATGATTTTAACGAGGCCCTCGTTGGAGCGGTCATAGATGAAATATGTTTGCAGATAAAATCTTCCGGAGAAGAAGGTTCCGGCTTATTTTGCTTTAATTTAAAAAAGATAGGAGAAAGAGCTTGATGTCTTTCTCTAAATTTACAAAAAATGAATTAGATAATATATCCTTTTTTAATATAAAGAATTCTGAAGAATACCATATATTTAATAATCTTCTTTTTCTATCAAAGAAAATAGGGCTTAATGACAAGGATGTTCTTCTGAAAAGCTTAAAGATGGCTTCTGAAAAAAAAGATGACTATAAAACAAGTAACGACTACTATCACCTTCTTTTTTCTATTGCTCTGGATAAATCAAAATCAAAAGATATAATTAAAAAATCATATCCAACTGGAAGTGGTGACAGGGTTATTTATCTTTATGATAAAGAATACGATGTGAAAAAATGGTCTGATATAGTAAGGGTTATTTATAACACATATTATGAGTCCAAAGATGCTAATAGTTTTGATACTATAGTTGATAGCATTTCAAGAAAAATGATTGAAGATAAAGAAGAGTTGTTTAACTTTAAAAAATGGTTAAAATATTATAATGAAGGAAATGATCAAAAATATAGTTCTAATAGGGATTTGCATATGAAAAAAATATCGTCATTTTATCTTCCTCTTACTGTTGATACTTATTCATCAGAATCTAATCCATACCAGTCTGGAGTTGAGTTAGAAGATTCTTTTAGAAAATCAGTTGATGAAGCAAAAGATAGTTTTGAAATGAAGCTATCTTATAAAGATTGGAAGAGAAAATTCAATACAGCTTGGAGAAGGATCGATAAGATTCTTAAAGAAAGCGAAGATTATATTGACCCAGATAAATACGAACAAATTTCAGAAATTATGCACAGGCTTGATGTGCAGATAGGTAAGATAAGATTTAAATCAACCGCTTCCGATATATCATTTGTTGCTTCCGACTCACTAAAAAAAGTTGGCTTCAATGAGGGCGCTAACATATTAAAGAAATTTGCACAGGAGGTTGCGGCGCCACCAGAAGATGCCCCTGTGCCCGAAATGCAGCCTCCAGGGCAGGCCGCGCAACCTGCCCCGACTCAGACTATGCCACAGGGCGATCAGCCAGCCAGAACGCCGGAGGATCTCTCAGAGGAAAGGAGGGTTCAAACACGCCAGAATGAGGCGGTTGGCGAGGAAGTCCTGAAGAATATCGCGCCATCACCCGGACCACATCCAAATGAATACGACAAACTTATACCGCAAAATATATCTATAGATGATGCGTCATCAAAGCTTGAGCAGATTGCGGCAATGCTTTCAGATAGAAGGGTTATAAGATATCTTGCAGAATTTGATATTATGCTTGATAAATTAAGCGTAGCCTCAATGTTTCCTGAGTTGGCGGAAGCTCAGAGTAAGCTTATCGACTCATACTCATACGCTCTCGTTAGAGTTACAAAAATGCTCGGTATGTTATCTAATAATAAGGCTATTTTTGACAGAGGCCCAATTCAACCAAGCCCTGCATTTAGCAACTCACCACAAAACCAAGTAGGTGATGAAGAACAGGCTGGTGAGCTGCCAGAAGAGATGCCGGAAGAAGTGCCTCAAGAAATTCAGCAAGAAATTCCTCAAGAGCCACAGTAATAATGGAAATATGATGCCATATTATTTAAAAATAAAAGATAAGATACAAAATATTTTAAATATATCTAGCAAATATGGTATAGAAAAGCCTTATTTTGTGGGTGGAACAGTAAGAGATTTTTTGATAAAAAAAGAAATAGACGCCATAAATGATTTTGATATAACTAATCTATCAGATGATTGCTCAAGACTTGGTGTTCTTTTTTCTCTCCAAAATAATTATTCTTACAAAATACATAAGGACACGCACGTATCCGTTAAAACAAACGTTTCTGACTTTGACTTTAGCGCGAATGTAATTAACAAAAATGTAATAAAGTGGTTGAGCGAAAATAATAAAGACAAAAAATCTGCAGAAACATATTCTAGAGACTTTACAATAAACTCTATGCACCAAGATATGTTGTCGGAAGATATATTTGATTTAACAAAATTTGGATTGAGCGATGCTCAAAACAAGATAATAAGAACAACCTGTCCGCCAGAGATAACACTAGGAAATGACAAAAGAAGAATTTACAGAGCAATAAGTCTTTCTGTTAGATTAAACTTTTCTATAGATGGAAAAATTATTGACTGGGTAAGGGATGTATATGCAAATGATACATCTGAAGATGATTTTTCAAGAACATCCGAGGTCAATAAAGCAATTTTAATAAATGGTGATATGACGTACAATATAATAAAGGATATGGGTCTTCAGAAGAAGATACCGTTAGTTGGTCAGTACAAAGATTATATCATAAGTAATAATTTAGTTTTACAAAACATATAATTTATATAGGTTTAAAAATGATTAGAGGAAAAATAAAAAGCTGTCCGTTTGGCTTGGATATAACGGAATCATGCAAAACGGTCGGAAAAAGTATTTTCAAAATGATACCCGTCGAATTATCAGAAAAAACAGAAGATGCCGTAGAGTATAATTATAGAGTAGTTTTGGCAGAATCGCTCAATGAAGATTATGCTCCAGATAAGTGTGCTTATGCGGATATTGTCATTGAAAAAGAAAACTGCGTTGATTGCAAATATAATGAGTCGGGGGTTTCTGATGTGGCTGGAAACGTCGGATTAAATGGAAGTCCAATATATCCACATATGTACGTAGGAAATACAACAAGACCAACCGAATCTTATCCTCAATCTTACTATTCGGATGACAACTCAAGAACAATATATTACGGTCTTATTAGTCTTTTGCCATAATTTTTAATAATATATTAATATATTTGTCATAAGTTAGTAATGTCGGTATCAATAAAATAATCGTAAGATAATTTATCAAATATTTAAATTGGAGAAAAAATGAGCCTTGAGAAAAATTTTCATGTTGTTGCCTTTTCAGAGGAAGAAGATTTTGAATTTATTAACAATGTTTCTGATGACATAAAGGTTGATGATGTAAGTTTTGGCGAAAAGGAAGTAACTTTTAGAGAAAAGGTTCCAGGAACTGAAAATACTTTTGTTGATGAAAATGATGATAGCTCATATTCAGAAGAGTCCGACGCAGAAAAGGAATATGTTCCAGAAAAAGAAACTGACTGGGAAAACGACAGAGACGTTTCAAAATTTATGCTTTATATATCATCGATGTACCCATCAAGAATACCAAAGCACGACGGAACAAGTCCCGCAGCCTGCGAAGTTGCTATAAAATTTCTAAAGAAATTACTATCAGAGATATCTATAGCAATAAGAAAAGATGATCCAGTCTCACCAATACTTCCTATATCTGAACTTGAAAATAGTTATAAATACAAAATTATGTCTGACATAATTATTTTGAAAGATTATAAGAAGAAGCTTGAAAAGAAAATATCTGATAATTTGAATAAAAAACACCAGAAGACCGCTTCGGTTAATGAAGATAATAGCGATATTGATTTTATCGAAGATGTATATAATAATATCTTAGAAAAAGAAGCAATGCTTAAGAATGCCTTCACACCAAAGTTGCAGGTGGTAGTAACACCTTTTGAAAGAGCAATATCTGGAATAATAATAAACTCTGTTGTTGCAGGAGGAAAGCCACTGGAAGATGTTTTTGAATTTCTAAAAAAGAAATATGATTTAAATGAAAGAGAAGAGCTTGCGATAATGCAAATAATTATGGACAGCGGATTCCCAATCTACAGAGACAGGGGAACAATATCTTCCAATCCAGATGATGCTTCCGAAGAAGAAAGTTATGGAGTTGAGTTTATAAAGGGATACTTCGCATAAAGGATTTATTATGAAAATAAACAGAACAAACGAAACAGAGAGCTATAGAACTACCGTTGGTTGGATTGGCGATTTTGCAAGAAAAGTTGCAAAAAATAATCCTCCTCCTGGCCCAAATTTAGCTATTGCAAAAACTGAAAAATTTGCAACAATAGAAGAAAAAATGATTGACATAAAGAATAGGGTTGGGTTCGAAAACGTATTAGTTAAGAAAGAGGGCGGTGACTCTGATTCAAAGAAAATCGCAAAAGAAAATAGTTGCAAATGCACAAAAAAATGCAAATGCGATAAAATTCCTCATATGGAAAGAATTTTAAAGTATATCGAGCAAATAGTAAAAAATGAAAAAGAACTACCATCTATAGCTGTCATTGAAAAATGCAGAGAAGATGTGGACCTTGGGTTTGACTCAATAGATATTGATGTTGGAAGACTGAAAGAATATATAGATGAGATGTCTGGGTTTAGTAAAGATAATGATAATAAAAACGCTGTTTACATAAAGCATGAAGTAAAGCCTTCTGACCTCCAAGATGATATGGCTGATTATTATCGTCACGGCCTACCTAACACAAGATAATTTTTAAAAAGATTACAAGCATTACTTATATTAAGTATTATGTTTGTAATCTTTGTTTTTAAAAGGTATATAACGTATGAATGAGGCTAAGAAAAAAGAACAGCAAATTTTTAATGATATAAAGAGCAGTTTTCTTGATATAGATCCTGCTTATTTTATTCAGAATAATCTAAAATTAGACGGAGAAGAATTTAGGATTATTGGCAATGGCTGGAAGTTTATGGCAGATATGTATAGATACATTGCGCTTCAAGCTACACAGAAAACTGGAAAACCAATAGTTATAAAGAAAGGTCGTCAGGTAGGCGCAACAATGATGGCTGGCGCACTTGATTTGCTTTTTACAAATAGCAGTGTTTATAAAAACATGCGCGTGCTACACGCTTTTCCTGCTCTTCACTTCGTGAAAAGATTTTCGCAAGATAAACTTGAAAGCTTGATAAGACACTCTAAAGATAATTTTATAGAAAAAAATAAATTAAAATCCGCAAATGCTGCCGACAACCTTACAATGAAGCAGTTTTTAAACGGTACGCTTTGGATAGATAGCATTGGTGATGATGCGGACAGAATAAGAGGTATGACAGTAGATGCTATCTTTTTTGACGAATGCCAGGACATGCTCGGTCAATCGATAGGAAATGCAAAGAAAATATTAACAGCAGCGAAATATGGTGCAGTTGGCTCCGGAATTCAAGTTTATTTTGGAACTCCAAAAGAAAATAATAGCTATTTCTCTTCTATGTGGGATATATCAGATCAAAGATATTATCACCTTGGATGCAAAAACTGTAAAAAAACTTTTCCATTTTATCTTCCAGGATCAAAAGATTGGATGGATATATGGGTTAGCGGGTTTACAATCAAATGCCCTCTATGCTCTTGTGAGCAAACAAAAATAGATGCGATAGAGCGTGGCAAGTGGGTCGCTACAAAAAGTGCCGCAGATTCAAAGTATATTGGATTTCATATAAATCAGCTTTATATTCCTTATTTTTCAAAAGAAAATATACTAGATCTTATGCCCGAAAACAATCCTCTTCAGATAGAAAGAATATATAAGAATGAGGTTCTTGGAGAGTTTTATTCTGGCGCAGGTATGCCTATATCAAAGGCAGAAATATATGAAAAATGCAGAGATGCAGATAGATCTATGAGCAAAAAGATTTCACCAAGAGAAAAGATAACATATCTTGGTGTTGACTGGGGCGGTAAAGACGATGGCTCAAGTAACGGTGTTGGACAATCATATTCCTGCGTTGTTATATTATCAGCTATGCCTAACGGAACTCTTTTGATTGAACACGCACATAAATTAAAAAGACAGGATTTTGATTATAAAAAAGAAACAATCCATGAAATGTATAAAAGATTTGGTATAAAGACAGGCATATCCGACTGGTTCTTCGGACAAGATGTTGTGCATGATTTGCAAAAACATTATGGTCCAAAATTCCTAGGAGCGCAAGGCTCAGGTAATCTTATAAAGCCCTTAAAATTTCGTGAAGACGAACTTATAGTAAGTTATAACAAAGATCTTGTTATTGACGAAATGTTTGATGCCTTTAGAAAGGGAAAGATAAGATTTCCTTGGAAAAGTTTCGAATACATAGAATGGCTTATAGATCACTGTACGTCAATGGACTCTGCAATAAGAGTTGTTGGAGGACAGCCCGTAAAAACATATGTTAAAGGAACTACTCCAAACGACGGGCTTATGGCTCTCATGTATGCTTATATGGCATATAAATTTGACTTAACAAAAGGATTTACTATTAAACCGGGTATTAATGATACCGGCGGATCAATGCCAAAACCTGTTTTAGCGCACATAGGAAGAAGAGTGTAGTATGACGGAAAGAAGAACATCTCGCGGACAAAATCCAGCAAGTATAAGTAAGCACGCAATAGGATCTATGTCCGATATAAGAAGGGCTCAGATTCTTGATTATGAAGCAAAAAAGATGGATAAGCAAGGCGAATCTGCAAGACCATCCGCCTCTGTAATTCACGGACAACATGCTGGAAACATAAAGAAAAATGCTTCGATAGCATCACCAATGGGTCCGCTAAGAACAAATCAATCGACAGATAGGATGACTCCAGAGGTATTTTCTCCGCTTTTCTTGCTTGCAAACCTAAACCTTCCAAGAGACAGAGTTACAATGAACTCTTGGAACAGAATTTATTATGATACAAACCCAATTGTAAGAAACGCAATAAACTTACATTCATCGTATCCTATGAGTAAAATAAACATATCTTGTAAAAATAAAAAAGTTCAGCAGTTTTTTCTTGAATGGTCCGAAAAAATAGACCTTTACTCTATTGTTTATGGTATTGCGCTAGAATATTGGAAGCTTGGCGAAGTATTTCCTTATGCCGAGCTTGATAAAAAACTCGGAGTATGGAGCAGGATAACTACACTAAACCCAGATTATGTGCATGTTAAGAAATCAGTAATCGGAGATCAATCAATAATTTCTTTGATGCCAGATGCCAACCTAAAAAGAATGATAACATCATCTGATCCGTCTGACCTTGCGATAAGATCGAAACTACCAGAACACATAGTTAGCTATGTTAGAAAAAATCAAAACATTCCACTTGATTCATTTAACGTATCTCACTTAAAATTGCTTTCGTCTCCTTATGATATAAGAGGAACATCTATAATAGTTTCTGTTTACAAAGATCTTATGTTGCTCGATAAGATCAGAGAATCAAAATTTGCACAGGCGGATGGCATGATAAACCCAATAACTTTGATAAAGTTGGGCGGAAATGATTATAAGCCAACACAATCTGACTTAGAAGCTTTTAGACAAACTTTCGAAGAAGCGCAATATGATAAAGATTTCAAAATTGTTACGCACAATGATGTTGCCGTAGAGAGAGTTGGGTTCTCCGGATCAACAATGGATGTGGCTTCAGATATAGAATTAATTATGAATAATCTTTATAACGGCTTGATGGCACCAAAATCACTTTTTGATCAGGAGGGTGCAAGCTACGCGTCTTCTTCTGTTGGTTTGGAAATATTAAGACAAAGATATGATATCTTTAGAAACATGATAAAGAAATGGTTAGAGCGAAAAATATTTGCTCCAATGTGTGAATTACAAGATTTCTTTGAATATGTAGATGGGGAAAAAAGACTACAAGTACCAAGCCTTGATTTTAACCATATGAACCTATATGATATGAACGATTATGTCAAAACGCTCGGAACATACGTTGGAAATAAACAAATATCAATTCAAACGCTATGCAGAAGTTTAGGTTTGAGTTACGAAGAAGAGCAGAAAAGACTTAGAGAAGAGTCGATAAAAGAAGCTATTATGGCTAAAGAAAAATCCATATTAGGAAACATGAGACTTTCTGAATTACTAAACCTTGATCCAGAGAAGGCAATACCAGAACCACCAGAAGAAACACCTCCTGGCGATACAGATGCAGGCGGTGCAGATGATATGGGTGGCGCAGCTGGATTGCCAGGAATGTCTGAAATGCCAACCACGGAGCCTGAACAATAACAATATAAATAAGGAGATGTAAAATGAGACCTTTGCTTCTGCTAGTTCTTTCGCTATCTTTTGGTAGCAACAAAAAACTTCCAACAGAAACTGTGGGATATGTATATATCCATGAGGTTATTCTAAAATGCAAAAATTATGCAGATTGCGAAGTTAGAATGGCAGAAGCAGCAGGTACAGCTACTCGAATTATTTGGAATGATGAGTTTTATTGGTTATCCGCAGGACATGTTTGCGAATCATTGGCCTCTCCGGATGAAATATCCGCAAGCAGATCTATGAAAATAAATGTGCTTGGCGAAAATAAAGATACGGCGCAAGAGGTCAAACTTACAGTTTATAAAAACGATCATGAGACTGATTTATGTTTGATGCAGGCTTCTCCAGGACCAGCAAGAAAGATTTCCACCAGAAGACCGAATCCTGGCGAAAAAATTAGCACTTTTGCTTTTCCAGACGGCGTATACTTTGAGGGTATGTTTCCCCTTTACGAAGGAACATATAACGGAAATGAAAGCAGTTTTCATTGTCTTGCAAGCATACCTGTTTCGCCTGGATCATCTGGTGCAGGAGTTATTGATGAGAGAGGCGATCTTATAGGTGTAATTTCCTCGGTCAGCGTAACATTTAATCATAGGACAATTTATGCGTGTGAGAGTGCAACCAGATGGTTTGTTTCAATTGCATCGGAAATGCTAAAGGAAAAGGCTGCCCTAATTAAAAAATAAGTTTTAATCAATCTGCTAATATTAAATTAATTCTTATGATTGATAAAAAAGCATACGGCGAAACAGCCCAACTATATGTTACAAAAGCACCTTCCGGAAAGAAAGTTATTTTCTCTCCGCAAGATCTTGTCACTGGTAATGGAAAATTAAAAGATCCTGATGGACCATCCAAATTTAAGCCAAAAAAATGGAAGCCATATTCTGTTTCGGAAATCGTAAATAGCCCAGATTTTGGTAAGGTAAAAAATGATTAAAAAAATATCATATAGATCATCAGGCGAGCACCCAAAAAAACCTGAAAAAAATCTCCCAACTATAAATATCTCTGATGACTCCGCAACAGAGAATGGTGGGAAAAATGGTTTTATAATGCCAGGTGACCTTTACCCTAATTCTTCTGGAAATCCCCCTGAAAAATTAAACTACATGGCATTAAAAAGAAACATACTTAATTTAAAGTCTAAAAAGAATGATAAGAAAGAATCGATGTTTCTTTCTTATATGATGGAGAAAATATCTCAAGCAGAAGAGATATCTTATGATAAATTATTTATGCAAGATATGTTTAATTTTAGCGCATCAAGTATTATTGATAGTAAAAAAAATATCTCAGAGCTATGTAGTCTTTTTTCTGAAAAAAAACTAAGCCTAACAAAAGAGGGCCACGATAAGTACAGCGCATCAAAAATGTCTTATATTTTTGTAAAATCAAGGTATCCTATTGTTAAAACATCTCAGGTAAACGTTTCTGATCATAAGGTTGTTGCAAAGAACATTTCAGACATAATAAATATTATGATTTCTAGATTTTCTTTTAAATCTAGACTTGGTGCTAAGGAAAATATAAGAAGAAGGGTATCTAACTTGAACGTTCAGGATATCTCAAATAAAAAGACACCCGCTGGCGCAGGAATAGGAACAAGCATAGCTCTCGTTAAAAATATCTTAAACGGAAAGGACTCTTATTTTATAAAACTAGTGATTGAAGAATTGCAGAAAAATATTTAGGATTTTAAAATGAAAAAAAAATCAGAATCTTTACTAACACTCGAAACAGATAGGAACGAAAATTTCGAAGAAGCAACTCAAAAAGAGCCTTCCACCCACATGCCATCGAGTATGCTCTCACAATTTTCTGCAACAGAATCTTATGAGAATGCAAAAATTTCTGATATAACAGAAACAGAGCAGGATGATGGCGTTCAGGTTAGCTTAACAAAACTAAACGAATTAATTTTGTTAAATAGCCTTATGAAGAAAATGAGTGAAATGGTTGGAGGGGAATACATATTAACCTATAATGTAAACTATTCTGATGAATCTTGCAAGAATAGCACAAAATATGCCTCAAATGATTTCTCTAAAAAGAACGACTTTCTTAATCTTGATATAAGAAATATGTCGCCTTATAAAAAGTTCTCTGGATTTGTTTTAAATATGAATGGATTTAATTTAGATGATCATAAAAAAATAATTTATAATATATCTAAATCAGCAAGACCAATGTGCAAGGGCATTGTTATAAATGCCAAAAAAGAAGCAATTGCTTATTTTAAGAAAAATTCATTTGATTTAGTTGAAAGTGATCATAATAATAATCTTTTTTATTTTGAAAAAAATGAATTAAGCAAAGTTTCTTCTGCTGAAATTTTTGACAAAGAAACAAACAAATCAAAGGCTTATTTTGTTTGTGACAACGCAGAAAGTTTTGATGACAAGATAGCGGGCCTTCAGGCATATAATGAGCTCAAGTATGGCTCAGGGTTAGTTTTTCCTTACGACAGACCTCAAGATGTTCTTTATCATATGGGGACCGTAAGCTTTCCAATTGATATTATGTTTGTTGGTGAAGATAAAAAAATCAAAAAAATATGTGAAAATATAGCGCCAGGAAGCCTTGCGACTTTTGGCGCATCAAATGTTAAGTGGGTTGTTGAAATATCCGGTGGGGCATCAAAAGAACTTGGTGTGGTTGCTGGTGATAAAATAAACATATCAAGCATATCAAATAAGGAATTTTTAAAAGCTTCTTCTATAAAAGAATATTTTTCAAATGGTCCATCTTACTTTAGAAAAATTTCTTCAGACTCATCTTTTTTAAAATCAAAAAACTTTAGCGTCATAAATACAGATCAATATTTCAAACTTCCATCTATTAAAAAGTTTGCTTCATCTTTTGAAGAAAAAAGAAATACTGCAATTTTTGATTTTGATAAACTTATTTTTTCTGAAAAATCAAGCGTAAGGTTGTTTAAAAAAAATAACTCTGGCCATACTATAATTCCTGCAAAAGAATTTATTACACTTGCCGGGAGCATAAAGGATCATTTTATTATTCCAAATAAACTTGGAAGCTTTAATAATTTTTTGCTTGACTATAACAACACTGATCCTATAGCAAGAAAAATGTTCTTTCAGCTTGTAAAGAGCGCAAAAGATAATGATAAAATTGTCTTTGTAACCAGATATCCTGAAAATAACGATGTATATAGAAATTTAATACTAAAAAGAGCTGAAGAAGAAATAATTGTTCCAGAAAACCTTTGGTCATCTCAAGTTATGGTTATATCAAATAACTTAATCCCCGAAGAGATAATTGCAGCTGCATCAAAAAATTTCGGAGGAGATTCTTTTAAATATATATCATCTGAAGATATGGTTAAGAGGTCAGGGATACCTATTCCTTCGCATGTAAAAAGCGAGTCAAGAAAAGCTTATGCAAACCTAAAGGACGTTAAAGATAATCTTTTGGAGCTTTCTGATAATTTTAATAAAAATAAAGACGAGCTTAATAAACTTTCTGAAAAGCCAGAAGAGATAAAATCTTATAATGGTGTTTATCACCAATCATGTAAAAGAAATGCAAAGAAAATATTCTCTATGTTAGAAAAATTAAAAGCTTCTTTGAAAATTATGAATGAAATAAAAGATATATCATCTGTTTCGGAAAAAATAGACGCAGTGATATTATCATCAACCCAGTATGTTGCTTTAGCTGAAGAGATATTTTCTTTAGTATCAAAAATGGATAATGGGGAAGACTTCCTAAAATCTTTGGTAGAACTAACCGAAAGTATAGATAAATCAAAAGAAGATTTTGAAAACAATATTGATAACTTTATTGAATATATAGCAAAAAATATATTAAACGAAAAAATATTAACAAGCTAGGAGGTTATGTGTTTATAAAATATAGTGACAAAACTAAACCAATTTCTGTTGATGAAATAGAGCAAAAATGCAACAAATGCGACTCTAATTTTATAATTATAGATTCAAAAAAAACTTGCAAGTGTGATAACGATCACATTTATAAAAAATCAAAAGATTTTTTACAGAAAAAAACAAATTCAGCTAATTCTAAATCTTAATTTATAATTTTATAGGGTTATTTAATGTTTAAAAAAATAGGTAATGGATTAGATAGCATAACTCCTTTATCAAAAGAAGCTGTTCTTGCTGATCCAATAATTATAGATAGGATGACAAAATTAGCAAAAGATATAAGATCTATTGCCCCTAAGTCTGATGACTTTCTTTATTTTTCAATAATCTTTCTAAAGGCTGCAGAATCATCACTTATAGATGAAAAAGGTGATCTAAAAAAAGTTGGAAACGAAAGAGCTTGGGGATATTTTGATGAAAGCTGGAAGTGGCACGGAAACGTAAAACCACATAAAAATTCAAACTCAGATATATTTCCTGAAATAGAACTTAAAAAAGCGGCTCATGACTGGATCGGAAAACCTCTCTGTAAGGATCACGTATCTGATTCTGTTGATGGCATAAGGGGAATTATATTAGATACTCACTATGACGAAAAATTAAAACAAGTTGTTGGCCTTTGCGCTCTAGATAGGGTTAATTATGCTGATTTAGCAAAAAAAGTCGAAACAGGAATCGTTAGATACGGTTCGATGGGTACTGCCGTAGAAACCTCTGTTTGTACTGAGTGTTGTAACAGGGCGAAAACTGCGGAACAATATTGTGATCATGTTAAGAAAAGATCAGCTTGGGGCGAAATAAACGTAGGATTAAAACCAATAGAATATAGTTTAGTTGTTCAGCCTGCGGAACCCGGAGCAATACTTCTAAAGTGCATTGCTTCTTTGAACAATTATAGGCAAGAGTTTATTAGCCAGGGTGTATCTTTTGAGGATATGATTACATCGTTATCATTAAATCAAGCGCAGCACTTAGAAAGCATAGTTAAAACTGCTTGTGGAGACTCTGGATGCTCCATAGAAGATAGGAAAATGCTTATAACAAGTTTTCTTAAAAATAACAATCTTTTAAACAAAACATCTCAAAATATACCAAGCCAAAGTATAAATAGTGAAAGATTCACATCCCACCAAACAATTATCGGGCCTTCGTCCGAAATGGTTTCTAAGGATGACTCTGACGTTAAAGATTATTCCGGAACATCTGGTTCTATAAATAGTTCTGTTTCTGAACAAAATACCTTCGACCCAGGAGGCGTAATTCCAGAAGATGACTATCTAGCAAGAACTACTCATACCAACAAAACAGCTAGTAATGAAAATACCTTTTCTATGTTATCAAATATTATGGAGGATATAATGAACGAAAGTACACTAAACAGAAGGGCTCAGTTGAGAGAAAAAGTCGCTTACCACCAGGGTGCTGATGGAAAGCAGATTGAGCCAAACACTTACAAAAAAGAGAAGTTTCCTCATGATGCAGACAAGCACATGAAACAGACTAAGACTATGGGAAATACAAAGGAAATGTTTCCTGGTGATAAGCAGATAAAAGAAAAATTGAGCAGGGCCCAGCTCGAAGAGAGAAGGCTTGAGAGACTCGCTTACTTCCAGGGCGGATCAAAAGATGTGGAACCACCCGGTTACAAAAAGCAGCCATTTCCTCATGATGCAGACAAGCACATGAAGCAGACCAAGACCATGGGAAATACAAAAGAAATGTTCCCAGGTGATAAACAGATAAAAGAAAAATTGAGCAGAGCAGCTTATGTTGGCGAACCACTATCAACAAAGCTTAGCTGGGCATCAAATTCAGATGGCAGCATAAACAAGTCAGCTTCAGTATTTGAAGTATACGCTGGTAACAAGAAAGTTTTGGCTGCAAGCGGCCACGAAATTTTTGGAAACAACGTATCAAGTGAATGGGATTGGTTTAAGTCAAAAGAATACGGAAAGGAAGTTTGCAAGCAGATTAGAGCTAGCGGCCTAGGTCATGTCACAATGCTTCTGAAGGGCGCTCAGCAAGCACCAGCAACACCAGTAATGCCAACAGAACCCGCAGGTGATATGGGTATGGCTAGCGATATGGGCGCACCACCACCCGCTCCACCAGGAGGCGACTCAATGGATATGGGTGCAGATGAAAGCATGGATATGGGTATGGATATGGGTGGCGACCAGTCAGACTTAGGAGAAGAGAATTCTCCAAAGCAGATGGTAGAAAACTCATTGGTAGAAGTTGAAGAGGCTGTTGCAAGCGCAAGAGACGCTCTAAGCAAGATAGAGGGCGGCGGAAGTGTCAATATAAACATAGACGCTGATAAGGGTTCTGCAAACGTATCAGAAGGTGATGACGAAGTTAAACTGTCATCAATGATATCAAGACAGCTAAAAGTTGCTATTGCGCAGCTTGATGAAGCTGGCGATGAACTTGCTATGGTTTCTGAGACATACGAAAATTCACACAGACTTAGCGATGCACATGTTTCTGAGCTAAATGTTGTTGCATTTGCCTCAGTAAAAGAAGCAAGTAGAATTCTCGGTCATTCATCAGCCCTCATTAAGATGGCAACAGGAATCTCAAAGCTTGCTTCAAAATCATCAAAGTCACAGGCTGTTAGAAAATTCGCAACACAGTACGAAGAAGATATGTCAGAAACCATGGGCAACATGGCAGACGACTATGACAACTACTCCGTAATGAAAGATGATTCTCACGACATGATTACTGACGACCAAGCTCCAGACCATGCTGATGACGACATCAAAGATGATGAAATGGATATGGCGCACGATATGTCTCAGGATGACGAAGTTTCTGATTTGATCTCGAAAGCTATGGATTTGAGAAGATCAAGAAGAGAAGAGCTTGTAATTATGGCTGCAAAAAAGAAAATGGATGACAAGAAAAAGGTCAACCAAGCCAAAGATTCAGATAAAAAGAAGCCATCAAAAGAAGATGCTAAGAAAGAAGACGCTAAGAAAGAGGATAAGAAAAAAGATAAAGAAGAAGATGGAAAAAAGCAGACCAAGAAGGCATCAGCTCTAAATGATATCGTTACCGAGGGATTTGAAGCAAAGAAAGCCGAACAAGATAAGGATATCTATAAGCTAAAGCTAAGAAGAGCTTATGATGTTGCGATGGAAATGCAGACCAAGGGTTTGATTGCTCTTTCAAAAACTGCTCTAGACAAGCAAGTTGATGACATCATGGACTTTGATGATAAGGCATTCGAAGCATTCAAGAGAAGCGTTGCAAATACAAGGTCGGTTAATGTTAAGAAGGCTGGTTTGGATCTAGGCGGTCTAAACGTTGGGGTTGAGAGCGATGTAGTTCCATCTCCCGCAAAATCAAGTGTAGAAGTATTGAAGATGCTTTGGGATAAATAAGGAGTAAGCAATGTATAGAAAATTTGCAGGCGATAGTATAGCCCGAGACATGGCTAGACTGCTTAAGATTTCAAGTGACTCAAAGCTAAGTTCAAGTGCCGATGACGAAGGTTGTGCGGATGATTCATCCAAGCAAGAGGATTCTGCAAAGTCTCCCATCGAAGATAAGATGGAAGATGATGCTTCTGATCCATCAGAAAAGAAAGAATGGTGTGCCGCCGACTTTATTAACGACGAAGACGAAGAGCTCGACGACGTTGAAGATAGCATGAGCGATGCAATGAATTCTGTCGCTGACTTTGCTGATGATAAAAATGAACAAGATATGCTAAAATCAATGTCATCACTTGGAGATAAGAACAAGAGATTGATGGTTGGTCTTGGTAAGATCGAAGCTTCATTAAGAAGAAAAGGCGAGGACTTTGCAGCAGACCTTGTTAATATAACTGCCTCTGAAATCAAAGCAGATATCATAAAAGAAGCAAAATTAAAACAAGATGTTAAAACTGAGCTTGTCAAGATGTCTGCCAGATTAAATAGTTCTGGCAACAGAAAGGCGGCAAATCTCGTGAGAGATACCTTGCTTAGTCTTGGTAAATAATTTACCAAAAAACTTGGTATAATAATAGGGGGCTTATTGCCCCCTTAGCTTTTTCTATTTATTTTTTGTTTCCTATAAAAGAGGTAAGATGCTTAAAGTAATTCACTCTGGTAATGCCATGCCAATGAGCTTGCCAATAGACTCAACTTCAGAATTTCAGCCAGGTTATTTTTGTCAATTAAAGCTTATAGGAAACGATATAGTTGCTGGAGTTTCCGATGGAACTGCGCCGATAGGAATAATAGATGATATAAGGTCATCTGCATTCACAAAACCTCAGGTTGACGAAATTATTGTTATACCTGTAACTGAAAACAATATTCATGTTAATGAAAATAACATGCTTGCAACAATATCTGAAGTAAACTCACCTTTGGATTTTCCGCATATCATACAATCCAGCTTTACATCAAGTATATCTGTCTTCCTAAACTATGTGAACGGAATTATAACCGTTCCTCCTAATACTCCCTTGAATCATGATAATGACGATGACGGTGTATATGATTCAATCAGAGTTGTTGTAAACTATGTTTATCGCGTCGCTACAAAACCAGGTGACGATTCAACTATAAGCTCAGGCAGAATAACAGTACATTACCAAAGAGGTATATACGCAACAGACCAGTATGATACAACTCAAGCATACCCATTAAATGCAACCCTTTATGTTGGATTGGATGGTATGTTAACTTCAAAGCAACCAACAGAAAATCATCCTGGCGTTGCTGTTTGTACCGGTCCACCCAGCTCAACAATTGGAACTGTTGAATTTTTATTACTATAAAATAATATGCTAATATTATTTAAATAAATTAACGGAGAAGCTATGTCAAAATCTTGGGCAAAAGAAGATAAAGTTGCTTGGAATAAAAGCGAGGTTTTTAGAGAGTATGAAAATAATATTTCTCAAAACATCATAAGAGTTTCTATAATTCAAGAAAAAATCAATGAAATTGAAAGAAATAAAAAATTAGAGAAAAATGCCCAAGATAAGCTAAATAGCGCTCTTCAAAAAGCAAAGACTCTTAATACTGAACTTGAAAAAGTAAAGAATACTTCTCAGCAAATAGGTCTGTCAGACGATCATGAGTCCGATAAAAAGGACCAAGAAGACAGCCTTATGTTTAATCAGGAAAATAAATATATTGAAGATAGCGATGACTGGGAAGAATCTGATGTATCTGATCACATCGTAAAAGATTTAAG